>Ga0209018_1000467_pt1 | contig 37162 bp, 31 predicted proteins | sample YNPBryBLVA2012_FD_185814 | JGI IMG/M metagenome (GOLD analysis project Ga0209018, IMG submission 185814) | Anoxygenic and chlorotrophic microbial mat microbial communities from Yellowstone National Park, USA - YNP Bryant BLVA 2012 (SPAdes)... ...
GTGGGGTGAGGCTCCACGGGCTTTGCCCGTGGAGCGGGGAGGGACCCCGAAGGGCAGGCCGAGCGTTCCGTCTGGCTCGGCCAGCGGAACGCGGGGGAGAAGCCCCTCCCCGTTCAGGAGAAAAAGCTTTTCCGTTGTGAAGCACCTGCATCACCGAAGGCAAGACCCATCCATCGCGAAATTTGGGGTGGGGGCCCCTGCTTCCCCGAGCGGGACGACGGGCGTAGTCTCTTCGGGTGGGGCCCGGCCCCGGAAGGAGGTTCTCCATCCTGCACGTCCCCGGCATCGGCGAGGCGGCGGCCCTGGCGACGGCCCTGCTGTGGGCCTTCACCGCCGTCTTCTTCACCCTGGCCGGAGAGCGGGTGGGGGCCCTCGTGGTCAACCGGACCCGCCTCCTCTTCGCGGTGGTCCTCCTCTCCGCCTCCCACGCCCTCCTGGCGGGAAACCTTCTCCCTCTGTCGGCGCCGGCGCGCGCGTGGGTCTACCTGGGCCTTTCGGGACTCGTGGGCCTGAGCCTCGGCGACACCTTCCTCTTCAAAGCCCTGCTGGAACTGGGACCCCGAAGGGCCATGCTGGTCATGGCCTCTTGGCCCATCTTCTCCACCCTCTTCGCCTTCCTTCTTCTCGGAGAGTGGCTTCGCTTCCGCGAGGGCGCGGGCATCCTCCTCACGGTGGCTGGCATCGCCTGGGTCGTGCTGGAGCGGCGCGGTCCCTCGCCGGGAGAGGGCGGGGGAAAGACGGGACCGGGCGTTGCGCTGGCCCTGGGAGGAGCCATCTGCCAGGCTCTGGGCGTGGTCCTCGCCAAGGAGGGACTGGCGGGCGGCCTGCCGCCCCTCTCGGGAACGCTCATCCGGATGGTCGTGGCGGCGGCGGGCCTCTGGGCCGTCACGCCCTTCCTGGCGGCTCCCGTCTCCCCGTGGGCCGTCTTTCGGGACCGCCGCGCCCTTCTCGCCACGGCGCTGGGGGCCACCACCGGACCCTTTCTGGGCGTGTGGCTCTCCCTCGTGGCCGTGGCCCACGCCAAGGTCGGCGTGGCCTCGGCCCTCATGGCCCTCGTCCCCATCCTCATCCTGCCGCTGGTCCGCGTCTTCTTCGGGGAACGGGTGAGCCTCCGGGCGCTGCTCGGCACCGCGGCGGCGGTAGCCGGCGCCGCCTTGCTCGCCGCCGGCTCTTGACAACCGGCGAAGAGACTCTATATTTCCCGTAAGCCGGGACGGCCGAAGCGTGAGGCGGCGGACCATCCCGCCCTTCGGAGGAGGAGGCCGGGAGGCGAAGGCCTTCCGTGGACGAATGAAGGAAAAACCCGAGAGGAGTGCTCGTGCCCACAGGCACCGAGGGGTTGTGAACCCCTCGAGCGCGGTGCCGTCCTCGCCCTTGGGGGGCGAGGCTTTTTCGTGGTCCGGTCCGGCCGTTCTCCGGCCGGCACCCCATCGGCTCGGGGCCGGCGCCCCTTCGGGGGCGAGCCATGCTCTCCGGTAACGCCGCCCCGCAAAGCCGCTCCGCGCGGGAGCGACTCTTCCCCGGCGTCTCCGACGCCGACTGGAACGACTGGCGCTGGCAGTACCGCCACCGGATCCGGGACATCGAGACCCTCGCCCGGCTCCTTCCCATCCCCGCCTCCGAGTACCGGCATCTCTCCCTTCTGGGGCCCCGGCTCCATCTCGGCATTCCTCCGTATTACCTGAGCCTCATGGATCCTGACGATCCGGAGGACCCCATCCGCCGCCAGGCGGTCCCCACCTCCCAGGAGTTCGTCCAGAGCGACCCGGGGCTGAGGGACCCCCTGGCCGAGGAACCCCACATGGTGGTGGAGGGTCTGGTCCACAAGTACCCCGACCGCGCCCTCTTCATCGCCACCAACATGTGCCCCATGTACTGCCGCCACTGCACCCGGCGACGGGAGTGGGACCTGGGAGAGCGGCCCCGAAGCCGGGCGGAGCTGGACCGCATGATCGCCGCCGTGGCGGCACGCCCCCAGATCCGGGACGTGATCTTCTCCGGGGGGGACCCCCTCTCCCTGCCCCTGCCCGTTCTGGACTACTGCCTTGCCGAGCTCCGGAAGATCCCCCACGTGGAGATCGTCCGCATCGGGACCCGCTACCCGGTGGTGCTGCCCCAGCGGATCACCGAGGAGCTCACCGCGCTCCTCTCCCGCCACCGCCCCCTCTGGGTCCACACCCATTTCAACCACCCCCGGGAGATCACCGCCGAATCGGCCGAGGCCTGCCTGCGGCTCCAGAAGGCGGGGATTCCCCTCAACAACCAGTCGGTCCTCCTCCGGGGGGTCAACGACAGCGCCGAAACGATGATGGCCCTCTGCCACGGACTCCTGCGCATCGGCGTGAGACCCTACTACCTCTTCCAGTGCGATCCCGTGCAGGGGGCCGAACACCTGCGGACCTCCGTCTGGACCGGCGTGGAGATCCTCGAGAAGATGCGGGGCCACACGTCGGGCTTCGCCGTCCCCACCTTCGTCGTGGACACCGAAGGGGGCGGCAAGGTGCCCCTGGCGCCCAACTACCTCCTCTCCTGCACCGAGGACGAGCTGGTCCTCCGCAACTACGAGGGGCGCATCTTCCGGTACCGCAACCCCGCGCCGCCCCCTCCCCGGAGGTCCCGCCGGAGCCCCTCCCTTCCCTTCGAGGAGGGGGAGAGGCGGAGGAAACCCCGGCTGGTGAAAGGGGGGAGGACAGGGGACCATGCGCCTCGGACTGACCTTTGACCTGAAGCCGCCGGGGGCCTCGCCCGCCCCGGGGGAGCCCGACGACCGGTACGAGGAGTACGACCCCCCCGAAACGGTGGAGGCGCTGGCCCGGACCCTGGGGGAGCTGGGCCACGAGGTGGTCCGCCTCGGCGGGGGGCGGCCTTTTCTGGAGAGGATCCTCCACGAGAAGGTGGACTTCGTCTTCAACATCGCCGAGGGCCAGGGCACGGGCCGGAGCCGGGAGGCTCAGGTTCCCGCCGTCTTGGAGATGCTGGGGATCCCCTACGCCCTCTCCGATCCGCTGACCCTCTCCCTCAGCCTCGACAAGTCCCTCACCAAACGGCTCGTGGCCCTCGCGGGCGTCTCCGTCCCTCGGGACCTCCTGGTCCGCAGCCCTGCCGACCTCCGGGGGCTGGGCGCGCTGCCCTTCCCCTGCCTCGCCAAGCCCGCCTACGAGGGCTCCTCCAAGGGGGTGCGGGACGATTCGGTCCTCGGCGGTCCGGAGGAGGCCGCGGCGCGGGTTCCGGCGCTCCTCGCTGCCTACCGCCAGCCCGTGCTCCTGGAAGAGTTCGTGGAGGGTGACGAGTACACCGTGGGCGTGGTGGGCAACGACCCGCCCCGGGCGGTGGGGGCCATGCGGATCCGGCCCCGGCAGGGACCGGACCCCCGCTTCGTCTACTCCATCGAGGCCAAACGGGACTGGCGGCGGCGGGTGGCCTACGACGTCCCGCCCCCCCTCTCCCCGGAGGAAGTGCACGGACTGTACACTTCCGCCGTAGCGGCCTTCGGCGCCATCGGCTGCCGGGACGCGGCCCGGGTGGACTTCCGGATGCGGGACGGGGTGCCGGTCTTCCTCGAGATCAACCCCCTTCCGGGGCTCTCCCCGGATTATGGAGACCTGCCCATCCTGGCCCGGGGCCACGGGATTCCCTACCCCGAACTCCTCCGGCGCATCCTGGAGGCCGCCTTTCGGCGGTGCGGGCTGGCATGAAAGCCCGCGCCGGGAGCGGCACGCCGTCGGCGACGGACCCGCGGCCGTCGGTTTCTCCCGAAGGCTCGGCGGCTCCGGCCCCCGCTTCCCGTTCCTGGACCTCGGGAGAACCCCGTCTCTACACCTTTCGCCAGAAGCCGGTCTTCGTCCTCTTCAACGACTTCGACCCGGGGCTCGACGAGAGCCTCGCCGAACGAGCGGTCCTGGAGACGGTGGAGGCGGTGACCCAGGCTCTCGCCTCGGCGGGGCGGGCGGTGGAAAGGATCCCCCTGGCTCCGCCCCTCTCCGGGGCCCTGCGGACCCTGGAATCCCTCCCGCGGGGCTCCACGGTCTTCAACCTCTTCGAAGGCTTCCCCGACGACCCCCCCAGCGAGGTGGCGCTGGCCATCGGGTTGAGGTCCCTGGGCCTCCGCGCCACCGGCTGTCCGCCCCTGGCCCTGCACCTCGGCCTCCACAAGGACGTCTGCAAGCGCTACCTCCAAGGCTTCGGGCTTCCCACCGCGCCCTCAAGGCTCTTTCTCCGCCCCGCAGAGGCCCGAGGGGAGCTCCCCTTCGGCTTTCCCGTCTTTCTCAAGCCCGCCGCCGAGGACGCCAGCCACGGGATCCACGCCGGCAACCTGGTGGAAAGGCCGGAGGACCTGGAGGAGCGGCTGGTTCCCCTTCTGGAGCGCTTCCCGGGAGGGATCCTGGCCGAGCCCTTCCTTCCCGGCCGGGAGTTCAACTGCTCGGTGGTGGAGACCCGCGAGGGTCCCCGCGTCCTCCCGCCCTCCCTCGTGGACTACACGTCCCTCCCCAAAGGAAGACCGCCGGTGCTCACCTTCGAAGCCAAGTGGCGCGAGGAGAGCGAGGAATACCGGGGCACCCCCACCCTCTGCCCGGCGCCGGTGGAGGAGGAGGTTCGAAACCGGCTGGAGCGCCTCGCGGTGGAAGCGGTGGAGGCCGTCGGTTTCCGCGGCTACGCACGGGTGGACTTCCGGGAGGACGCCGGCGGGCGCCCCATGATCCTGGAGGTCAACCCCAACCCCGACCTCGCCCCGTCGGCGGGACTGGCCAAACAGGCGCGGGCGGTGGGCTGGAGCTACGGGGATCTGGTCCTTGCCGTCCTGGCCGCCGCGGAGGAGAACCCCCCGTGGCGGTGACCCTGGTCCCCCTCCGTCCGCACCACCGAAGCGCCCTCGAGGAGATTCTCCGGGCCGCGGGGGTCTTCCGGGAGGACGAGGTGGCCGTGGCCCTGGAACTGGTGGACGCCGTCCTCGGCCGGCCCGGCCACCCCGACTACGCCTTCGCCGTGGCGGAGGTGGACGGAGAGGCCGCCGGCTACGCCTGCTGGGGGCCCACGCCATGTACCCTGGGAACCTTCGACCTCTACTGGATCGCCGTCCATCCCCGCCGCCAAGGCCGGGGAATCGCCGGGTCCCTGCTCCGTGCGGCGGAGTCGGACATGGCCGCCCGGGGAGGCCGCCTCTCGGTCATCGAGACCTCCTCCCTTCCCCGGTACGAGCCCGCCCGCCGCTTCTACCGGCGCACCGGGTACGAGGAAGCGGCCCGCCTCCGGGACTTTTACGCCCCCGGCGACGACAAGGTCGTCTTCGTCAAGCACCTTCCCCGGCCCTGAGGGGCATCCCAATTTGCGCGCTGCATGGGCCTCGCCTTCGGGGGCTTTTCTCGAAGCCCTGCCGGACGAGAGCGGCGCCTCGGACGGCGGAGCCTTCACCGCGAAAAAGAGAAGACGCGATGAGGGAAAGAGGAGTTGAGGGGATGAGAAAAAACCGGAGCCATGAACCGGGAGATCGGGGAGGGTTCCTTTCACTTTTCACTTTTCACTTTTCACTTTTCACTTTTCACTTTTCACTCTTCACTCTTTTCTTTTCTCTTCTCCCTCCTGCCTACTTTCGGGCCTTCCCCAGGATTTGCCCCCTCTCTCTCGCCTCCCTTGCGGGATTGGGGCTTGCACCGGGCGTTTCGCCAAACTAAAATGTTTTTGAGGAATGGAGGTGCCCATGCGCGCACGCTTCTCTTGCCAACGGCTGGCGGTCTTGGCCTCGCTGGTGCTGGCGGTCGGACTCCTCTCCGCTTGCGCCAAGAAGGCCCCGGCGGCGGGCGGTCCCGGGACAGGAGGCTCCACGTCCCCCACCCCGCCCCCGGCCACGTGGACCCCCGAGGCTTCCCCGACCCCCTCCCTCCAGGTGGAAGGCGGCGCCGACGCCTTCAACCGCCAGGGGGTCCTTAAACGGATCCACTTCGACACCGACAAGTGGGAGATCCGCGCCGACGCCCGGCCGATCCTCAAGGAGAACGCCGCGTGGCTCCTCGCCCATCCGCAGTTCAAGGTGTCTGTGGAGGGGCACTGCGACGAGCGCAACACCGAGGCCTACAACCTGGCCCTCGGCGAGCGCCGGGCCAACGCGGTGAAGGAGTACCTCATCGGCCTCGGCGTGCCCGGGGACCGCATCCAGACCGTCTCCTACGGGAAGGGCCGCCCCCTCTGCACCGACCACGACGAGACCTGCTGGCAGCAGAACCGCCGGGCCGAATTCCTCCTGATGGACGTCCGGTGAGAAACGGGAAAGCGCTGCTCCTCGCCGGGCTGGCGACGGTCCTCCTGGCGGGGGCTCCCCGGGGCGGCACCCGGGAGGACATCCAGAGGATGCAAGGGGAGATCGCATCCCTTGCCTCCCGGGTCCAGAACCTTGAAGCCCAGATAGCCGATCTGAAGAAGGGGCTGGCGGATCTCAAGACCGCGGTGGAGGCGCTGGAACGGTCGGCGCAGACGGCGGACCTCCGGGCGGACCTCTCGGAGATCCGGCGCCGGCTGGAGGCCCTTGAGGCCCGGCTGGAGTCGGTGGAGGCCCGGCCCCTCTCTCCCGCACCGGCGCCCCCCCCTCCTGCCCCCGAAGCGGCGGAGGCGAACCCCCTGGTCTCCCCTGCGCCAGCGGCCTCGCCGGCGCCTTCGGCCCCGGCCTCCGCCGCCCCCGCGGCGGAGAATCCCGAAGAGCTGTACAACCAGGCCTACCACGATTACCTCCAGGGCCGCTACGAACAGGCCCGGGGCGAGTTCCAACGGTTCCTGGAGGCCTTTCCCGCCGACGCCCGGACCGGAAACGCCCAGTATTGGATCGGCGAGTGCTTTTACAGCCAGAAGCGGTATGGGGAGGCCAAGGAGGCCTTCCGAACGGTCCTGGACCGCTTCCCCACGAGCCCCAAGGTGCCCGCGGCGCGGCTCAAGCTGGGCTTCGCCCACCTCGCCCTGGACGAAACGGCCCAGGGGGTCACGGCCCTCAAGATTCTGATCCAGACCGCCCCCGATTCGGAGGAGGCCGCCCTCGCCCGGGAACGGCTGAAACGCATCCAGGAACCGTAAGCAGGGCCGTTTCTTTCGCGCACCAGAAAAGTGAAGTGAAAAAAACCCTCCCCGATCTCCCGGATCTCCCTGTTCATGGCTCCGGTTTTTTCCTCATCCGCTCATCACATCCCCACCTCTTCCCCTCATCTCGTCTCTAGGTCGCGGGGCCTCTGTGGCGAGGGAGCGCCGCGCCGCGGGTCCGAAGCCCCCTCCCGGAAATGGGGGGGCCGGAGCCCTGGGGTTCTCGCCGGTTCTATGGTTAACTTGCCGCCCGGACCGCCCATGGACGAACTCGACCGCCTAACCGACGAACGGCTCCTGACCCTCTCCGCGGGGGGGGACCGGGAGGCCTTCGCCCTCCTGGTCGCCCGCCACCAGGATTTCGTCTACGGCCTGGCTCGGCGTTACCTCGGCTCCCGGGCCCTGGCCGAGGAGGCGGCGCAAGAGGTCTTCCTCCGCCTCTGGCGGGCGGCGCCCCGCTACCGGCCCCTCCGTCCGCTGGGGGCCTACCTGAGGACCCTCACGGTCCGGGTCTGCCTGGACGGAATCCGCGCCGCGCGGGTCCCTCTGGAGCCCCTGCCGGAGGGGGGGGGCTCCCTCCCCGCCGGCGCCGCCTCCGAGGAGGCCCTTCTTCTTGAGGAGCACCGCCGGGCCTTGGCCGAGGCCCTGGCCGGTCTCCCGCCCTCCCAGCGAATGGCGGTGGTTCTCTTTCACCTCCAGGGATTGTCGGTCCAGGAGACGGCGGAACTCCTTTCGGTCTCCCCCAAGGCCGCCGAGTCTCTCCTCTCCCGGGCCCGGAGGGCCCTGAAGGACCGCCTCGCCGGTCTCCTCCGCTAAGGGCGAAGGATTTTCCCCTTTCCGGCGTTAATCCTGGGTGGAAGGAGGTGCGCCGTGCGGTGTACGGAGGTACGACGCCTCGTGGACGGGGCGGCCCGAAGGGATGACCTGGCGGGTAACGGGGAGCTCCAGGCCCACCTGTCGGCCTGTCCGCCCTGCGCCGCCGAGGCGGCGCGCCACTTCCTGCTTCTCGACCTGCTGGAGGGCCTTCCCGCCGTTCCCGCTCCGCCGGGGCTCCGGGAACGGATCCTCGCCCGCCTGGAGGGAGAGGCCGAGCCGGTCTTCCCCTGGCGCTGGGCTGCCGCCGCCCTCCTCCTTCTGGGTCTGGCCGCTGGCTTCCTTCTGGGGCGGTCCCTCTCGCCCCCTCCCGCCGAAAACACGCCGGCCTTGGTGGCGGCCCTGGGGGAGAACCTCAACGGCGGTCCCTGGTCGGCGGCTCAGAGCGCCGTCTCTCCGGGGGGAGCCTCCCCCGCGGGGAGGAAAGCGCCGTGAGCCGCCGCCTCCTGGGGGGGCTTCTCCTCCTCTCCCTGGCGCTCAACGCGGGGATGGCCGCCGCATTTTGGTGGAACCGCCGCGGGCCGTGCCCCCGGAAGGTCCTCCCCGACGCGGGGCTTCCACCGGCCAAGCGGGCCTTGCTCGAAAGGCGGTTCGAGGCCTTCCAGCGGGAGGCCGAACCCCTGCGCCGGCAGATTCGGGCCGCCCGGGAGGAGCTCCTCCGCCTCCTGGAAACCGAATCCCCCGACCCCGCCGCCGTGGAGGCCGCCCACCTGCGCCTCCAGAAGGCCCAGGACGAGATGGGCCGCCTCTTCGTGCGCCACCTCCTGGAGGACAAGGCCCTCCTTTCCCCCGAGGAGCGGCGGGCCTTCTTTGAAGCCCTGAGGCGCCACGCTTCCGCTGTCCCCCCGCCCGGGGAGCGGAACTCCCAGGAGAAATGCCCGTGAAGCGATACCCCCTCTGCCTCGCCTGGTTCGCCCTCCTCCTGCTCCCCCTGGCGGCTACCGCGCTGGAGCCCACGCCGCCCGCGGCGGCCCCCTCGGCCCCCCTCTCCCTGGAGGAGTGCCTCCGGGTGGCGCTGGAGAACAACCCCGACACCGCCGCCCTTCTGCACGCGGGGAGGGCCGCCGTGGCCCGGATCGGCGAGAGCCGCTCCTCCTATTGGCCCACGGCCTCCCTTTCGGGCAGCCTCAGCCGTTCCTACGCCGAGGCCGGCACGGGCCGCCTGAAGTCCTCCCCCCAGAACGGCTCCCAGGCCACCCTTTCCACCGAGATGCTCCTCTGGGATTTCGGCAACCGGAAGGCCACCGTGGAGGGGAGCCGCGCCTCCTCGGAGGCGGCCGCGTCGCGTTACCGCGCCTCGGCTCAGGACCTGGCCCTCTCCGTGACCCTGGCCTTTCAGAACCTCCAGGGCTACCTCTGGGACCTGGAGGTGGCCCAGAAGACGCTGGAGCTGGCCTCCACCCAGCTAGAGATGGCCCGGAACCGCGAGGCGGTGGGCCTGGCACCCCGCGCTGACGTCTTGAGGGCCGCTACCCAGGAGGCCGACGCCCGCCTGGCCCTCGTCCAGGCCCGGAGCGCCGTAGAGTCGGGCCGTGCGGCGCTGGCGATCCTCCTGGGCCTCCCCGCCGACACCCCCCTCTCCATCCGGGAGATTCCGCGGGATGCGCCCCTTCCCGCCCTTCCCGACTGGCAGGAGGGCCGGGAGCGTGCGCGGACGGTTCTGCCGGAGATCCAGGCGGCCTTGGCGGGGGAGCGCGCCCTCCGCTTCGCCCTCCGTTCGGCCGAGACCGCCTACCGCCCCAGCGTCACCCTGGACGGCACGGCGGGGCTCCTGGACGGCGGCCGGTGGCCCGACCGCAAGACTTGGAGCGTGGGGGCCTTCCTCCGGGTTCCCCTCTTCACCGGCTTCTTCAAGTCCTGGAAGGTTCTGGAAGCCCGGGAGAACTACCGCGCCGGCCAGGAAGACACCCGCGCCGTCCTTCTCTCCGCCGAGAAGAACGCCTGGCAGGCCCGGCTGGACCTGGAAGAGGCGCTCCACAGCGTGGAGGCCTCCGAGGCCCTCCTCCGGAGCGCCGAAGAGAACGCCGCCGTCACCGAGGGCCGGTACCGGGAAGGACTGGCCACCATGGTGGACTTGGTGGACGCCACGACGGCCCTCTCCTCCGCCCGCCTCCGGGCGGTCCGCTCCCGGCTGTCGGTGCTCCAGTCCTTCGCCCGCTGGCAGAGGGCCACTGGCCAGAACCTCCTGCCGGCCTTCGACCTTCCCGAGCCCACCCTTTCGCTGAAGGGGGACGGCGCCTCCGCCCCCCAGGGAGATCTCTCGCCATGAAGACCGCCGCCCGCCGAATCGTCCCCCTTCTCCTTCTCGCCGCCCTCCTGCCGGGAACCCTCGCCTGCAAGAAGCCCAGGGGTGGACCGGAGGCCCAGGGGAACGCCGTCCCCGTGAAGATGATGGACCTTCCGGCCCAGATCCAGGCCACCGGAACGGTGACCCCCCGGGTGGGGGCCCAGGTGAAAGTGGGGCCCCGGGTTTCCGGGCGCCTCGAACACCTGTACGTGCAGGTGGGCGACCGGGTCAAGAAGGGGCAGGTCCTGGCGGTCCTGGAGCAGAAGGACCTCCGGGCCAACGTGGCCCGCTCCGAGGCGTCCCTGCAGGCGGCCGAGGCCGCCGCGCGGTATGCCGAGGCCAACTACCGGCGCCTTCAGGAACTCCTTCCCAAGGGCTTCGTCTCCCAGGACGCGGTGGACGCCGCCCGGAAGACCTGGGAGTCGGCCCAGGCCGACGTGAAGAACGCCCGTGCCCAGCTGGACTACGCCCGGGTCCAGCTCTCCTACGCCACCGTCACCTCCCCCATTGACGGCGTGGTCGGCTCGGTCTCCACGCAGGAGGGCGAGACGGTGGCCGCCAGCCTCGCCGCCCCCACCTTCGTCACCATCATTGATCTCGGGCGCCTGGAAGTGGACGCCTACGTGGACGAGGTGGACATCGGAGGCGTAAAGGTCGGGCAGAAGGCCACCTTTACCGTGGACGCCTTCCCGGACAAGGTCTTTCAGGCGGAGGTGGAGGCCATCTACCCCCAGGCCGTCATCCAGGACAACGTGGTGAACTACACGGTGATCCTGAAGATCCTCGACCCCTTTGAAGGGCTCCTCCGGCCGCAGATGACCGCCAGCGTCACCATCACGATGGACACCCTGAAGGGGGTTCTGGTGGTTCCCTCCCGGGCGGTGCGGCGCCAGGACGGCAAGACCGTCGTCATGGTGCCGGGCCCCAAGGGCCCCGTTCCGAGGCCCGTCACCCTGGGCCGCGAGTTCGGCGACGTGGTCCAGGTCAAGGCCGGCCTCTCCGAGGGCGACCGGGTTCTGGTCGCCGCCTCTCGCGCCGAAGCGGCCCCGTGACGGGAGCGCGGTCACCATGGCGATGATCGAGCTTCAGGGCATCACCAAGGTTTACGCCACCCAAGGGGTGGAGACCCCGGTCCTCCACGGCATTGACCTCACCGTGGAGGAGGGGGAGTTCGTCGCCCTCATGGGGCCATCGGGGACGGGGAAGAGCACCCTCATGAACATTCTGGGGCTCCTGGACCGTCCCACCTCCGGCACCTACCGGCTCCAGGGGCAGGACCTGACCGACCTCTCCGACGGCGCCCTGAGCGTCATCCGCAACCGGCGCATCGGCTTCGTCTTCCAACTCTTCCACCTGCTGCCCCGGGTGAGCGTCCTCCAGAACGTCCTTCTCCCCCTCCTCTACACCGACCCCTACCCGCCAGACGCCAAGGAACGTGCCCTTTTCCTCCTCGAGCGGGTGGGGCTCGCCGACCGGGTCCACTTCCGGCCCAACGCCCTCTCCGGGGGCCAGCAGCAACGGGTCGCCATCGCCCGGGCCCTGCTCAACGAGCCGGCCCTTCTTCTGGCCGACGAGCCCACCGGAAACCTCGATTCGGTGGCCAGCGCCGAGATCCTCTCCCTCTTCGACGACATCCACCGCGAAGGCCGGACCATCGTCATGGTCACCCACGAGCCCGACGTGGCCGCCCACGCCAGCCGGGTGGTGACCCTCAAGGACGGCCGGATCTTCAAGGACGAGAGGAGAGGCTGATGGACCGAGCCCAGGCGGCACCGGCTCTTCTCCTCCGGCAGGGGCGGGTCCCCTCCCTCCCCGTGGGGCCGGCGCGGCTCCTGCGCCTCTCCCGCCACGCCGCGGGGGCGCTCTGGAGCCAGAAGGGGAAGGCCTTCCTCATGATGCTCGGGACGGCGGTGGGGATCATGCTCCTCACGGCCGTCGTGGGCCTCTCGGAGGGGGTGGAGAATCGCATCCAGGGGATCATGGCCTTCTTCGGCCCCCGGTCGGTGGTCGTCTTCGCCGGCGGGGGACGCATCGAAGGGCCGCGGAGCGACTCCTCCTCCACGCTGAAACCCGAGGACGCCGCCGCCGTCCGGGCCCGATTCGCCGACCGGGCGGTGCTGGCGGCGGGGCTCTTCCGGCCCGGCGTTAACGTGAAGTGGGGAGACCAGTCGGTCCAGACCACCGTGGTGGCCGCCGATCCCAACTACCCCCAGGCCTTCGACTGGTACCCCTCCTCCGGGGATCCCCTGGACGTGGACGACGAGCGCTCCTTCGGGCGGGTCTGCCTCCTGGGGGCCACCGTCGCCCGGAACCTCTTCGGGGACCTGGACCCGGTGGGCCAGCGCATCCTCCTCAACCGGGTCCAGTTCCGGGTCAAGGGCGTCCTGGCCCCCAAGGGAACCAGCGCCATGGGCTTCGACATGGACGACCGGATCTGGATCCCCCTGTCCACCGGGATGCGCCGGGTCTTTCACGTGGACAGCCTCTCCTTCCTCCGCCTCCAGGTCCGGGAGGGCTACGAGGTTTCGGCGGTGGTGGAGGAGTTGACCGACCTCCTCCGCACCCGCCACCGCATCGTGCCCCCGGAGGAGGACGACTTCCGCGTGCGGACCCCGGACTTCATCGCCCAGAGGATCCGGTCCATGTCCCGGACCACCCAGCTGGTAGGGGCGGCCCTTGCCGCCGTGGCCCTCCTCGTCGGGGGGGTGGTCCTCATGAACATCCTGCTCCTCTCGGTGAGCGAGCGGGTGCCGGAAATCGGCCTCAAGCGGGCCTTGGGCGCCCGCCAGACGGACATCTTCGCCGAGTTTCTGGCCGAATCGGTTCTCGTGAGCCTCCTGGGGATGGCCCTGGGGGTCCTTCTGGGCCTCCTGCCGGTCTGGCTGGTGCCGGCCTTCTTCCCCACCATCCCCATGAGCGTCACCTGGAAGACCTTCGCCTTCGCCGTGGCCTTCTCGTCCCTGGTGGGCGCCGTCTTCGGCGTCCAGCCGGCCCGCCGCGCCGCGCGTCTCGACCCGGTGACGGCCCTCCGATGAACCTCCTTCGCGCCGCCACCGTCTCCTGGGAGGTCCTGCTGGGACACCGGCTGAGGACCTTCCTCTCCAGCTCCGGGATCGCCATCGGCGTCGCCGCCGTGGTGCTCATGGTGGGCGCCGGGAAGGCCGCCGAGGCGGACGTGGTGGGAAAGGTCCGGACCCTCGGGACCAACCTCCTCACCGTCCAGGCGGGGCGCTTCCGGACCTTCGGGGGCCGGCCCCGCCAGATCTCCACCTTCACCACCCTCACCGAGAACGACGTGCGCCTCATCGAGCGCCGGATTCCCGAGGCCGTCCGGGTGGCCGGAATGGTCCAGCGTTCGGCGGTCCTGCGCTACCGGGGGAACCGGACCCGAACCTCCGTCGCCGGCGTGGATCCGGAGGTCTTCGACATCCGCAAGATGGGCGCCCGCTCGGGACGCCTCTTCACCTCCCTGGAGGCCCGGGCCCTCAAGCGCGTGGCCGTCCTGGGCCCCACCGTCGTCCAGAACGTCTTCCCCGGCGAAGACCCCGTGGGTAAGGTCGTGGAGATCAACCAGGTGCCCTTCACCGTCGTCGGGGTGGCCACGGCGCGGGGCCAGGACCTCAGCGGCAACGACCAGGACGACGTGGTGTACGTGCCTCTGCGCACGGCCATGAACCGGCTCTTCCACGTGGACTACCTCCAGACCATCCTCGTGGAGGCGGAGAGCCCACAGGCCATGGCGGCCCTGCCGGACCTCCTCGCGGGCCTCCTTCGCCGGAGCCACCGCCTCCCCGCCGACAAAGAGGACGACTTCACCATCCAGGACCAGACCCAGCTCCTCGCCTCCGAGAAGGAGACGAGCCAGGCCTTCACCGCCCTCGTGGGCAGCGTGGCCGGCGTCTCGCTCTTCACCGGCGGCGTGGGGATCCTGGCCGTGATGCTCATCTCCATCCGCGAGAGAACCCGGGAGATCGGCCTCCGGCGAGCCCTGGGGGCCACCAAGCGGGACATCCTCGTTCAGTTCGTCCTGGAGGCGGGCGGCCTCGCCGCCCTTGGGGGAGCGGTGGGGGCCCTCCTGGGTGTGGGGGGAACCCTCCTCACCTGCCGGCTCATGGGCTGGCCCCTCGTCTGGCCCTGGAGCGCCACCGCCCTGGCGCTGGGCGTCTCCTTCGCCATGGGGGTTCTCTTCGGCCTCTACCCGGCCCTGCGGGCGGCCCGGCTCGAACCGGCCTCGGCCCTCCACGCGGCCTAGAAGCCTCGGGGCCAGAGGCCCCTGCGTTTCAAGACCGCCTACGGTTCCCGGGGCGGGGCCCCTCCCTTTGACCGCGAGCAGGCGGATGCGCGAGCGGGAGAAAAACGCGCGAAGGCGACTTCACGTCGCCTGGAGCGCAACCTCCAGCGGGGGGGTCAGCGAGCGCTAGCGAGCGCCGAGGGGGGGCGGAGCCCCCCTTGGAGAAATTTGGCGGAGAGGGGGGGATTCGAACCCCCGGCCCCGGTTTAAGCCAGGGCAACTGCTTAGCAGGCAGTCCTGTTCGGCCACTCCAGCACCTCTCCGCAAACCGGTGGCCGCCTGTATTATAGGCTCCGCGGCCCCCGCCCGTCAACGAAGCGGACACAGCGAGAGGGGCGGGCCAGGCCCGCCCCTCGAAGGAACCCGGATGAGTGGCCGTCAGTCCTCGTCGCCCTCGTCTCCCGGCTCCGCCTCCAGGTTCTCCTCGGGGATGGTGAGGCTGGCGTTACGCTCCTCGAGCAGGCGCTGGACGGAGAGGTCGGCGGTGAGGTCGGTGACGAACTGCTCCCGCGCCGTCTCCTCGGCGACCTTCACGGTGGGGTCGTACTCCACCTCCACGTCGTGGTAGGCGTAGAAGCCGGTGCCGGCGGGGATGAGCCGGCCCAGGATGACGTTCTCCTTGAGGCCCCTCAGGTAGTCGGTGGCCCCGTTGATGGAAGCCTCGGTGAGGACCCGGGTGGTCTCCTGGAAGGAGGCGGCGGAGATCCAGGAGTCGGTGGCGAGGGCCGCCTTGGTGATGCCGAGGAGCTGGGGCCTGCCCACGGCGGGGGCCAGCCCCTCCTCGAGCAGGCGCTGGTTCTCCCGCTGGAACTCGAAGCGGTCCACCTGCTGGCCCAGGATGAAGCGGCTGTCGCCCACCTCCTCCACCTTCATCCAGCGGATCATCTGCCGGACGATGACTTCGATGTGCTTGTCGTTGATGCCGACGCCCTGGAGGCGGTAGACCTCCTGGATCTCGTTGACCAGGTAGCGCTGGAGTTCCTTGATGCCCAGAACCCGCAGGATGTCGTGGGGATCCACGGCGCCCTCGCAGAGAGGGTCGCCCGCGTGGACCCACTCGCCCTCCAGCACGGAGATGTGGATGCCTTTGGGAATGGAGTACTCCCGCCGCTCGCTGGTCCGGGGGTTGTCCACGAAGATCTTCCGCATGCCGCGAACGACCTCGCCGTAGTGGACCTCCCCGTCGATTTCGGAGATGACGGCGGGGTTCTTGGGGTGGCGCGCCTCGAAGAGCTCCACCACCCGCGGAAGGCCGCCGACGATGTCCTTGGTCTTGGAGGTCTCCCGAGGGATCTTGGCGATGATGGTGCCCGGACTGACCTTGTCACCCTCCTTGACCATGATGTGGGCGCCGGAGGGAAGGGAGAAGGTGCGCCCGCCGGACTTCTTGCCCTCCTCCCGAAGGACGATGCGGGCCTCCTTGGTGGGATCCTTGGATTCGATGACCACCATCTGGGTGAGGCCCGTCATGGCGTCGGTCTCTTCCAGGACGGTGGTTCCGTCGATGATGTCCTTGAAGACGACGGTCCCGGCCACGTCGGCAAGGATGGGGTTGGTGTAGGGGTCCCACTCCACCAGGACGGTCTTGGCCTTGATTTTGGCGCCCTCCTCCACCTTGATGTGGGCGCCGTAGGCCACGGGGTACTTCTCCCGCTCCCGGCCGTTTTCGTCCACGACGGAGAGGGATCCGTTCCGGTTGACGGCGATGAGGTCGCCCTCGGGGCTCCGGACGGTCTTGATGTTCAGGAGCCGCACCACGCCTCCGTTCCGGGCCACGTGGCTGGTCTCCACCGCCTCCTTGCTGGCCGTTCCGCCGATGTGGAAGGTCCGCATGGTGAGCTGGGTGCCGGGCTCGCCGATGGACTGGGCGGCCATGACGCCGATGACCTCGCCCAGCTCCACCATCTGGCCGGCGGCCAGGTTCCGGCCGTAGCACTTGGCGCACACCCCCCGCTTGGTCTCGCAGGTGAGCACAGAGCGGATCTTCACCCGCTCGATTCCGGCGTCCTGGATGGCCTGGGCCTTCTCCAGGGTGATCTCCTCGTTGGCGGGGACGATGACCTCGTTGGTGTAAGGATCCCGGATGTCGTCCAGGGCCACGCGGCCGTACACGCGCTCCCGGATGGGCTGGATGATGCGCCCGCCTTCCATGAGCGGCGTGATCCAGATTCCGTCCAGGGTCTGGCAATCCTCCTCGGTGATGATCACGTCCTGGGCCACGTCCACCAACCGCCGGGTCAGGTATCCGGCGTCGGCGGTCTTGAGGGCCGTGTCGGCCAGGCCCTTCCGGGCCCCGTGGGAGGAGATGAAGTACTGCAACACGTTCAGCCCCTCGCGGAAGTTGGCCGTGATGGGCTGCTCGATGATCTCGCCCGACGGCTTGGCCATGAGGCCCCGCATGCCGGCGAGCTGGCGGATCTGCTGCTTGGAACCGCGGGCCCCCGAGTCGGCCATGATGAAGATGGGGTTGAAGCCCTGTTCGGCGGCCTCGGTCTTCTTCATCTGCTTGAACATGGCGTCGGCCACCTGGTCGGTCACCCGGTTCCAGATGTCCACCACCTTGTTCTTCCGCTCCAGGTTGGTGATGGCGCCGTCGCGGTACTGGCTCTCCACCGCCTCCACCTCATCCAGGGCGGCCTGGACGAGGGCGGCCTTTTCCTCGGGAACCTGCATGTCCTCCACGCCGAAGGAGATGCCCGCCCGGGTGGCGTGCAGGAAACCCGCCTCCTTCACGGCGTCGGCGAGGTGCACCAGGGCTTCCCGGCCCCGGGTTTGGAAGACCCAGAAGAAGAGGTCCTTGAGGCCGCCCTTCTTGATGAGTCCGTTGATGAAGGGCAGGCCCTTGGGCATGACGTCGTTGAAGAGGACGCGGCCGGGCGTCGTGGCCAGCAGCTCTCCCTGGTAGCGACGCGGCGGGGTGTGGGAAATGTCCTGGTCGTCGGCGGCCTGGGTGAGGTCAATGACGTCTCCGGTGTACCGCACCTGGATCTGGGCGTGGAGGTTGACCCAGCCGTTGTCCAGGGCCAGGAGGACCTCCTCCGGCGACGCGAAGACCCGCCCCTCGCCCTTGGCGCCCCGTAGGGCGTGGGTGAGGTAGTACACCCCCAGCACCACGTCCTGGGTGGGAACGATGATGGGCGTTCCGTTGGCCGGGTAGAGCAGGTTGTTGGTGGAGAGCATGAGGACCGTCGCCTCCACCTGGGAAGCAGGGGAGAGGGGCACGTGGACGGCCATCTGGTCGCCGTCGAAGTCGGCGTTGAAGGCGGTGCAGACCAGGGGACTCAGCTTGATGGCCTTGCCCTCCACGAGGATCGGCTCGAAGGCCTGGATGCCCAGCCGGTGCAGGGTGGGGGCGCGGTTGAGGAGCACCGGGTGCTTCTGGATGATTTCGTCCAGGACGTCGTAGACCACCGGCAGGCCCTGCTCCACCATCTCCTTGGCCTGCTTGATGGTGGGGGCCAGGCCCCGCTCCTCCAGCTTGTTGAAGATGAAGGGCTTGAAGAGCTCGATGGCCATCAGCTTGGGCAGGCCGCACTGGTTAAGCTTCAGCTCGGGGCCTACGACGATGACCGAACGGCCCGAGTAGTCCACCCGCTTTCCCAGGAGGTTCTGGCGGAAGCGTCCCTGCTTGCCCTTGAGGGTGTCGGAGAGGGACTTGAGGGGCCGGTTGTTGGTGCCCTTGAGCACCCGGCCCCGCCGGCCGTTGTCGAAGAGCGCGTCCACCGCCTCCTGGAGCATACGCTTCTCGTTGCGGACGATGACGTCCGGGGCGCGCATCTCCATGAGCTTCTTCAGGCGGTTGTTCCGGTTGATGACCCGCCGGTAGAGGTCGTTGAGGTCCGAGGTGGCGAAGCGGCCGCCGTCCAGGGGAACGAGGGGCCTGAGCTCCGGCGGGATCACCGGCAGGACCTCCAGGACCATCCACTCGGGCTTGTTGCCGCTCTTGAGGAAGGACTCGACGATCTTCAGGCGCTTGTTGAGGGTGGCCCGCTTCTGGTTGTTGCCCAGGACCTTGATGTAGGAGCGGAGGATGTTCTGCTCGCACTCCAGCCGGGTGAGGCGCCGGCCCTTGGCCAGCTGGCAGGAGGCGCACTGGCAGTCCTCCGAGAAGTGGCGGAGGAGCTCCTGGATCCCCGCGGCGCCGATGGCGGCGGAGAAGGCGTCGCCGCCGTAGACGGCGCGGAAGGCGTCGAGGGCCTTGTCGTACAGCAGGGCCTTGTAGCGGAGGACCGTCTCGCCGCTGAGGTCTTCGTTGTAGATGCGGGTGTTCTCGTTGAGGGTGAGGAGCTGGTCAAAGGCGTCGGCGGTGCCCTCCTCGCCCCCGTCCTCCACCGATTCGTAGGTCCAGACCGCCTCCTCGATGTTCCGGAGGATGCGGTTGCGCTCCTGGGGAGAGTCGCCGGGATGGCGCTGGAGGTAGGCCTCCTTCACCTCGTCCACGTTGACGACGGTGAAGCCGGGGTCGGTGACCACCCACTGCTCGAAGTAGTTGACGCTCTCCACGTCCTTCAGCTTCATGCTGAGCATGATGGAGATGCGGGAGGGCGTCCCCTTGAGGAACCAGATGTGGGAGACGGGGGAGGCCAGCTCGATGTGGCCCATGCGCTCCCGGCGGACCCGGGACTGGATGACCTCCACCCCGCACTTCTCGCAGGTGATGCCCCGGTACTTGATGCGCTTGTACTTGCCGCAGAGGCACTCCCAGTCGTTGACGGGGCCGAAGATCTTGGCGCAGAAGAGGCCGTCCCGCTCGGGTTTGAAGGTCCGGTAGTTGATGGTCTCCGGCTTGGTGACCTCGCCGTGGGACCACTCGCGGATCTTTTCGGGGGAGGCCAGCATCAGCTGGATCCCGCGGATCCGGTTGATGCTGAGTTTCTTTTCAAGGAAAGGTGCGGGTCTCACCGTCACACCCCCTTCACGCGCCGGCGTCGGTGGACGCCGGCTCCTCTTCGGTTTCGAGCACGTTCACGTCGATGGCCAGCCCCTGGAGTTCCTTGACGAGCACGTTGAAGGATTCGGGAAGCCCCGGCTCCTCGGGGTACCGCCCCTTGACGATGCTTTCGTACATCTTGGTCCGGCCGTAGACGTCGTCGGACTTCACGGTGAGGATCTCCTGGAGGATGTTGGCGGCGCCGTAGGCCTCCAGGGCCCAGACCTCCATCTCGCCGAAGCGCTGGCCGCCGAACTGGGCCTTTCCGCCCAGGGGCTGCTGGGTGATGAGGGAGTAGGGGCCAATGGAGCGGGCGTGGATCTTGTCCTCCACCAGGTGGGCCAACTTCATCATGTAGATGTAGCCCACCGTCACCTTCTGCTCCATGGCCTCGCCCGTTCGGCCGTCCCGAAGCTCGATCTTGCCGTCGGCGGGAAGGCCCGCCCGGTCCAGCAGCAGTTTGATGTCCTCCTCCTTGGCGCCGTCGAAGACGGGGCTGGAGACGTGGAGCCCCAGGGCCTTGGCGGCCCACCCGAGGTGGGTCTCCAGGATCTGCCCGACGTTCATGCGGCTGGGGACGCCCAGGGGGTTGAGGACGATCTGCACGGGCGTCCCGTCGGGGAGGAAGGGCATGTCCTCCACCGGCAGGATGCGGCTCACCACGCCCTTGTTCCCGTGGCGGCCGGCCATCTTGTCGCCCACCTGGATCTTCCGCTTGATGGCCACGTAGACCTTGACCATCTTGATGACGCCGGGCAGCAGCTCGTCGCCCCGCTCCAGGTTGGCGATCTTGTCGCGGTACTGCTGCTCCAGGACCTCGATCTTCCGGCGGGTCCGCTCCTCGATCTCCCGGATCCGGGCGATGGCCTCCTTGAACTTGGCCTGGATCTGGATCTTGGGCAGGAGGTCCGCCCGGATGGTGGAAAGGAGCCGGACGGTGAGCTTCTCGCCCTTGGCCACCAGCTCTTCGCCGCTCAGGTCGTCGTAGAGGGGCTGGGCGGCCACCGTCCCGTCCAGGAGGTCGGAGATCTTCTTCCGGTTCTCCTCTCGCAGGATTCGGATCTGGTCCCGGAGGTTCTTTTCCATGCGGCCCACGTAGGCCTCTTCGATGGCCCGGGTCCGCTCGTCCTTCTCCACCCCCTTCCGGGTGAAGACCTTCACGTCCACGATGACCCCCGAGATGCCCGGCGGGCAGCGGAGGGAGGCGTCCCGGTACTCGGCGGACTTCTCCCCGAAGATGGCCCGCAGGAGTTTCTCCTCGGGGGTCATCTGGGTCTCCCCCTTGGGGGTGACCTTGCCCACGAGGATGTCACCGGGCTTCACGTGGGCCCCGATGCGGATGATGCCGCTCTCGTCCAGGTCCTTGAGGTAGGCCTCGGAGATGTTGGGGATGTCGCGGGTGATCTCCTCCTTGCCCAGCTTGGTGTCCCGCGCCTCGATCTCCAGTTCCTCGATGTGGATGGAGGTGAAGACGTCCTCCTCCACCAGCTTCTCGGAGAGGAGGATGGCGTCTTCGTAGTTGTACCCGCGCCAGGGCATGAAGGCCACCAGCACGTTGCGCCCCAGCGCCAGCTCGCCGCCGTCGGTGCAAGGCCCGTCGGCCAGCACGTCACCGGCCTTCACGCGGTCCCCCTGCTTCACCACCGGCTTCTGGTTGATGCAGGTGTTCTGGTTGGAGCGCTGGAACTTGGTGAGGGGGTAGACGTCGGCGCCGAAGTCGTAGAGGTCCTCCCCCTCCGTCCCGCCGGCCACCCGCACGATGATGCGGTTGGCGTCCACCACGTCCACGATGCCGCCCCGGCGGCACACCACGGTGGACTCCGAGTCCTTCCCCACCACCAGCTCCATGCCGGTGCCCACCACCGGGGCCTTGGGCCGGAGCAGCGGCACCGCCTGGCGCTGCATGTTGGAGCCCATGAGGGCGCGGTTGGCGTCGTCGTGCTCCAGGAAGGGGATCAAGGCGGCGGCGATGGAGACCAACTGCTTGGGGGAGACGTCAATGTACTGGATCTCCTCCCGAGGAGCCAGGACGAACTCGCCGGCCTTCCGGGCCTGGACCTTCTCGTTGAGGAAGTTCCCGTTCTCGTCCACCGGCGCGTTGGCCTGGGCGATGGTGTAGACGTCCTCCTCCCAGGCGGTCAGGTAGAAGGCGGTGGGCTCGCCCCGGGGAGGGGTCTTCTTGGCCTTCTTGCACCGGGCCACCTCGGCCTTCAGCTCCGACTCCTCCACCACCTGGCCCAGCGCGAAGGCGCCGTCGCCGGGGAAGGTGATCTCGTAGTGGTTGAGGACCCGTCCGTTCTCCACCTTCTTGTAGGGGGACTCGATGAAGCCGAACTCGTTGATCCGGGCGTAGGTGGAGAGGGAGGAGATGAGGCCGATGTTGGGGCCTTCCGGCGTCTCGATGGGGCAGAGGCGGCCGTAGTGGCTGGTGTGGACGTCCCGCACCTCGAAGCCGGCCCGCTCCCGGCTGAGCCCGCCGGGGCCCAGGGCGCTCAGGCGCCGCTTGTGGGTGATCTCCGAGAGGGGGTTGGTCTGGTCCATGAACTGGGAAAGTTGGCTCGAGCCGAAGAACTCCAGGATGGAGGCCACCACCGGCTTGGCGTTGATGAGCTCCTTGGGCGAGGCCTGGGCCAAGTTGTGGAAGACGCTCATCTTCTCCTTGGTGGCGCGCTCCATGCGGGAGAGGCCGATGCGGATCTGGTTCTCCAGGAGCTCGCCCACGCACCGGACCCGGCGGTTCCCCAGGTGGTCAATGTCGTCCAGGGTGCCGATGTTGTTCTTCAGGCGGAGGAGGTACTCGACGATCTCGCAGTAGTCCTCCAGCGTGAGGATGCGCCTCCGCTCCAGCTCCTCCGCCAGGGCCTTCTTGCTGAGGCTCCGGTAGAGGTCGGGGTGGAGCTTGGTGAGGAACTTGAGGGCGCCCACCCGCGAGAAGTCGTACCGCTTCTCGTCAAAGAACATCATCTCGAAGAAGGTCTTGGCGCCGGCGGGGGTCACCGGATCGCCGGGGCGCACCTTCCGGAAGAAGTCCACGTAGGCCTCTTCCTGGGTCTTGCAGATGTCCTTGGAGAGGGTGTCCAGGAGGGCCGTCCCCACGTCGGTGGCCTTGGGGAGGATCACCTCCAGCGTCTCCAGCCCTTGACTGGCCAGTTCGAAGAGGCGCTCCACCGTGAGGAGCTGGCCGCTCTCGCAGAGGAGCTCCCCGCTCTCGGGGTCGGCCACGTCCTTGAAGGCGTAGACGTCGGTGAACTCCGTGGTGTCCACCTTCACCGAGGCGGCCCTGGACTTCTTCAGGCGGGCCACCTGGCTCCGGCGGATCTTCTTGCCGGCCTCCACGAGGACCTCCTTGCCCTCGGTGATGGTTTCCGCCGCCACGAGGCCCGCCAGCCGGTCCGAAACCTTGAGGCGCAGGGAATCGGGGGAGAGCTCCAGCACGTCTACGGGGTAGAAGCGCCGGAGGAGGGTGGCGTTGTCCCCCAGCCCCAGCGCCCGCAGAAAGACCGTGGCCGGGAAGCGCCGCTTCCGGTCAATGCGCACGTGCAGAACGTTCTTGGCGTCGAGCTCGAACTCCACCCAGGAGCCCCGAGCGGGGATCACCTTCCCGACGAACTCCGTCCGGTTCTCGTTGGCCTGGTAGAAGACGCCCGGGCTGCGGTGGAGCTGGCTCACCACCGCCCGCTCCGTGCCGTTGATGATGAAGGTCCCCTTCTCCGTCATGAGGGGCACGGAGCCGAAGAAGACCTCCTCCTCCTTGAAGTCCAGCACCGACGGCACCCCTCCCGCCGCGTCCTTCTGGTAGGTCTCGACGCGGACCCAGATCTTGAGGGGGATCCCGTAGGTCATGCCCCGCTCCTGGCACTCCTCGACGGTGGTCGGAACCCGGAGGTCCACCACGTCGTCGCACTGGGGGCAGCGGGGGATCTGGACCGGCATGACCTGGCCGCAGGAGTCGCACTGGACTTCCCGGGCCTGGGGATCCCGGACGATCACCCGGGCCGAGCAGTGGGGGCAGCGCTGGCGCAGGTGCTGCAAGCCCTCGAGCTGGCCGCACCGGCACTTCCAGTCTCCGAGGGTGTAGTACATGTAGGCCAGCGAGCACTCCCCCCGGAAGTCCTTGATGGGAAACACGGACCGGAAGGCCTCCTCCAGGCCCACGTTCTCCCGCTCCTCCGGCAGGAGGTCCATCTGGAGGAAGCGCCGGTAGGACTCCCGCTGGAGGTCCAACAGATTGGGAATGGGAATGGTGGTGTGGATGCGGGAAAACTCGAGCCGCTTCCGTTTCCCGACATCAACTTCTTTGGGCATCGGGCCGTCTCCTCAGCTACAAAGGCCGCGGGGATGCATGTCCGGGTTGCTCCGCCCGGCCGCCGCTTTGGCGGCCGCGCGCGGAAAAGGCACACGGGCAGGGTACGCCGGAAGGCGCCCTGCCCAGGTGGGACTTGGCCAGCGGTACGCTACTTGATCTCGACAGTCGCGCCCTGCTCCTCGAACTTCTTCTTGATGGACTCCGCCTCGTCCTTGCTCACGCCTTCCTTGATGGTCTTGGGAGCGCCTTCCACCAGGTCCTTGGCTTCCTTGAGGCCGAGGTTGGTGATCTCCCGGACCACCTTGATGACGTTGATCTTCTTCTCGCCCGCGCTCTTGAGGATGACGTCGAACTCCGTCTTCTCCTCGGCGGGGGCGGCGGCGGCGCCGCCGGGGGCGGCCATCATCACCGGGGCCGCGGCGGCGGCGGAGACGCCCCACTTCTCTTCCAGCATCTTGCTCAGCTGGGCGGCTTCCAGGACGGTGAGGGCGCTCAGCTGTTCGACGATCGCGTTCAGGTCGGCCATTGGAAATTCCTCCTTGCGGTTTTCCTCGACACTCCCGGGCGCTCAGGCGCTCCTCCGGGAGAGATCCACACCACGGGGCCGGTACGCCCCCATCATCCCTCGGCCTGCTTGCCCCGTTCGGACAGGCAGACCGCCACGTTTCTCGCCGGCGTTTGCAGGAGCCGAGCCAGCCTGGCGGCGGGCTCCTGGATCAGCCCGATGAGCTGGGCCCGGACGCCTTCCAGGCCCGGCAGGAGCGAGAGGGCCTCGACGCTCTTCGCGTCCATGGCCTTCCCCTCCACCACGGCCCCCTTCACCTTCAGGTGGGGGTTCTCCTTGGCGAAGGCGACCAGGACCTTGGCCAGGGGCACGGGGTCTTTGGGGGACCAGGCGAGGGCCGTCGGGCCCTCCATCCACTCGGCGGCGCCGTGGAGGTCCGTCCCCTCGGAGGCCTTCTTGAGAAGGGTGTTCTTGACCACGCGCAGGCGCCCCGAGGTCTCCCGGACCCGGTCCCTCAGCACGCTGATCTCCTTGACCTTGAGTCCCTTGAAGTCCACCAGGTAGAACGCCCCGTTCTGCTGGATGACTTCCTGGATCTCGCGGATGGTGTCCAGTTTTTCAGCCCGGTTCACGGCGTCCTCCTTAGTAACCGCTCACGTCCAGACGGACGCTGGGGCTCATGGTGGTGCAGAGGTAGGCGCTCTTCACGTACTTGCCCTTGGCGGAGGCCGGCTTGGCCTTCACCACGGCTTCGATGAGGGCCTGCGTGTTCTCCACCAGGCGCTCCGCCTCGAAGGACTTCTTGCCGACGGGGCAGTGGACGATGCCGGTCTTGTCCACCCGGAACTCCACCTTGCCGGCCTTGAGGTCCTTGACGGCCTGGGCCACGTCGAAGGTCACGGTGCCCAGCTTGGGGTTGGGCATGAGGCCCCGGGGACCCAGGACCTTGCCCAGCTTGCCCACCTCTTTCATCATGTCGGGCGTGGCCACCACGGCGTCGAAGTCCATCCATCCTCCCTGGATCTTGGCCACCGCCTCTTCGCCGAGGGCGTAGTCCGCCCCCGCCGCTTCCGCCTCCCGGATCTTCTCGCCCTGGGCGATGACCAGCACCCGGACGCTCCGGCCCAGGCCGTTCGGAAGGACCGTGGTCCCGCGAACCATCTGGTCGGCGTACTTGGGGTCCACTCCCAGGTTCAGGGAAATCTCCACCGTCTCGTCGAAGGCGGCGAAGGCGATCTCCTTCAGGAGGGCGATGGCATCGGGGATGGAGTAATCCCGGGGCTCCACGCGCGACGCCGCCGCCTTGTACTTCTTGCCCACTCTGGCCATGGCCGGCCTCCTCAGTCCACGATTTCCAGGCCCATGCTGCGCGCCGCCCCGGCGATGGTCTTCACGGCGCTCTCCAGGGACTTGGTGTTGAGGTCGGGGAGCTTCGTCTTGGCGATCTCCTCGAGCTGCTTGCGGGTGACCTTCCCCACCTTGTTCTTGTTGGGCTCGCCGGAACCCTTGGCGATGCCCGCGGCCTTCTTGAGCAGGTCCGACGCGGGGGGGGTCTTGGTCACGAAGGTGAAGGAGCGGTCGGCGTAGACGGTGATGACCACCGGAATGATGAAGCCTTCCTGCCCCTTGGTCTTGGCGTTGAACTCCTTGCAGAACCCCATGATGTTCACGCCGTGCTGGCCCAGGGCCGGGCCCACCGGCGGGGCCGGGTTGGCGTTCCCGGCGGGGATCTGGAGTTTGACTTCGGCGACGACTTTCTTGGCCATTTCTCGCTCCGTCCGGCGATCCGGGGGCGGGCCGCGGGGAAGGCTCACTCCCCGGCCCGGCGCGGCTCGCGGCGTATTCCCCTACAGCTTCTCCACCTGGAGGAAGTTCAGCTCCACGGGCGTCGAACGCCCGAAAATCGTGACCAGGACCGTGAGGGTCGCGTGGTCGGCGTTGACCTTGTCCACCACCCCCTGGAAGGAGGCGAAGGGGCCCTCGATGATCTTCACCTTCTCGCCGGGCTCGAAGGTGTACTTGGGCTTGGGGGCCTCGGTGGCCTGGGTCATGTGGCCGAGGATCCGGTCCATCTCTTCGGGGCTCAGGGCCTCTCCGCTGACGAAGCCCGTGACCTTCGGCGTGTTGACCACCACCTGCTTCGTCTCGTCGTTCATCACCATCTGGACGAGGACGTAGCCGGGGAAGAACTTCTTCGAGGAGACGTGCTTCTTGCCGTTCCGGATCTCCACCACGTTCTCCGTGGGGATCATCACCTCGCCGAAGTAGTCCTTGAGCCCGAAGGCCTCGATCCGGTTGAGGAGGCTCTCCTTCACCCGGTTCTCGAAGCCCGAATAGGTATGGACGATGTACCAGTTCATGTCCGCCATCGAGAACTCACTTGAACAGCGCGAAGAGCTTGTTCAGCGCGCTGAAGACGATCTGGTCCACCACCCAGAGGTAAACGCCGAAGAGGATGACGATGACCACCACCACGCTGGTGGTGTTGATCACCTCGCTCCGGCTGGGGAAGGAGGTCTTCTTGACCTCCATCTGGACGTCCTTCAGAAAGGCCGGAAAGCGCTTCAGGGATTCGAGCCACTTCACGGTTCGCCTCGCTTCGTCTCGGAGGGCCGGCGCTTCGGACCCCTCCGGCTTCCTGGAGCCACGGGCCGGAACGCCTTCCGGCGGCCGGCGCTTCCCAATGTTTGGCAGGCGAGGAGGGGCTCGAACCCCCAACCCCCGGTTTTGGAGACCGGTGCTCTACCAGTTGAGCTACTCGCCTGCGGAAAGATCACTTCACCTCTTTGTGGACCTGGTGGGAACGGCAGAAGGGGCAGTACTTGCGCACCTCCAGCTTTCCCTGCTGCTTCTTCTTGTTCTTCGTCGTCGAGTAGTTTCGGCGCTTGCACGCCGTGCACTGCAGGTGGATGATGTCGCGCATGGTTTACTCCAGGATCTCCGTGATGGTCCCCGCGCCCACGGTGCGCCCCCCTTCGCGGATGGCGAAGCGGAGGCCCTTCTCCAGGGCCACGGCGGTGATGAGGTCCACCTCCACGGAGACGTTGTCTCCGGGCATGACCATTTCCCGGTCCGGCGGAAGCTCCACCGTCCCCGTCACATCGGTGGTGCGGAAGAAGAACTGGGGGCGGTAGCCCTTGAAGAAGGGCGTGTGCCGGCCTCCCTCCTCCTTCGTGAGGATGTACGCCTCGGCGCGGAAGCGGTGGTGGGGCTGGATGGACCCCGGGTGGGCCACCACCTGCCCCCGCTCCACGTCTTCCTTCTTGATGCCGCGGAGGAGAAGCCCGGCGTTGTCCCCCGCCTGCCCCTCCTCCAGGATCTTGTGGAACATCTCCACGCCGGTGACGGTGGTCTTCTGGGTCTCCCGGAGGCCCACCACCTCCACCTCCTGGCCCACCTGGATCCGCCCTCGCTCGATCCTCCCCGTGACGACGGTCCCCCGCCCCGAAATGGAGAAGACGTCCTCGATGGGCATGAGGAAGGGCTTGTCCACCGGCCGCTGGGGGAGGGGGATGTACCGGTCGCACGCCTCCATGAGCGCGTAGACCGGCCTGCACCGGGGGCACTCCGCCCCGCCGCACCCGCAATTCAGGGCCTGGAGGGCCGAGCCCTTCACCACGGGCACCTCCTCGCCGGGGAAGTCGTAGGTGGTGAGCAGGTCCCGGATCTCCATCTCCACCAGGTCCAGGAGCTCCTTGTCGTCCACCATGTCCACCTTGTTCATGAAGACGACGATGGTGGGTACTCCGACCTGGCGAGCGAGGAGGATGTGCTCCCGGGTCTGGGGCATGGGGCCGTCGGCGGCGGAGACGACGAGGATGGCCCCGTCCATCTGGGCGGCGCCGGTGATCATGTTCTTCACGTAGTCGGCGTGGCCGGGGCAGTCCACGTGGGCGTAGTGGCGGGTCTCGGTCTCGTACTCCACGTGGGCGGTGTTGATGGTGATGCCCCGGGCCTTCTCCTCGGGGGCCTTGTCGATCTGGTCGTAGGCCGTGAAGGCGGCGAGGCCCCGGCTCCCCAGAACCTTGGTGATGGCGGCCGTCAAGGTCGTCTTGCCGTGGTCCACGTGACCAATGGTGCCCACGTTCACGTGGGGCTTGGTCCGCTGGAACTTTTCCTTCGACATGACCGCCTCGCTACGCTGTCATTTGACATCCGGCCGGGGGCCCGCTGCCCTCCGCCGGGGATTCTTCCAATGGAGCCCGCGACCAGGATTGAACTGGTGACCTCGTCCTTACCAAGGACGCGCTCTACCGACTGAGCTACGCGGGCCCGGGTTGAGTGAAAAGTGAAAAGCGAAAAGCCAGGGCGAACCCTTTCTGGCCGGGCCTTCTTCTTTCCGCTTCTCTCCGCTCACCCACCTTTCCTCGCCGGCTCGCCCCCCACGGCTCCCCGGCTCGTTTCTTCAAACTGCCTTTCGCCGCTCTCCGGTCCTGCTTCCTGGCTTCCTTGGAGCGGGCGACGGGATTCGAACCCGCGACCCTCAGCTTGGAAGGCTGATGCTCTACCAGCTGAGCTACACCCGCCCAAAACACGCAGGGATCCGCCCGAAGGCGATCCCTGTTCCGATCTGTTGGTGGTGGAGGGGGTAGGATTCGAACCTACGTAGGCGCACGGCCGGCAGATTTACAGTCTGCTCCCTTTGGCCACTCGGGAACCCCTCCACCAGGAGTTACGGCATCTCGCCCGTTCCTGTCTTCGCGGCCAAGGCCGGAATGGCTCCGGCCCCTTGGAGCCGATGAGAGGACTTGAACCTCCAACCAACGGATTACAAATCCGCTGCTCTACCGTTGAGCTACATCGGCGTGCCCGGCTTTCTCACCGGACAGCCGGGGTACGTTAGCACACTTTCCAGCGCCGTGCAAGCCCCCCCGGGGCCCCCAAATTCCGCGATGGATCGGTCTTGCCTTCGGTGGTGCAGGTGCTTCACGACGGAAAAGCTTTTTTTCCTGAACGGGGAGGGGCTTCTCCCCCGCGTTCCGCTGGCAAAGCCAGTCGGAACGCTTGGCTTGCCCTTCGGGGTCGCTCCCCGCTCCACGGGCAAAGCCCGTGGAGCCTCACCCCACCCCCCCTCACGCCTTCTTCGCCTTCGGCTCGAATGCCCCCAATCCCTGGGCAGGTGAGGGGGTTATTTTTGGGATCTGAAAGATTTCCACGGGCTTGCGCCACCTGTTGGCTTCCCATCGCGGGATTGGGGGGGCCCCGGTGCCGTGCCGGAAGCCAGAAAGAAAATGCTACTCCTTGAAGATAAATGGGATCCAGTTCTCCACTCCATCATCCGCCAAGGGATGGGCGGCACTTCAGCCGAAGGCCAAGAGGGCGCGGGGAGGAGGGGGAGGCGCCCCTTGAGGCGGGGAGTAGGATTGGAAAGAAGTGAAAAGTGGCCGTGGGTAGGTGGGCAGGAAAGGAGTGAAAAGAAAGAACCAAACAGTAAAAAGAAAAGTCCTCGAGCTCCCTGACCTCTCCGTTCTGGGTTTTGATCTTTTCCTCCTCACCTCATCTCCCCATCCCCTCATCACCTCTTCACCCCATCCCCTCCTCCCGCCTTCTCTTCTCCACGGTGACGGCTCACGGCCGCGGCGGGCGCGGCGCACGCCCATCGTTGCTTCTCTCCAAGTCGGCGAAGGCTCGGCCCATCCACCGCCCATCGGGGGAACGAAGAACGCCGGAAGGGGCGAGGGAAAAAAGGGGAAGCCCCGGGTTTCCCCGGGGCTTCCGGTGTGGCCCATGGAGAGGACGGTTAGAAGGTCCAGCGCACGGCGAGGCGCACGCGGCGGGCCGTCTGGTGTCCGCGCTCCACCTTGAAGTAGGGGTAGGTCTGACGGTTGGAGGTATCCACGATGTTGAAGGTCTGGTCCACCGAGGTCGTCCGCTGCTCGTTGGTCACGTTGAAGATGTCGGCGCGGAGGGCCAGGTTGGACTTCCAGAGTTTGAAGGTGTACTGGGCGCCCAGGTCGAGCTGCCAGAGGGTCGGCGTCCGGCCGGCGGTTCCGCGGGGCTGGCAGAAGCCCTCGTTGATGCCGTAAGCGTCATCGGAGCCGAGCTTGGAGATGGGGGTCCCGCTCTGGAGGGTGAAGTTGCCGGAGAGTTCGAGGGGGATGTTCTCGAAGAAGTAGCCGCCGTAGACCTTCAGCACGTGGGTCCGGTCGTTGGGCAGGAGGCCGTAGGCGTTGACCAGGAGCTGGGGCAGGTCGTACTTGGAGGTGATGTTGGGGTCGAGCTGGCCGTTGTCGTTGGAGAAGAGGCCCTCGTAGTTGCCCTTGAGACGGCTCAGCGTGTAGGAGCCCTGCAGCATCCAGTGGTTGGAGAAGCGCTTGTCGGCGGTGATTTCCAGCGCCTTGTAGATCCGGACGGGCTTGGGGAAGCGCCACCAGTAGCCGGGGCGGCCCAGGGGGTCAGGGGCCCAAACGCCGGTCCACTTGTCGGGGTTGGTCACGATGTAGGAGGTGGCGCCGTCCACGGAGATGTCCTCGATCACCCGGCCGATGGAGCGGTAGATGGCCCGGGCGCCCATGGAGAAGTCGGGGCGGATTTCGTACTGGAAGCCGAGGATCGTCTCCTTGTTGTAGGAGCCCTTCAGGCTTCCGCCGTTGGGGCCGCCCACGATCTGCGTGGGTTGGAGGCCAAAGGTATAGTGGAAATCAGGGTTGGGAAAGGGAATCGTCAGGTTAGAATCGAGGAAGTAAGAGAAGTGGAAGTACTCGTCGGTGAGGGCCCGAATGGCCAGGTCGTTGGGGATGCGCTCGTAGTAGTAGCCCCAGAAGCCGTAGAGCTTGCTCTTGCCGTTGTGGGCCACGTCCCAGGTGAAGCCGATGCGGGGGGCCCACATGTCGTTGATGTTGAGCTTGCGGGCCTTGCCGTTGGAGTAGATGGGGCTATTCAGAATTTCCGCGGGCACGTTGACGGTGTTGTCGCCGCCCTTCATGTGGATCTGGTCGAGGCGGACGCCCACCTTGAGGAGGAAGTAGTCGGTGAGGTTCCAGTTGTCCTGGGCCCAGTAGGCGTAGTACTTCTGGGAGGTCTTCTTGTTCTGGTCGTTCATGAAGCCCTGGGCGCGGTAGTAGTAGGTTCCCAGACTGGGGTTACGCACCTGCCAGCGGATGACGGCCCCGCCGGGGGTTGTCCGGCCGTAGAACGGGTTGCCGGAGTACATTTCGGTCCAGCCCGGTCCGGTGTAGTTGAAGTTGTAGTCGTAGGTGATGTCGTAGTACTGGAAGCCGTAGGCCAGCTCGTGGCGCCCGTGGAAGTCGAAGAGGTGGGTGGCCTTCAGGCGGATCTGGTCGTTGATGTCCTTGGTGTCCTCCCGGACCCGGCCGCCCAGGGAGGGGCTCCAGGCGGCGAGGTCCACCTGGCGGGTCGCGGGGTTGTAGCTGTTTACCGGCACGCCGTCGGTGGGGATCACCTGGTAGCCGGCGTAGGTGCCGGAGCCGTAGCGGTAGTAGTAGCCCCAGGAGTTCTCGGCCAGGGCGTTCACCGGGTGGTTGTGGTCCTTGGTGTGCCGCCGGGCGATGACGGCCTCGGTGAAGAACTTGGGGGTCCAGGTGGCGTTCCACTGGAGGGAGACGGCGTAGTTGTCGGTCTTGGACTTCCGCGGAGAGGCCACCCGGGAGGGGTTGTTCAGGTTGGCGAAGTAGTCGAACTTGTCGTTGTTGCCGAACCAGGAGAAGGAGAGTTTGTGGTTCGGGTTCACGTTCCAGGTGAGCTTGAGGGCGTACTGGGGATTCTCGTCGGTGTTCTCGTAGCCGGTTCCATAGGCCCAAGAGTAGGAAGGACGTCCGTTGAGGAGGACGTTGGCGTCGGAGCCGTTGGCGGTGAAGGTCTGCTCGGTCTTGTTCCAGTCGTAGGCCACGAAGAACCAGAGCTTGTCCTTGATGAAGTAGCCGCCCAGGCTGCCGCCGATGTCGTACTGCTTGAAGGCCTTGCGGAAGTTGACAGCCGTGGGGTTCCGGAGCTTCCGCTCCTCTGCGCCCATGTTGTCGTCGAAGTAGTAGACGAAGAGGGAGCCGTGGAACTCGTTGCCGCCGCTCTTCGTGATGGAGTTGATGTTGCCGCCCATGAGGGCGCCATACTCGGCGTCGAGACCGCCGGTCTTCACCTCGGTGGCCTCGATGAAGTCGAAGTTCAGCGAGGTGAGGTTGAGGGCGTCGCCCGAACCGGTCACGTCCACGCCGTTCACCGTGTAGGAGTTTTCGGGGCCCGACGCACCGGCGATGGACGGGGTGTCGGCGAGACCCGAGGAGACGGCGCCGGGGGCCAGGAAGGCGATGCCGGCGGAGTTACGGCTGAGGGGGATGGAGCTGATCATGGTGTCGGAGATGTTGGCGCCCACTTCGGTCTTCTTCGTGTCAATGACCGGGGCCGCCGCCGTCACCACGATCTCCGTCTTGCCCTGGCTCAGGGTGAAGGGCAGGCTGATGGTCGTGCCCAGGGGGATCTCGATACCCTTGCGCACCACCGAGTTGAAGCCGGGGGCCTCCACCTTGACCTGGTAGTTCTTCCCCACCGGCAGGAAGGGGATGACGTACTGGCCGTTCACGTCGGTGGCCGTCCCCTGGAACCCCTGGAGGCTCGGACCGGACACCTGAATGGTGGCCCCGATCACGGGCTGGCCGGCCTCGTCCGTCACCTTGCCCTGGAGGCCGCCGCCCTGCTGGGCGAAAACGGCGAGGCCCGACACGGCCAGCGCCACGGCGATCCAGGCACCCCACTTGAGTGCTTTCCTCATATGGTCACCTCCATAACCTCTGAAGTTTTCAGAACCACCGAAAACTCAAGGACTTACCCTCCTCCGCATCACCTCCTTTCTTCCCAATGGCCCAAAGGTAACGAAAGAAAACGGCCGTGTCAACCCCCTGTGTCCTTTCGGACACACTTGGGAGAAGACGGCGCAAAAAGGGGCCCCGGTTTCCGCGTGACGGCCGGCGGCCGGGCGGTGACGGTCACCTCCTCCCCCCCGCTCATGAGGGTCGCTTCCAGCGTCGTGGTGCTGCCCAGGCTGACGGTGACGTTGGACTGGATGATCTTGTTGAAGCCCACCGCCTCCACGATCAGCTTCTAGTCCGACGCCGGGGGAAGGTACGGGATGAGGAACTCTCCCTGGATGTTGGTGGCCGTCCCGCGCGGGCCCTGCAGGTACGTGGAGGTGACCTCCACCGATGCCCCGGGGATGGGGTTGCCCTGGGTGTCCACCACGCGGCCCGAGATGGCGCCCGTGTTGCCCTAGGCGAAGACGGCCCCCGAGAGGGCCAGGGCGACCACCAGGATCGCCGCGCCTCCGATTCTCCACTTCATGCCGTTTCCTCCTTTCCTCTCCAAATAAAGACTCGAGATGGCCGGGCGGTTTCGCCCCGCGCACCAAGAGTAAAACCTCCCTTGTGGCCCTGTCAACTCAAAGTGTGTCTCTTCCGCCACAGTATGGGCGAAGTGCCGCCGGGATGGCGACGGAGCCGTCCTCCCGCTGGCCCTGTTCCAGGATGGCGACGACGGTGCGCCCCACGGCCAGTCCCGACCCGTTGAGGGTGTGGACGAGGCGGGGCTTTCCGCCCCCCTGGGGGCGGAAGCGGATGTTGGCCCGCCGGGCCTGGAAGTCCTCGAAGTTGGAGCAGGAGGAGATCTCCCGAAAGCGCCCCTGGGAGGGGAGCCAGACTTCCAGGTCGTACGTCTTGGCGGAGGAGAAGGACATGTCGCCGGTGCAGAGGAGGACCCTCCGGTAGTGGAGGCCCAGGGCCTCCAGCACCGCCTCGGCGTCCCCGGTGAGCCGCTCCAGCTCCTCGTAGGAACGGTCCGGGTGGACGAACTTGACCAGCTCCACCTTGTGGAACTGGTGCTGGCGGATCATCCCCTTCACGTCCTTGCCGTAGGAGCCGGCCTCGGACCGGAAGCACGGCGTGAAGGCGCAGTAGGAGAGGGGCAGGACCTCCTCCTCCAGGATCTCGTCCCGGTGGAGGTTGGTCACCGGGACCTCGGCGGTGGGAATGAGGTAGAAGTCGCCGCCGTCCACCTTGAAGAGGTCCGCCTCGAACTTGGGGAGGTTGCCGGTGCCGTACAGCGCCTCGGCCTTGACGAGGTAGGGAGGGATCACCTCCGTGTAGCCGTGGCGGGAGGTGTGGAGGTCCAGCATGAAGGCGATGAGGGCCCGCTCCAGGAGGGCCCCCGCCCCGCGGTAGACCACGAACCGGGCGCCGGAGATCTTGGCGGCCCGCTCGAAGTCCAGGATCCCCAGGGCCACGCCCAGCTCGTCGTGGGGCCGGGGCGGAAAGGAGAAGCGGGGGGGCTCGCCCCAGACCTTGACGACGGCGTTTCCCGTCTCGTCGGGACCCTGGGGCACCGAAGGATGGGGGAGGTTGGGGAGCCGGAGGAGCCGGTCCCGGAGGACCGCCTCCCGCTCCGCCGCCTCCCGGTCCAGGGCGGCGATGCGCTCGCCCAGGGCGCGAACCTCCGCCTGGACCTCCGCCGTGTCCCCGCCGGCCTTCTTGAGGCGGCCGATCTCCTTGCTGCGGGCGTTCCGCTCGGCCTTGAGGGCCTCGGCCTCCCGAAGCAGTTCCCGGTGGCGCCGGTCCTCCAGGAGGATCGCTTCCACCTCCGCCGGGTCCACCCCCTTGCGGGCCAGGCCCTCGGCCACCTCTCCGGGGTTTTCTCGGATGGCCTGGAGGCTCAGCACCTCAGCGCCTCCGCTCCAGGAGCTCCAGGCCGGTGAGGATGGCCCGGCGGGTGCTCTCCGGGTCGGCCTGGCCCGTCCCGGCGATGTCGAAGGCGGGGCCGTGGTCGGGGGAGGTCCGGAGGAAAGGAAGGCCCAGCGTGCAGTTCACCGCGTGGCCCTGGCTCATCATCTTGGCGGGGATCATCCCCTGGTCGTGGTAGAGGGCCACCGCCACCGTGTCGGGCCCGTCGGGCCGGAGGAAGAGGCTGTCGGCGGGGACCGGGCCGTCGGCGGCGATGCCTTCGGCCAGAAGAGCCTCCACGGCGGGCTCCAGCACCTCCCGCTCCTCCCGGCCTAAGAGGCCCCCCTCGCCGGCGTGGGGGTTAAGGCCGGCGATGCGGAAGGTGGGCCAGACGCCGAGTTGGCGGTTCCAGGCGGTGGCCAAGCCCCGGACGTAATCCACGAGGGCCTCCCGGGTGAGGGCCTCCGGCACCTCACGGAAGGGGATGTGGGTGCTGAAGAGGGCCACCGGAAGGGCGCCGGTGAAGAAGACCATGTAGGTCCGGCAGTGGAAGGTCTGGGCGAGGTACTCGGTGTGCCCCGAGAAGGGGATGCCGCACCGCCGGATGGCCTCCTTGGAGACCGGCCCCGTCACCAAGAGGTCCGCCTCCTTCCGCTCCATGCGCCGGCAGGCCTCCTCCAGCGTGAGGAGGGCCACCCGCCCGTTGTCGGGGTGGGGGCGTTTGTGGAACCGCAGGCCCGGCAGGTCAATGTCCTCCCACCGGACGCCGGCGGGCACCGACGGCACCGAACGGGCGGGACCCAGGACCGTCACCTCGGCCACGCGCTGGATCTCTCCCGACTCCAGGACGAGATGGAGGATTTCGGGCCCGACCCCGCCGGGGTCTCCCGTGGTGATGAGCACCCGTGGACGGCTCATGCCTCGCGCTCCTTGTAGATGTACTTGATGGCGTGCTTGTAGACCAGCAGGTTGGGTTCGTTCAGGCGGTGGACCTTGATGCAGTCCCGGTCGTACCACTCGATCCAGCCGTGGAGCTCCTCCCCGTCCAGCAGGACCACCACCACCGCCGTCTTGGAGCCCATCTGCTTCAGGTAATAGAAGTTCTCGGCGTTGGTCTGCTCCGGGGGCACCTGCTTCCGCCGGGCGGGGGAGAAGGTTCCGGAGGGGACGGCCCCGCCCTCCTCCTCCTTCCCCTCGCGGCCATCCCTGCGGTAGGCCTTGTAATCGCGCAGATTGGGACGGATCAGCTTCCGGTCGGGCATGGCTCGCTCCTACGGGCGTTCAGGCTTCCGGGGGAGGGGGGGCTTCCTTCCGGCCGTTCCGCGGGCACTCGTAACGCAGGCAGCACATGAGGCGCCCGCAGCGCCCGGAGATCTTGGCGGGGTTCAGGCTGAGGCCCTGGTCCTTCGCCATCCGGATGGTGATGGGGTAGAACTGGGGGAGGTGGGCGGTGCAGCAGAGGGGCCGGCCGCAATGGCCGAAGCCGCCGAGGATCTTCGCCTCGTCCCGGACGCCCACCTGGCGCATCTCGATCCGGGTGTGGAAGCGGTGGGCCAGGTTGCGCACCAGCTCCCGGAAGTCCACCCGGTTCTCCGCCGTGAAGAAGAAGACCAGACGGCTCTCGTCGAAGACCATGTAAGCCAGCACCACCTTCATCGGCAGCTTCAGGGTGCGGACCTGGTCCCGGCAGGTGATGAGGGCTTCCTTCTCGATCTGGCGGTGCTTCTGGCGCCGCTTCCGGTCCTCGTCGGTGGCGGGGCGGAGGAACTTGAGGACCGAGGCCGGCGGCAGGGCGGCCTCCAGGAAGGTCCGGTTCTCCAGGACCTGCCCGAGGCTGGGGCCCCACTCGGTCTCCACCAGGCACGCCGACCGCGGAGGAAGGGGCGGGCCTTCGTGCCGGACGAAGACGGGCCGCGCCTGGTTTTCGAGCTGGACCTGGTAGACCGCCATGGCTCCGCACTCCCCCCTTCGGGGGCACCATAGGCCAGAGAGGGGGGCAAGTCAAGTTGGGCGGCCCTCCCCAAATTCCGCGATGGATTGGTCTTACCTTCGGTGAAGTAGGTGCTACACGAGGGAAAGGCTTTATCTCTCCAACGGGGAGGGGCTTCTCCCCCGCGTTCCGCTGGCAAAGCCAGTCGGAACGCTCGGCTTGCCCTTCGGGGTCCCTCCCCGCTCCACGGGCAAAGCCCGTGGAGCCTCACCCCACCCTTGGCGCATTCTTCGCCTTCGGCTCGAATGCCCCCAATCCCT
>Ga0209018_1000468_pt1 | contig 37149 bp, 29 predicted proteins | sample YNPBryBLVA2012_FD_185814 | JGI IMG/M metagenome (GOLD analysis project Ga0209018, IMG submission 185814) | Anoxygenic and chlorotrophic microbial mat microbial communities from Yellowstone National Park, USA - YNP Bryant BLVA 2012 (SPAdes)... ...
ACGTGTTGGCCTCCACCCCAACACGTGTTGGCCTCCACCCCAACACGTGTTGGCCTCCACCCCAACACGTGTTGGCCTCCACCCCAACACGTGTTGGCCCCGCCGGACGGGTCGTCAGCTGCTCGCGGCCCGCGCGCGGGGGGGCCATTGCGTTTCCGCTGGCGACGTCGCGGCTCGCAAAGGCAAAGCCCGGCAAGCGCGCCGACCGCACGCGGACACCACGTCTCCCTCTCTCGCGGTCTGCCTGCTTCCCACATCGTTGCCGTCCAGCCCCGACCCGGAATACTCTGAAAGCGTGCCCCCCATCGCGCCCGTCCTGGTCGTCGACGACGACGCTGTCAGCCGACACGTCATCGAGCAGGCGTTGCGCGCAGCCGCGATCCCCTGTGTTCTCGCGGCCAGCGGGCAGGACGGAATCGATTGGCTGCAGCAGTCCATACCGTCTTTGTTGTTGCTCGACCTGGTGATGCCGCCGCCCGATGGGTACGCGATTCTCAAGGTCGCCCGCTCCACCCCCCGCCTGGCCGATCTGCCCATCGTCGTGCTCACGGCGGTCGACTCCGACCACGAGGTCGCGCGGGCGTTCGATGCTGGCGCAGACGACTTCGTTCGCAAGCCGTTCCGCCCCGGTGAGCTGGTGGCCCGAATCCGCGGTCAGCTCAGGCTCCGATCGTACATCGACGCCCTGGCGCGCAAGGAGCAGGACGCCAAGACTGTGCTGGAGCTCACGCAGACCCTCGCTTCCAGCCTCGACCTACAAGACGTTCTGTTCAGTGTCGTCCGGCGAATCGCGGAAGTCGCCCGCGTGGATCGGTGCAGCATCGTGCTCGTGCCGGAGGTGGGCACGTCCGGCCAGGTGGCCGCGACCAGCGATGACCCGAATCTCTCCGGTCTCACCATCGACCTTTCTTCCTACCCGGAGATCCGCGAGGTCGTCGCCTCTCGCAAGCCTCTCGTCATTCCCGACACCAAGACCCACGAGCTCTGGGATGTCGTTCGCAAGGACCTGCCCGCGGACGCTCCCACATCGATCGCTCTGGTCCCCATCATCCATGATGAGCGCGCCATGGGCGTCCTGTTCCTCCGTGCCAGGCATCCCACCATCATCGGCGAGCACGAGCTGTCCATCGCCGCGACGATCGCCAACGCCACCGCAATCGCGCTGCGAAACGCGCGCGTCGTCAAGCGCCTCCGCGATCGCACCGAGCGCGTCACCTTCGCCAGGTTCAAGGCCGAGCGGCGCTTGCGCCTTCTCAAACGGTACGCCGCGTTCTTCGAATCGGGAGCGGACGGCGTTCTCGTCACCGACGTCGACTGGCAGATTCTGTTCTCCAACGCGAAGGCGCGTGCCATCACCGGGTTCAGCGACCAGGAACTGCGTGCACGCCGCTTCGACGAACTCGTGGTCGACGCAGATCGATTCCAGAGACTCGTGGCAGGCTTCCAGCGTGGCATCTACCCGCAGAATGTAGACATGCGGGTACGCCGTGGTGATGGCGAGATCGTCTTGTTGAGCATCAACTTCAACAGTGTGCTTCGCGACGACACCGCCACGCTGCTCAGCTTCCGCGACGTGACACGGGAACGCGAGGTCGAAGCCGAGCTCAAGCGCACCAAGGAGTTCCTCGAGAGCGTCATCGGAAGCTCGGCCAACGCGATCCTGTCGATCGACCGCACCGGTGTCGTCCGTCTGTTCAATCGCGCGGCGGAGCGCATCTTCGGGCGCACTGCTGATGAGGTCATCGGCCGCATGCACGCCCACGAGCTCTTCTCCGACAACCTCCCCTCCGAACTGTCGGCCATGCTTCGCACCCCCACCCGCTCCCGCGTGGCCAAGGTCGACGACCACACCACGTTCGTCCTCGGCTCCGGCGCCGATCCGGTGCCGGTGTCGCTTTCCGCTGCGCAGATCTCCGAAGGCGGCGAGCCAGTCGGCGCTGTCGTCATCTTCACCGACCTGCGCGACAAGGTGCGCATGGAAGCCCGCCTCGCCGCGGCACAAGAACAACTCCAAGCCCGCGAGCGGCAGGCCCTCATCGCTGAGCTCGCAGGAGCCGCCGCGCACGAGCTGAACCAGCCGCTCACCAGCGTCATGGGATACGCCGAGCTGCTCAAACGCAAACTCGATCCCCAGACCCAGGCCTATGGCGCCGCCGAAGTCATCATGAATGAAGCCGAGCGGATGGCCGAGATTGTCCGCAAGATCGGCAAGATCACGCGCTACGAAACCAAGACCTACGTGGGGGCAGCCAAGATCCTCGACCTCGACCGATCGAGCGACGACCGATCGCCGTCCGGCCGACGATAGGAGCCCAATCGTCAATGGGACGTTTTTCCGACACCAAAGAGCTGCAGCGCCGCCCCGAGTCGCTGGCACCCGTGTCCTCCCGCCAGTCTCAAAGCGCACACACCACGCTGGAGCGGATCCTCGAAGTGGTCTGCTTCGCCCCTGTCGAAGGACCTTTCGACGACACGATGCGCTGGGCGCTCGCTGCATTCTCCGACATCTTGCCTGGATACTCGCTGGGGCTTTGCATCGCTTCGACCGACCACGCTCCACCGCTGCTGCTGTGCGTGCCTCCCGGTAACCAGCCGCCGGAGAGTTCCCCTTCCAACGAATTCGTCATGTTTCCCCACCTCCCGCACGAACGCGTCGTGCCCCTGTCCTGCCGTCCACACCCGAGCACCCTGCACTGCGCAGCCGACGACCCCAACCTCGAATTGCCAGACAGCGCAGTCGGCCAAGTCGTGCGGTGGTGCGCCGACGCCCTCTGCGCGATCGTCCGCCATGCAGACCGCGCACACGCCGTCACTGCACTCGAGCACGAAACCTCCCGACTTCGTGCCGCGATTGCTCATACCGATAGACTGGCTTCCCTCGGCCAGCTCACCGCCGGTCTGGTCCATGACATGAGCAACCCGCTCACCTCCATCGCGGTCTACGCCGAGTACCTCCAACGCAAGCTGCGCGAGCGCGACGCCGACCCCGATGACGTGCTCCGCGTTCAACGCATCGGGGAGGCCGCCGACGTCGTCCTCGGCCTCGTGCGGGCCATCAAGTCCTATGCGCGACCGTCCCACGACCCGCCATCGCCCATCGACGCACGCACCGTCGTCGATCAGGCCGTTCGCTTCTGCAGCCATGTCATCGATGCATCCCACGTCGAGGTGCAGGTCCAGCAAGACCTCGACCTCCCGCACCTGAACGGCATCGCCTCCGAGCTCGTTCAGATGTTCGTCAACCTCATCAGCAACGCCTGCGAAGCGCTCAGCCCGAACGGTGGCGTCGTGACGATTGGCATCGTCAAGGACCCGGATCGCTCCAACGTCATCTTCACCGTGTCCGATTCGGGGCCGGGCATCGCGCAGGAGCATTTGCAGCGCGTGTTCGATCCCTTCTTCACCACGCACCACGACACCGGCACAGGCCTGGGCCTCGCCATCGTGCGCCAGATCGTCGACAAGCACCATGGGTCCGTGACGGTACACAGCGTCCCTGGGCATGGCTGCACGTTCACCGTCGTGCTCCCGTCCGCGGCGACCACCTCACCATGATCCACATCCCGCGTCACCAGTCCGTCGCCGTGCTCACCGGCGCCGGGATCTCGGTGTCGAGCGGTCTCGCCCCGTTTCGCGGTCCCGGCGGCGTCTGGAACGACCTCGACATCGACGAGGTCGCATCCGCCCAGGCCTGGCAACGCAACCCAGATCGTGTCCGCAGCTTCATCAACCAGATGCGCCATGCAGCACGGGCCGCGTCCCCGACTCCCGCCCACGTCGCGCTCGCACGCGCCGAGCGCGCGCGCGTGCCCCCCGCCAGCTTCGACATCATCACCCAGAACGTCGACGGCATCCATCGACGTGCCGGAAGCACACGGGTCCACGAGATTCATGGGTCGCTTCACGTCGAACGATGCGAAGCATGCGGCCATCGCATTCCCTGGCCTTCACCCGGACGCTGCCCATGCGGGGGCACGTTCCGCCCGCATGTCGTGCTCTTTGGCGAGTCGCTGCCCGAAGACGTGATGACCGACGCCCTTCGTGCCTTGCATAGATGCCAGTGGTTCGTCGCCATCGGTACCTCCGGCGTCGTCTGGCCGGCCGCCGGCTTCGTGCTCGAAGCCCGCGAATCGGGAGCGACTTGCATCAATGTGAACATCGAACCCAGCGGCAACAGCGCTTTCGACGAAGAGCTGGTCGGACCGGCCGACGAAATCGTACCTGCTCTCTTCGCTGTCTAGGCCCTGCTCAGAACACGCCTTGGATCCCGACCACCGCACCCTTGTCCGCCGCCGATGCAGCCGGCACCAGCCTCAACGAAGGCGGCAGCGGGCGCTGCTGTACGATGCGTCGCTCGGGCACGAACGTCATCTGCGCGTGCACCACGCCACCCGCCGCAACCACCGCAAGGGCGACGAACGATAGGAGGTTGACCTGCTTCCAGGTCCGTGTGCGTTGGTTCACATCCGTCACGTCCACGTTCGGTCGCGTGCCCTTCGACTGGACCGATTGCACGATCATGCTGCTCGCGATCGTGGTCGACGCCAGTGCCGCCTCGATCGTCAAGAAAGTCCAGCCGAGGGCGTTCTGATCGTTCTGGAACTGCCCCACTCCGAACGGGATGAAGCCGACCCAGCGGGAGTGCTCCTCGACGCGGACCTCCTGGCCGGCCAGGCGTTCGAGTTCGCGGATGCGGTCTTGCTCCTGCTTCTTTCGCGCCGCTTCCTTGCGCAGTCGCTCCCGCTCGGCTTCCGCCCTCTCTTTCAGCTTCTGCTCGAGCTCAGCACGGATTCGCTCGCGCACCTGCGTGAACCGGTCGAACACCTGCGTCGGGAAGATGGGGTCCGGCATGGCTTGCGGGTTCTGGCGAAGAATCGCCTCGATCTCCGCATCCGCTTCCTTCATGTGGTCGGTCGCGATCAGGCTCGCCACCAAATACATTCGCGCCCGCTCCAAGAGCCATGGGTCCGTGATGTGCTTGGCCGACGCCGGATCGACCAGCTCGCGGAAACGAGCAACCGCTTCTTCGTATTGCCCGGCGTTGAACGGGTTCTTCGCCAGCTCCAGCTCGGTGTGGTCGTCAGCGAGCGCAGTGCTCGCCGACGTGACGACCGAGATCACGCCAAGCAGCAGGAACAAGAACTTCGCGGTACGTTGCATGCCCAGGGATGCTGGCCAGTCCGCCGAGGCGGACATCTACGGTTCGGGCCATGGTACGATGGACGACTGCCCCGCATTAAGCTGAACCTGCTTGGGCTCCCCCGACAGGCCCGCTCCGAAGAGATAGCAAGGCATTTGGTCGCTAATGTCGGTCATCTTGACCGATACCTGCATGCCCGGACGTACCTCGCCCGCGATGCGCGAGCACGTCATGTACGCCCCCATCGGTCCCGCAAGCGACACTCGCGCATCCCTGAACGTGAACTGCCCAACCACGGTCTGCGGCCTGTCCCCTTCTTCCGCCGGTCGGACGGTGATGTTGACGGCGAAGGGGTCGCAGCACACGTTCCCCTTGGGCGGAAAGAATCGCACGACATGGGGCCCGACCACCAGCCGCTCCGTCCTGCCGAAGCCCAGCTCTTTCACGGGGTCGCCATCGACCTGGTACAGCGCGTTCTTCAGGTTCGCGGTGATTTTGACCTCGGGCATCACCCTGTCCCTGTCAAGTCGGGGCAGCGGAACGGGCCTTGGTGCCCCGGCGCTCGCCACCCCTCCTGCCCTCGACCCGGTCGACAAGGCCGGAGCGCTCGATGTGTCCGGCACGGCCGGCTCTTGCCAGACCGCCGACGACATCGCAACCTGCGCGGGTGACGACGCCGCCGCGATGGGGGTCGATGACGCGCGGCCGCGCATCGCCGTCACCGCTCCCCATGTTGCCACGCTCAACACCACGAACGGCACCAGGATCGACGCTGCTCGACGCACGATCTTGCGGCGTCGTTGGCCCCTCGCCAGGTCGGCGAGCTTCGCCAGCAGCACGGCATCATCCGGCGCGTAGGCGATGGCGCGGTTGAGGTCCGCCGCCGCAGCCGGGATGTCACCTGCTCCCCTGGCCTTCTCCGCCCGCGCCACCAGCATCTCGACAACCTTCGGCGCAACCTCCGCCCCGTACGCGCGCGGATCCCGAAGGTACCGGTAGACCTCTGTCAGCGGGTCCTTGATGCCTGCCTGCATGATCTCGCCACGCAGCGCAGCACCCAGATCCCGAATGTCCTGATACCGGTCCGCAGCAACGCGCGACATCGCTCGCGCGATGATGCCCGCCCATCTCGATCCCACCAACGGACGCGCCCTGTCCGCAGGCGTATACTTGCCGTCAAGCACCCGACGAAGCACCTGCGCGGGGTTCTTGCCGTCGAACGGGAGCTGGCCAACCATGCACTCGTAGAGCAGCACACCCACGCTGAAGATGTCCGCGCGGGTGTCGACCGGCCCCCCCTCGATCTGCTCCGGCGCCATGTGCGCCGGCGACCCCAGCACCTGCCCGGTCGACGTCACCCCCTGGGCGTCCAGCAGCTTCGCAATGCCGAAATCGGTGAGCTTGACCGACGCCGTCTTCGTGTTGTCGTCAAGTTCGACCAGCACGTTCTCGGGCTTGACATCTCGATGAATCACGGACGCGTCGTGCGCGTGTGCAAGCGCGTCGCACAGCAGCACGCCGACACAGCCGCCTATCTCCGGTGGGAAGGGGCCGTTGTCGCGGAGAAGTTTGCGAAGCGACGGCCCCCGGACAAGCTCCGCCACCAGGTAGCGCTCGTCGTCGTCTTCGTCCGAGATGTCGTAGATCTCGACGATGCCCGGGTGATGCAGCTTGGCGACAGCGCGTGCCTCGGTGATGAAGCGCGCCGCAGCCTCTGCGTTTTCGCGCAGATGCGGGTGGATGAGTTTCACCGCTACCTCGCGTCCCAACCGTACGTCGAGGGCTCGGTACACCGTCGCCATCCCGCCATGGCCGATCTCGTCCAGTAGCTGGTACTTTACCAAGTCCGGCGGAGCCGCGACGGGCGCCAGCGTCATCCAGCCGACCTCACCGTGATCGAATTGGTGCCGCTACCGCTGCTCACCGGCGCCCCGAACACCGCCACGAACAGGTCCCCGGGAGCCACGATGCGATGCTCGGTGAGATATCCCGACGCAAGCTTCACCATGTCTTCCGCGTGGCCCACGTTGGGCGACTGACGGGCCGACACCCCCCAGTACAGCGCAGTCTGCCGGCACGTCACCTCGCGCGGCGAGAACGCAACGATGGGTACCGACGGCCGCGCCTGCGAAACAAGCCTCGCCGTGAGACCGCTCGCCGTGAATGCCACGATCGCTTTGGCGCCCACCTCTTCCGCGATGTCCGCTGCGTTGAACGCAATGGACTCCGCCAGTGAGGCGCGCTCCGCAGTCGGTGCACGAGCTGCATCGCCATATGTGGACTGCTCCGCGGTCGCCACAATCCGCGACATCATCTGCACCGCAAGGGCCGGATGCTTGCCCGTTGCGCTCTCCGCCGACAGCATCACCGCGTCCGCCCCGTCGAAGATCGCATGCGCGACATCACTGGCCTCCGCCCGCGTTGGCCGTGTCGCCGTCACCATCGACTGGAGCATCTCCGTCGCCACGATGACCGGTATGCGTCGCCGCCGCGCAACCTCGATGATCCGCTTTTGCAACACCGGCACCTGCTCCGGCGGGAACTCCACCCCCAGATCACCCCGCGCCACCATCACACCATCCGACGCCAACACGATCGCCTCCAGGTCTTCGATGGCTTGCGGTGTTTCGACCTTGGACACCACGGGAACATGTTTGCCTCGCGCCTCGCAGAACGCCTTCAGCTCCGTCAGGTCTGCGGCGGACCGCACGAACGAAAGCGCGACATAGTCCACCCCGTGGGCAAGGCCGAACTCCAGGTCTGCCTTGTCCTTGTCCGTGAAGCTCGGCGTCTGCACACTGCGGGCCGGCAGGTGAACTCCCACGCGGTCGCGCAGTTCGCCTGCAGTTTCCGCCACACACCTTGCCTTGCCTTTCGTCGCCGAAACGACCCGCAGCGTGATGCGACCATCGTCGATGAGTACACGATCATCCGCACGCAGCGCTTCGGCGAACCCGTGCTCCTGGATGGCAATCTGCGGATACACCGAACGGTCTCCTTCGATCAGTTCGACCGTCTCCCCCGACGCCACCGTCGTCTTCGGTGAGTCGAACCTGCCGGTCCGAATCTTGGGACCGCACAGGTCCTGCAGCACCGCCACCGCCCTGCCCCGACGCGCCGCCGCCTCGCGCACCATCGCCAGCCTTCGCGCGTGCTCCTCGTGCTCGCCGTGCGAGAAGTTCAGCCGCGCAACATCCATCCCCGCCTCGATCAAGCTGCCGATCGCTTCCGGCGTGTCCACCGCCGGCCCTATCGTGCAGATGATCTTCGCCCGTCGGTTCGTCATCGGTCTCTCCTCGGTTCGCATGTCATTGTACAGCGGCGTCGACGCCACGCCTGCAAGACACACTTCGACAGCGCACGACGTTGTGTCGTGCTACGTGCGCCACGGCGGGACTCTACCCTCGACGCTCCGATCAACCTGGTGGCAGGGACTTCGCTCTGCGACGCGTCGCCTTGGGCGCTCCCACAGGGACCGACGACGACCGCGGGGGCACGGCCGAATCGGCCATGGCAGGCGGCACGGTCGAGCGCGAACGCACAACCTGTCCGTCGACCATGACCTCGACCCCTAGTGCCCGGCATTTTCGTGCGATCATTTCCATATTCTTGCCGGGCGCTACGAGCAAGCCGCCCGGTGGAGAGGGGTCCACGAAAAGATCCGACGTCTGCCTGCGCGTCCGCAGCATCTCACGGATGTCCGCGTCCTCGCACCAAAGGAATCCTGAGGTGCCCACGAACGAAACGCGCCCCACCACGACCGTCATCTGGTCCAGCAAACGGGAGATCGTGTCGGACGGCGGAGCCACGGTCTGCAGACTCGCCCGGATGACATCCGCCTCGATCCCCTCCGAGATCGCCCGCGTCAGCGTCGCGGGCGAGACGACGAGCTCCAAACGATCGGCTACCTTACCCACTTCGACCGTCGGATAGAGCGCAAGGACCGCAGCCACCGGCGTTCGGCTCCCGACGCGAAGGGTCGTCTCGTCGATGAATGCACTCGCGTCTTCCGACACCGCGTGCTCTTGCCCCTGCAACAGCGCACGCCCGCGTCGGGTGATGCGCACCAACGGTCCGGTGTCGCCCGCTCCGTCGTCTTCCGAGTCGGCCTCCCCGAGGTCCACGACACCCAGCACGGGGAGCGATTCGAGCACAATCCGCTGCGCCACCTCGGTCGGCGTGGGCGCTTCCAATCCCACACGGTCCGCCCAACGCTTCAACAGGCGCGCAACCCCCGCCGTGCGAGCGTCCTCCCGCACGTAGTCCGCCAACGCCTCGAACGGCACCCAACGCCCCTCTCCCAGGTCCTCCAACGCGTCCAACACGATGTCCCGCACGACACCGATCGGCCCCGTCTCCCTCGAGTCCACAGGCACCCGCAGCACTTCAGGTTCAGGTCGCGCTTCGTCCCACACGCCACCCTTGCGCCACACGGCGAATAGCGCCGCCCCCAACTGCCCTAGCTCGATCGACCCGGGCGGCATCGTGCGCGACAAACTGCTCGCCTCCCATAACCCGATCGCCCGACTCAACGCGCACAGCAGCGCGACTCCTTCCACGTCGCGCCCCAATCGCTGCGCCAACCTCACCACCAGCGACCGCGGTGTTCCAACCCCGTCCCGCGCTTCCTGCCCCCATTGCCGCACGACCATCGCCATCGCCAGCGCCAACGGCACCGGATCCGTCGCAAAACGCGCACGTCGAGGCTCATGCTCGCCGTCCAGCACGAATGCCCGGATCTGCGCACGCTTGCGCTCACGTACCGACGCATCCGAGGCACCGATCACGGCCGCGATCTCGGTCGGGATGACGTGGCGGTTGGGATGCACAGGGATCAGCATCCCGCGACGCTCCAGGGAGAAGCCCACACCGCGCCGCGATGGCGTGGCGCCGGTAGCCCGATGCAGACGCAACGGCTCGCGCTCCAGGTCCAGCAACTCTGCGGTGTCGACCTCGCCTCCCACCTGCTCGATGGCCGCCAGCAACCGCCTCTCCGCAGGCGGCAGTTGGCTCACTTCAGCGACGACCCCATCGTGGGTCCGCAACGCCTCCCACGCCGCCTCCATCGGCAAAGCAAGCGGGTTCATCGCCGGACGCCCCGTGTAGTGCGACGCCATGGCCGCCCAGGTGTCCGGCGATGCCTGCGCCAGCAAGACACGCAGGCTTCGCGGATCTTCGCCCTCCCACGGCGGTAGCTGCACCACGAAAGCGCTCGGCAGCACCAGCTCATAGCGCTTCTCCCCACACACCCGCACGTACACGATGCCGCGCCCGACCAGCCCTTCCAACCCTTGCGGCAACGACTGCACCGTCAATACCCCCCCAGCCTCGGTGATGCGTCGCAACAACTGCACCGCACCCGCCCCCAACCGCGACGGCTCGCGTAGATCCGGCATCGCCGCGAGCACACGCGCCACCTGCGTCGGCACGTCAACCCGCTTGCTGCGGTCCAGCACAGCTCCAACGCGTTGCGCCAAGGACTCTAGCTCCGTTGCCGGTAGCTCGCGGAGGATCTCAATCAGTCGCGTCGGTGACCCGCTTCGATCGGTTTGACTCGTGCTCTCAGTCATCGCATTGCTCAACTTGTGCTCGCTCCGTCACGCCTTCGTCGCGCGAAGCGCCCTTCGGCGGTGAAGGCGTATCGCCCTCGCACCCGCCCAGGGGAACGGGTAGCTTGCCACCCTCCAGCGATTCGCACAACCCGCGGCAGAACCAGCCTCCAACGTCCAACAACGCACCCATTGGCCGGCCATGACGCCCCCTTCGCCACGGCCTCGCTGCTGCTTCCCACCTGCCCCCAAGCCGTGTCACAAGCCTTGCCTGCATCATGATCCTTCGCGACCCCGTCCACGGCCTCATCGCCTTCGAGTCCCCGGAATCCGCGATCGTCGAAAAGCTCATCGACACCCCGGAAGTCCAACGGCTCCGCAGAATCCGACAGCTCGGATACACCTCCCTGGCCTACCCCGGCGCAGAGCACTCCCGCTTCGCTCACGCGGTCGGCACCGCACACGTCATGCTGCGCCTGGCGCGCCGCCTGACCGACATCCAGTCGTGCCTCCCCCCACAGCATCGGCTGACCCCCGAGCTGGTGAGCGATGCGCTCGCCGCAGCGCTGCTCCATGACCTCGGCCACGGTCCCCTCTCCCACATGTTCGAAAACGCCCTGCCCGGCGCTGCACGTCATGAAGTCTGGACCACACGCATCCTGCGTGACCCGGACACCCAAGTCCATCGCATCCTCGCCTCCCACGACCACGCAATGCCTGAACGCGTCGCCAACCTGATCGAGGGCCACCACGCACTCACCTACCTCGCCCGCGCAATCAGTGGAACGTACGACGTCGACCGCTGTGATTACTTGCTCCGCGATGCACATGCGACCGGCGTTCGCTACGGACACTTCGACCTCGATTGGTTTCACCGCAGCCTGCGCTTCGCGCCGTCGCCAACCGACGGCACACCGCCTCCGCTGGCCATCGACGGCGCCAAGGGCATCGCCGGCATCGAGTCGTTCGTGTTGGCCCGCCTGTTCATGTTCCAACAGGTCTACTTCCACAAGGCCACCCGTGCGGCCGAATGGATGGTGCATGCCGCGCTCTCACGGGCTGTGCGACTGATCGCCGACGGTACCGCGCTGCCCGGCACACCCGCCGCGATGGTGTCGTCCGCCGCAGGGCGATCGCCCTCCCTCAGCGAGTACCTCGAGCTCGATGACGGCGTGTTCGCGGCCACCCTCCACGCCTGGGAGTCCGGTCCTGACCCCGCGCTCGCCGACCTGTGCGCACGGCTTCGTCGCCGTCACCTCTTCAAGACCATCGAACTCCACGAAGAGAGCGCCACCAATCCGGACCTGCAACGCCACGCCTTGACCATCGCCCGCGAGATCACGGCCGCCCACCACCTCGACCCGGATGTGTACGTCGGCATCGACCGAGCTACCGATACCCCGTTCGACGATCGAAAAGACACGCTCGTGGTGGTATTCGGCCACGGCAAGCCGCGACGCCCCGCTGAAGTGTCCTTCTTGCTCGGCAGGCTTGACGGTCACGCGCTCACCCGCGTGCGCCTCATCGTGCCGCCCGAAGTGCGCGAGCCCGTCGCCCAGGCCCTCGCATCATGAACCACCGCAGGATCCCCTTCCTCCCGACCCTCGCCGCGATTGCCGCGCTCGTGGCCCCTTGCAACGCCGACGACGACGGCGCATACGGCCGCCTGGTCGGCGACCTCGCCTGGCAACTCGATCTCGCAGCCGCTCTGGGCGATTCCACGGTGCGTCCCGCAGTTGCGGCCTCCACCCGCTACCTGGACACCGCTGGTGTCTACCTCGTTTCGTACGACCCCACCAGCGCCACACGCGAAGCTGCCATCGGTGTCGAGCTGCGCCCCCTCTTCCTTCCTCGTTTCCTCCAGAACTTGGAGCACGGCCCCCCCGTCCTCGACCTCGCCGTCGATTCGTTCTCGCTGCGCTTCGGCACCGTCTTCCAACCACGTCACCGCAGCGACTGGTCCACCCCCGGCGTCGAACTCGCCGCCCTGCTCGGCGTTCCCCTCACTTCGCACGCCCCCGGGCCCTGGCTCCGCCTTGCAGGCGTGCTGCATCTGCCTCCCCGGTCCCCAGGCACTCAGCCAGGTCCACCCACCAACACCCTCTTGGTCCTCGCCTTCTCGTGGCAAGCTTTCGCAGACGCCGGACTCGTCGACCTCACCGACAGGACACCACGATGACCGGCCATGACCGACAACGGTTGCTTCGACATGCATTCGATCGTGCGTTGCGAGCGATCGACCCAGCCGATCGCGTTCGCTCGGCTTGCGCCCCGCTCCTTGCCGCAACGAGCGTTGACGTCCTCGCAGTCGGCAAGGCCGCTAGCCGAATGCTGACTGGGCTCCGCCTCGCGCTCGACGACCGCGTGCAGCGTGGCCTCCTCGTCACCACCGATGGGACCCCCTGCGACGGCCTGGATCAACGCTTCACAGTGCGACGTGCAGGACACCCTTTGCCCGACACCCGATCCGTTGTGGCCGCAAGCGAGACGCTCGATTTCGTCCGCTCCTGTCGTTCGCAGGTCCTCGTCGCGCTCGTCTCCGGCGGCACATCCTCGCTGCTGAGTTCCCCGTTCGACGCGTCGATCGAGGACCTGCGCACTCTGTCCGCTGCCTTGCTCGCGTGTGGCGCGTCGATCCACGAGATGAACATCGTGCGCCGCCACCTTGGTCGGGCACTCGGAGGACGTCTCGCAGCCGAAGCCCCCGTGCCCACGTTCAGCCTCGTCGTGAGCGACGTCATCGGTGGCGACGTTCACGACGTGGGGTCGGGGCCCACGGTCGAGGATCCAACAACCTTGGACGACGCTGCGCGTGTGTTGCGAACCCTGTTACCCCCCCCGCAGGCGTCGTTCTGGATGTCACGGCTGCGCGAAACGCCCAAGCCCGGCACGATCGCCCATCCTTGCGCCAGTGCCGTCGTGCTTCGACCGGAACACCTCGCAGCCTCGATGGCCTCACAACTCGAGGCCGATGGCATTCGTTGTCGTCTGCACACCATCCTCGATGCCACCGGCGAGGATCTCGCGACACGCCTCGTCTCCGAAGCGAAGCAGCTCGATCCCGGACAGGCCTGCGTGGTGACCTGCGAACCAACGATGACGCTGCCGGACGACCACGGCGCCGGTGGACGCGCAGGATGGGTAGCGCTGTCCGCGTTGTGTCGGCTGCCGGAGGGGACATCGTTGCTCGCGGCTGCGTCCGATGGGATCGATGGCACCTCCGGTGCCGGCGGTGCCTGCATCAGCGCAGAACATGGCCGCGACCTGGACCGCTCGCTCCTAGAGCAAGCGCTGCGCCTTCGAGACGACGCCACGGTCCACCAGAAGCTGGGGACGAACCTGCCGGGGGTTCCGACCGGACTGAACCTGAGCGACGTCTACGTGGTGCTGCGGGCGTAAGCGCTCACTGCACGCCTTCATCGCCGAGCATCTTGCGAACGGAGAGGGCGAGAGCGCAATTGTTCGCCTGACGGCGGACGGCGGCAGCGGTCTTCGGGTCCGTGGTCGGCGTGCCGATGTCGGCCAGGACCGCGTCGCGCATGCGAAGTAGGGGCTTGTGATGCTTGATGTCGTAGGCAAAGACGCGCGTGGGGTGCTCGACCGTCTGGAGCGCTTCGCTCTGCGTCCCGGCCTCGGGCACCTGAACGCCAGGGGCCGCGGGCTCATCGAGCACGAGCAGGAAATACTGTGCGCGGACGATGAGGTCGATCGCGACAGGGATGTCGTCATGCACGGCCACGTCCATGTCTCGTTCGAGCAGGCGCAAGCGCATGTCGTTGCCCGCTTCCCGAACATCGCGGACCCACTCTTCGGATAGGACTCGTGTCGCGCGATACGCCACGCGCAGGTTGTATGGCTGGGCCGCGATGGAGCAGTGAGACACCTCGTTGCAGTGCTGTCCGGCGGGGCATTCGTGGTTGAAGCGGCAAGCTGGTCCTGCGTAGGGGTCCGGGTTATTGGCTCGGGTCAAGCAGGACGTGAAGCCGTCGCGCAGCGAGTCGATGGACGCCTTGCGGATGCTGTCAACCGTGCGTGCATCATCGATGAACAATCGCAGGTAGACACCTGGCCTCGACCGGAAGTCGGACTTGGGCGCCTCGGGGTCGACGAAATCGCCGGGGTAGGCGCCGGAGGCTTCGACAACCCAGGACTCGATCAGGTCACGAAGAGGCGTGAAGCGGGGACCGAGCTCGGCGGCGACGGCGCGTTGCCGGGCCATGATCCGGGCGCGCCAGGACTCGAGCTGGCCCTGCGTGTACTTCCAATAGATGATGGCCCAGACGGCCAGGACAGAGAAGACCCAGAGCCAAAAGCGCGGGGGGATCTTGGGGAAGCCCTTCCGTGCGATCTTGTCCTGCTCGACAGCTTGGAGGCCGCGCTGGCGAGGTGGTTCAGGGGGAGCCATGCGGGAGGAGAAGATCAGTGACCGCCGCCGCTGCGCTGGGCCTTGGGGATCTGGCCGACCATGAAGCTGACGTTCGGATAGCCAGCGAAAGCGGCAGTCTGGAACACGCTCTTGACGACGAGGGCGCTGACACGGCCGTCTACCTGCATCACGCAGACGCCTGGGAAGTCGCCCTTGGGGTTGATCTGTTTCCACGATTCGCGCTTGTTCTTGAGCACGTTGTGGAGCTCGTCGATCTTCATGAGGCGTCCGGAATCTTCGATGGGGCGGGTGGAACCCGCGGCGACACCGTCGACGAGGATGTTGGTTCCGGTGATGGCGATGATGGGAGCGTCGACCATGTCGACGGTGTGCTCGGCGCTGGGAAGCTTGGTGTTCTTGTCGACGGGGATCTCACCGGTCGCGGAGAACGACATGAGGAGGAAGACCACGACGACGATGAGGAAGTCGATGAAGGAGGTGAGGTTGAGGGAGGCGTTGACGGCCTTGCCACCGCCTCCCTGGACACGCTTCTGGACGAACTTGAGACGGACCCCATGCATCAGGCGTGGGCCTGGGGTCTTGATCATCTCGTGTTCGAAGTGTCGGTGCGGCTTCGCAGACATGGTTGCCTCGGACCGCTATCGCGCGGAGAACGTGACGTTGAACTGGTTGATGTCGAGCCCCTTGAACTTGCGCTTGCTCGCATACACCGCGTCGATCACGGCGATGATGTCGCTGAAGGGCGTGCGATTGTCGACGGACAGGATTGCCTGATCCAGCTTCTTGTCGTCGTCGTTCTTGTGGCTGCAGTACTGCTTGCACTGGTTCTCGATCTCTTTGGCGAGATCGGGATAGCGCTTCTGGACGAGGCCGCCGCCCTGGCTGAACTCGACAGCCTTCTTGGGGACTTCGGAGGTCGCGTGGACGGTGGCGCCGGACTTCCAGATGAGGGTGAACTTGTCGTCGGCCTTCATTTCGATGGTGAGCATCTTCTCGGGCTCGACGTTCTCGCGCTCCTTGGTGTCGTCGGGCGGTCCGGGCACCTGGGCGTTGGCGTTGATGCGCGCCATCTGCGACCAGACCGCAGTGATGAGCAGGAAGCTGATGCAGCAGATGAACAGGTCGATCATCGGGATCAGGTTGATCTCCGAGTCGAGTGCCCGTCGGCCGCCTTTTCCGCCGGTGTCAACGCTTACGCCACCCATGTGAGACTCCTGCTGTTCAGAGAGAAGGTCATGCCAACGGCCCGCTGGGCAGGTCAGCCCTGGGGCACGCCCTGGAGGTTGACCTTCTGGCGATTCGCGATCACAAGGTTCAGCACCTGCACGGACGCCTCGTTGATGTCGTCTTCGAGGGCCTGGGTCTTGCCGTTGAGGATGGCGTATCCGATGAGGCCGGTGATGGCGACCATGAGGCCGAAGGCGGTGCAGTTCATCGCTTCGGAGATGCCTTCGGCGAGGATTCGCGCCTTCTGGCTGGGGTCGACGGACTCGCCGCCGACGGCGCCGAAGGACTTGATCAGGCCGGTGATGGTGCCGAGCAGGCCGGAGAGCATGGCGAGGTTGGCGAGCAGCGCGAGGTAGCCCGTGCGGGTCGAGATGCGCGGGATCTCGCGGAGCGCGGCTTCGTCCATCGCTGCCTGGACTTCTTCGTCGGGCCGGTTGACCTTGACGAGCCCCGCCTGAACGATGCGGGCCAGGGGCGCGTTCGCCGCCGAGCACATCTTGATCGCCTTGGCGATGTCGCCCGCGAGGATGCACTTCTGCATCGAAGCGAGGAACATATTCTTGTTGATCGACGATTGCCCGAACAGAACGATGGCGCGCTCGATGATGACGCCGATCGTGATGATCGACCAAAGCACGATCGGGTACATGCCCCAGCCACCGTCGTTGAAATGCTTCCAAACCGAGCTCATATGCGTTCCTCCTCCATGCCTGTGAGCGATCGACCGCCGATGACGGCGTGTGCGACGACTGATTGCGCTCTCGTTGAACTTCAACTGGGCTGCGAAGCCCGGCGCCACCTCGCGCCCGATTGCCTGCGGTCTCTCCTCATTGTCTCCATCACGGCGTGCGACTCGAACCCACGGTTGCGACCAGCGCGCCGCAACATGCGTGGATATTGTCCGGGCACACCGCGGCTCGTCAAGCCCTATCGCTGCCGAAGAAGCTGTTCGCGTGCGGGCAAAAAGTTACAGAAATGACGGGGTACAGCCCACCGGCGCCGGGATGGCAAGAGAAGGAACGGGGGAAGAAGCTACGTTGTTGCCGAGCGCTGCGGGCCTATGGAAATGAGACGCGGTCCGGGCGCCGGGCAGACGATTTCGTCTTCGCGCGGACCTCGTGCTTGCTTTGGCGAATCCACACCATCTATAGTCTGCGGCGACGTTGGTGCGGGCACATCGGATTCGCCCCAGGGAGAACCGCTGAGGCCGCCTTGGACAGCGCCGAGGTTGACGCCAGGAGTTTCGAAGAAAGGAGTCTCGAGGATGCGTTTTCTGCTGTTGTTGGCAGCTCTGCAGGAAGCCGCCGGGGGTAGCAGCGACACCGGCTTCATCGCCGCCTACAAGCACAGCCCCATCTTCCTTACGGGCAACATGGTGGTCTCCGTGATCGTGGTGACGATCATCGCCGAGCGGCTGATCTACCAGCTCACGAAGTATCGCGTGAACGCCAAGGAGTTCTTCTCGCAGGTCAAGAAGCTCGTGACCGCGAACAACATCGACCGGGCGATCAAGCTGTGCGAGGCCAGCGACTACCCCATCCTGTTGCTCGTCAAGGCGGGACTGACCCACGCGAACAAGAGCCCCGACGAGATCGACGCGGCGTTGAGCGAGCGGTACTCCGAGCTCAAGCCGGCCATCGAGAAGCGTATCGGCTCGCTTTGGTCGCTTGCAAACATCGCCACCCTGATCGGTCTGCTCGGCACGGTCTGGGGCCTGATCAACACGTTTGCGGCGGTCGCCGCGCAGGGCTTGTCGCAGGCCGACAAGCAGCGGTTGCTCGCGCTCGGCATCGCGGAAGCCATGTACAACACGGCTTTCGGCCTCGGCATCGCCGTGACCTGCATGATCGCGCATCTGTATCTCAACATGCGCGCCAAGACGCTGGCTCACCAGCTTGAGTCCACGATGGAGAAGGTCTTCAACCTGCTCGCGATCTCGAGCAAGCCCGGCAGCTACTGATCCGGTTCGGGAGCACGCCCGATGGCTGACCTCAGCGCCTCTCAACGTTCCAAGATCAGACGGCTCTCCCAGCCGCACGAGCACACGCCCGACGAGGCCGGAGGCGAGCTCAACATCGTGCCGTTCCTCGACATCATCATGAACGTCCTGATGTTCGTGCTCGCCACGGTCGCGGTGACCTTCACCACCACGATCGAGTCCACACCGCCCTCCGCTGGCGGCAAGGGTCCGCGCATCGTCACCGAGTCCAAGTCGCTCAACCTCACGCTCTTCATCACCAACGACGGCGTCTCCATCAAAGCCGCAGGAGGCAGCATCGCCCCAGGTTGCGAGGGCATCGGACCCGGCATCACCATCCCCGCTCGCGGTGCCGACCCGATCACCCACCAGCCCATCCTCGACTACGCCGCCGTCACCACCTGCTGCAAGCGGCTGAAGGATCAGTCTCAGGACTTCAAGGACGAGACCCAGATCCGCATCACCGCAAGCAACAACATCGCCTATCGCAAGATCATCGAGACCATCGACGCGGTCCGGCAGACCGAGACCGGTGAGCAGCTCTTCCCCGACGTGCTGTTCGCTGTTCCACGTTGATCGGAGGCCGAACGGATGAATCCCACTGCACCCGCGACCGCACCGAAAAAGGCAACGATCGCGCAGTACAAAGCCGCCCTGCGTGCTGCCAAGCGTCGCAACGAGACCGAGCCGGAGATCGACTTCCTCAACATCACCGCGATGCTCGATATGATGACCATCATCCTGGTCTTCCTCCTGAAGACCATGGCCACATCGAGCGCTTCGCTGCCCCAATCCAAAGACCTTACCCTTCCTGCCTCCATCCTGCAGAGCCAGCCCCATCAGGAAGGTGTCGCCGTCATCGTCACCAAGTCCCAGATCCTCGTCGGCGACAACCCGAACCCGGTCGTCACGCTGCCCAGCTCCGAGTCCCTCGCGCAGTCCGGCCTGGACGCCCAATACAAGAAGAACGGCATCAACGACCTGCACATCGTCCCCCTCGCCGATGCCTTGCTCAACGTCCGCCAGACCGACATGCAAGTCCGCGAAAAGAAGGGCCTCGACCCCAACACATCCGAAGCGATCGTCATCGTCGATGAAACCACCCCCTACCGCGTGCTCATCGAGGTGCTCTACACGCTCGGACAATCCAGTTTCGGCAAGTATCACCTCATGGTGCTGCAGTCCAAGAAGAAGAGCTGACTGCCCCATCCTCCCTCGCCCCTTGCACATCCCGCCGCTCGCGTGATACTCGGCCCTCGCCACCGTACGTCGCGTTGGTCCGATGATTGAATTCGGTACAGCTTTCGCCGCAGCGTCGATAGCGTTGTGTTGGTCCTTCTGGACTGGCCGCGCGTTGCTTCGCCGCGGCTCCCTCGCCAGAATCGAGGCCGCTCGTGCTGGTGTGCTGCGCCACAGCGTCCTTTCGCTGCTCGGTCCGTCGTCACGCTCGCTCCTCGTCATCGTCGTCCTCATCGCGTTCGTCGCCTTCATTGCACTCGGCATCGTGCGGACCAGGACGCCAGCGGACCCGGCCGGATCCTCTCTCGCCTTCGGCGGATGGACCGCCGCGGCGCTGCTCGCCGGCGCCATCGCTTCCATCGCTACGGCGCACCTCGCCTCGTGGGCTGCATTGCGCTCGGCCAGCACTCGCGCCACACGTTCCACGAATCTGGTCGCTGTGCTGCTCGCGCCCAGCGCCTTCGGCGCCTTCGTTCCTGTTTGCTTTGCTTTCGCATTGCTCATCACGCTCTGCTCTGCTGCTGCATCCACCATCGGAGCGCCAGACAGACCCGCCGCCGGCCAAGTCGCCTGGAACATGGCGCAACTCGTCGTTGCCTTCGGTGCAGGCACCTCACTCGGCGCTCTGTTCTATCGGCTCGCAGGCGGCTGGTTCTACACTTCGACGATCGTCCGCACCGGGCGGTCGGACGACGCGAAGCCGGAATCCACCGTGCGCGGTGCGGTGGCCTTCGGCGCGGAGAACGCCGTGGACGTCGTCGGCACCGTAAGCGTTGGGCTGGCCGCAGCGCTCGTACAATCTGCCTGGTTCGGCCTGGCACACGTCGCTCAGCTTCACTCGCCCACGGCTGTCGCCTTGTTTCCCATCGTGGCGATGGGCTTTGGGATCGCGGCCGCGGCGGTAGCTACAATGGTCATGCGAACCGAGGAGGGTGAGAGCCTGCTGTTGGGGTTGGGGCGGGGGCTGGCTGTGACAACGTTGTTGGGCTTCGCCAGTCTGTTCGGGGTAACGCATTGGCTGTTCGACAGGTTATGGACGGGTCCGTTCGCCGCGGCAGCCAGCGGGCTCGGGTTGGCGGTGGTGGTGCTGGTGGTGGGGTCGCTCACCGCGAACGGCTCGCAGGTCGTTGTCAACGGCTGGTCGAGGGGGTTGGCGGTGGGCCGCGGGTTCCAACGTGCAGCGCTGCTCCTGTTGGTGGGCTTTACGTGCTCGTTCGGGGGAGCGCACATGCCGGCGCTGGTAGGCCTGTCGGACTCGTACGAACTGGGCATGGCAGCCGCGGTCGTCGGGTTTCTGATGCCCGCGCCCTTCCTGCTCGTGAGCGCTGGATTCGACGCCCTGCTGCCCGCGTTGCAGAGTCGGATGCAGAGCACACGAACGCATCGCGGTCGGGTCACCGGCGCGTCCTCCGCCTACATGACCACGGCAGCGTTGGTTGTTGGGCTGCTGGCTGTGGCCGCGTACTCGAAGTCGGCGACGGTCTTTCGCGCGGGTTCTGGCGCAACGTCGATGCCTGCGGCAGACCACCTTGTGGGGCCGTCGGCGGCAGCGGGGGCGGTTCTCGTGCTGATTGTTGCGGGACATCTTTTCGCAACGACGGCCCGTGTCGTTCGGCGGGTTTGCGAAGCCGGGGAGACGACATCCAGCGCTGCTGAAACGACGGACCTGGCACATGGCGCCGTGCGGCAGGCGATCGCGAGCACGCTCATCCTGTTGGGGATGGGAGCGGTGGCCTGGTTGCTCGTGGTTCTGGTGGCAGGCCCCCAAGACGCCGCTCAGCGGAGTACCACCGCGCTTTCGGGACTGCTCGTCGTGATGGGGGCGTCCTTCTCCGCGGCGTTGGGGGGGGGCCCCCCGGATCCGTCACGCAGCCGCATGTCCGCGGTTGACGCACCGGGCGATTCGGCCAACAATCCGCCTTGCGGCGCAGCGGTTGTGATCGACCGGCTGGGGATTCCCTTCGGATACGTCGCGGGTCCTGCACTCCACGCCTTGACCCGGCTGCTGTCGGCAATCGTCGTGGCATTGGCGCCGCTGGTTCACTGAATCCCGTCGGCGAGGCACGCAGGCGGGCTCATCACATTTGCGAGGCATAGATTGTCCTCTCCGTTGTCGGACGCATTGTCCACGTTGAGCGATCGCGGTCTGCGCCGCTTGCTGGGTGCGCGGACCTTCCTGAGGGGTCTCGACTACGCACGCCGCAAGGTCGTCGAGAACGTCGAGGTCGGTGAAACCGAAGCGCACGGGCACGTACGCGGATCCGAGGCCGAGCCTTACGCCGTGACGGTCGGGCTGTCGCCGGACGGCATCCGCTCGCATTGCTCGTGTCCGGCGTTCGCGAAGTCCAACCAACACTGCAAGCACGTCGCCGCGCTTCTGATCACCGTGCGCGACCAGGCGCGTGGATCCCTTCCGCGCCGGACACCGCAGCCCGCACCAGCCACACCAACGCCTGCCGTCGCACCCGAAGCCAAGAGCCGTCGCAGAGACCGGCGTCGGCGAGGAACCCCCGTGCACGCGGTTCCGGCGCAACTCGGTGCACTTCCCGAACCCGATGCAGTGGCGAGTCCGACGGGCATTGGGGCGTGGCTGCCACCAGAGGGCGTGAGTCCGGCGCGCCCCTTGGAGTACCGGATCCATGTTCGACAGGGTGCGATCACGGTCACCGTTCTCGACACGGAGGCACGCGTTCCCATGCTGCCATCGCAGGCGCTCGCATGGCAGGCCCTGCACCCGACACCGGATCGCGAGCCATTACGGGTGCTCGCGCGTTTCGAAAGCGGTAACCCCCGGCATCCAGCTGTCGACGTCCGCGGTGAAGACGTTGCAGAGCTGCTGCCCTTGTTGAGGGAACGCCGCGTGCTGCTCGAACCTGCACTGATGCAGTTGCGCTATGCCGACGATCAGCTCAAGCCCCGCTTCGATCTGGAGCTGGTCGGCGGCGACACGTTCGTCGTAAAAGCAAGCTTCGAGCGGTCCACCGATGGCCGTCGTTTCTCCCTGTCTCAGGGCGGCTGGTTCGAGGGATCACCTGGCTGGCATGTCGACACCAGCTCGGGCACCGCGTATCCCATCCACCGTCGCGTGTCGCCTGCTGCGCTTCGCCGGCTGCTGCGATCGCCTACCATTGCAGAGCCGATCCAGAAGGTCGCCGAGCTCATCATGACTGGTCTGCCACGCGTGGCGCTCGAGGTGGGCGCGGATCTGCCGGACCTCGCACAAGTCGCCGATGTCATCGATCTCGAGCCGACATTCCGGCTCAGCGCACAGGGGGACCTCGTGGGCGTCGAAGTCGGACTGTACGCCAGCTACGGGGACGTCGAGACCCAGGTGGCCTCGAAAGGACTCGGCACACCGGTGCTGATCCAGGCGCCAGACGACGTGAACCCGCGGGTTCGTTGCTATCGGTGCGACATACCCGCTCACCAGGACGCCGTGAACAAGCTGCTGGAGCTTGGTCTGCAGCCCGACGAGGCGGGGCAGTACTTCATCGCCCAGGGTGATGCAGCGATACGCTTCTGGTCCGAGGGGTTGGGCTCCCTCCCGGAGACGTGGACACTGTACGTTCCCGAAGACCTGGTGGACACACACGTGCGACCGACGCCGATCAGACCTTTCGGCAAGGTGTCGTCGGGCGTGGATTGGCTATCGATCAAAGTGGGTTGGGAGTCGGAAGGCGTGGGCGCATCGCGCGAGGAGCTGGCGCGCTGCCTGGCGACGGGGCAGAAGTACGTGAGGCTGGAGGACGGCTCCTACGCCACGTTCGACGCTGCCCAGGTGAGAGCGGTGCTCGACCGCGAGGTCGAGTTGATGATGGCGGCTCGCGGGGGCAAGCTTCCGCTGGCGCAGGCTGGGCGGGTGCGCGAGCTCGAAGAGATGCTGAGCAAGGCGGGCGGATGCTCGACGACGGCAGCGGCCAAGAAGCTATTCGAAAAGCTCGCCGACATCGACAACATCACCGCCACCAAGAAGCCCAAGCTGCTCAAGGCGAAGCTTCGTCCGTACCAGGAGCAAGGCATCTCTTGGCTGAAGTTCATCCACGATATCGGGTCGGGTGGCGTTCTTGCCGACGACATGGGACTGGGCAAGACGCTTCAGGCGATCGCGCTGTTCTTGATTGTGAAGGCTGAAGAGAAGCGTCTTTCGGCGCTCGTGGTTGCACCGACAAGCGTTGTGCCCAACTGGGAGCGAGAGATCCAGCGGTTCGCGCCGACGCTGAAGGTGACGGTGTGGCACGGCACCGATCGGCGCGAGCAGATCGAGGAGCTGGAGAAGGCCGAGGTGATCATCACAAGCTATGCGCTGTTGCGCAGAGACGTGGAGCTGCTTCGCTCGCTCGACCTGACGTACTGCGTGCTCGATGAAGCGCAGCACATCAAGAACCCGATGAGCGCCACAGCGCAGGCGGCCAAGACGCTCCGGGCGGCAAGGCGTCTGGCGCTTACCGGAACGCCAATCGAGAATCGTCTCGCGGAGATCTGGTCGATCTTCGACTTCGTGAGCCCAGGATTGCTCGGACCCCTCGACAAGTTCGAGGAGCGATACAGCCGCCCCATCGATCAAGGCGACGCACAGGCTGCGGAGCGGCTTCGCGCCATCATCCATCCGTTCATCCTGCGGCGCACCAAGCTCGAGGTTGCACGAGACTTGCCGGAGAAGATCGAAGACGATCGGATCTGTGAGCTCGCGGGGGACCAGAAGACGATCTACGCGCAGGTGGCCCGGGAGGTCCGTGCGCAGGTCATGGGCGAAGTGGAGCGCGTGGGGCTCGCGAAGAGCCAGCTCCACATCCTGGCCGGGCTTACCCGCTTGCGCCAGGCAGCGTGCGATCCTCGCCTGCTTGGTCTGCCACGCGAGTTCTCAGACGAAGACTCGGGCAAGCTCGTGGCCCTGCGCGAGCTCGTGGAGGAGTGCATCTCCGGCGGCCACAAGGTTCTCATCTTCAGCCAGTTCGTGTCGATGCTCCACATCGTGCGCCAGGCTCTCGACCAGGACGGTGTCCGCTACGAGTACCTGGACGGCTCGACGAAAGACCGGGCAGAGCGCGTGAACGCATTCCAAACCGATGCCTCCATCTCCGTGTTCTTGATCAGCTTGAAAGCGGGCGGCACAGGGCTGAACCTGACCGCGGCGGACACCGTCATCCACTACGATCCCTGGTGGAATCCGGCGGTCGAGGACCAGGCGACGGACCGAGCTCACCGGATCGGCCAGACGCGCGTGGTCACGACATACCGTCTGATCGCGCAGGGCACGATCGAAGAAAAGATCTTGCAACTCAAGGCCAAGAAGCGCGAATTGGTTGCTGCGGTGTTGAGTGAAGACGTCGGCGGAGCGAAGAAGCTGACCAAGGCCGACCTCGACGAGCTGTTCAGCGTGGACAGTTGAGCCGGGCCGATACCACGATCAAGCGATTGGTCTGTGCACGTGCTTGCGACGGCAGTCGGGGAGACATGGCGCGGTCGCACGACCGCGCCGACGATGCTGGGCCCCGAACGCTAGACAGCGGTCATGGGTAGCAGTCGCCGAAGATCCAGACCTGATCGCTGGCGCACTTCGACGACGGCTGCATTTGCGAGCCGGAGTAGGCCATCGATCCGCCCGAACCGGCGGCTCCGCCTCCCGCTCCACCACCACCATAGCCGCCGGTGTAACCGCCAGTGCCGTAGCCGCCGGTGCCATAACCGCCGGTGCCGTAGCCGCCGGTGCCGTAGCCGCCGGTACCACCGGCACCGCTCGCGCCGCCCGTACCGTAGCCGCCGCTGCCGCCCGTGCCGTAACCTCCACTGCCGCCCGTGCCCGCTTCCGTGGTGGTGCCGCCGCTACCGGCTTCCCTGTCGGGCGATGCGTCCACAATGCCCGGTTCATTCGGAATGTTGGCGTCCTCCGGCGAGGCACACGCCAAAGGAAGGATCGCGCCGATGGCAAACACGCCGAAGGCGCCGAGGAGCAGATGCCTCATCGCTTTGCTATTCATGACAGCTCTTGACTCCCTGCAAGGACCCGATGCCGTGGACCGCACGCATCACCTGATTGCGTTTGCAAACTATCACACGTTTTCCGGGGTGCAAATAGAGCGTCGAAAGCTCGACTCATCGTGGCATCCCAGGAATACGTTACTCGTCCAGCTCTCGCGGAATCATCCAACAGCCAGTCCCCTGCCGCACCAGAGGACTTCATCAGTACATGTCCACGTCGAGATCAATCCGTCAGAAAAAGTGCTCGAGGGATCTCGAACCGGAACGCCCAGCGATCACTTCGGACCGCACGTCACACCGAAGGTCCGATCGCAAAGTGATGTCGGCGTGCATCCAGCGCCGCCGTCCGTCGTATCGACGACGCGACCTGTACCGGCTGCCTGCACCAGGCAACAGGCCTCGAAGTCGCCGAAGGGACTGGGGCCGACAGGACAGGTGAGGTCGGGGCTAACGGCGGCACCTCATGGAACCCCAGATCCGCCCGACCCATCCGTTGCTCCGGTGCCAGCCGTTCCTCCGGTACTGCCGATGCTTCCTGCCACGCCACCGTCGGCGGAGCCGCCGTCTCCCGCACTGCCACCATCGGCAACCGTGCCGTCCTGGCCGCCGGTTTCGCCGGCCGCGCCTGATGGGCCGGATGCGCCCGCGGCACCGCCCGTTGCTTCGGAGCTTCCCGCGCCCGATGCTCCACTGCCTCCGCCCACGGCACACACGTCGTCACCACCGGCATCGGGGTAGAACTGGCCCACGCCGACGTCCTCGACGCTCTTGCACACGATGGGGAAGCAAGCAGGAGCGTCGAGAACGCTGCGGCCCAAGGGAGCCAACGGAGGCGACGACACCTGCGCCGATAGTCCGAACGGTTCCATGGGGCGCACAAGCACGCGGGGTCACGGTCCTCGAAGCCGTAGCCCACCGGGTTGGAGCAGCGTGCCAGCATGGCGTCGGAGCGAGACGTTCATGAGCAGGCCCATTCCGACGAGGATGGTGATGACGGACGAACCGCCGTAGGAGAAGAGAGGCAAGGTGACACCGACGACGGGGAGGATGCCGACGACCATTCCGAGGTTGAAGAACGCGTGCCAGAAGATCAGGGCGCCGACGCCGACGGCGACGACGGCTCCGAAGCGGTCGCGGGACTGCGAGGCCACGCGCACGGCCCAGAGCACGAGGAACGCATACAGGCCGATGAGCACGAGCGAGCCTACGAAGCCCCAGTCTTCGGCAAAGACGGGAAAGGGGAAGTCGGTGTGCTGGTCGGGGAGGAACAGGTACTGGTTCTGCGTGCCCTTCATGTAGCCTTGACCGAACAGGCCACCGTTGCCGATGGCGATGCGGGCATGGTGTGCGTGCCATCCAGCGCCCTGGATGTCTTCTTCAGGGTTGAGGAAGGTGGTGATGCGGGTGCGCTGGTAGTCTTTGAGCACGTACGACCAGGCCAGGGGCATGCTGACCAGGAGCGACAGCCCGATGAGCAACGTGGTTTTCCACTGGATGCGGGTGAGGCCCATGATCGACACGAAGATCAAGCTAAGGATGAGCGCGGTGCCGAGGTCCGGTTGACGGAGGACGAGGAGCACGGGCAGAAGGGTCAACGTTGCTGGGGCGAGCAGATCGCGCAGGGTGCGGCCTTCTGCTTTGGGGTCACCGTGCAAGTACTTGGCGAGCGCCACGATGAGGAACAGCTTCATGAACTCGCTGGGCTGGAATGCGAAGGCGCCGATGTTGATCCAGCGCGTGGAACCGCGGATGTCCTTACCGAGGATGAAGACGAGAACGAGCAGGATGATGCCGACGGCGTAGAGGACATAGCCGAAGCGCTCGATGTGTCGGTAGTCGATGGACGCGACGATGACGGCGAGGATGCCGCCGGCGACGAACCAGTAGACCTGGTTGAGATACAGCTCACTGCGAGCGGCGGACGTGGCGACGCTGGTCGCGCTGTAGAGGTTGACGATCCCGATGACGGCGATGAGCGCAGCGCAGATGAAGAGAGGCCAGTCGAACCGGTCGCGGGCCTGAAAGCTGTCGCGCAGGGCCATGGTCAGCGGGTTCCCTTGGACGCCGAGGAAGCAGGTGCCACGGTACCGGCGCGCTCGGCCTTGATGCGTTCGTACGCGCGGATCACGTCGAACACCACGGGTGCGGCCTTGACACCGCCGAATCCGCCGTGTTCGATGAGCACGACCACGGCAATCTCGGGCGATCGGGAGGGTGCGTAGCCCACAAACCAGGCGTGGTCGCGGTTGAAGTACCACGTGCTGGTTTCGTCGGCTGCATTGCGGGCCGCACGATGCGAAACCTGAGCGGTGCCGGTCTTCCCCGCGACATCGAGCTCGGGCGGGTGGTTGTGGAAGACGGTACCTTTCTCCTCGTTGACCACACCCCAGAGGGCGCGGCGGATACGTACGATGTCGGGGAGCCGGACGTTCACGCGACGTCGCACGCGGGGAGCGAACTCCTGCACCACGGTGCCGTCAGCGGTTTCCACCGCACGAACGAGCTGAGGTTCGTACAGCGTGCCGTCGTTGGCGAGGGCCGCGTAGGCGAGCGCCAACTGAAGTGGTGTGACCGTGGTAGCGCCCTGGCCGATGGCGGCGTTCAGGGTGAAGCCCTGGCGAAACTGGCGGTAGTGCTGGGCGTACCAGGCGCGAGTGGGCATGCGTCCGGCGGCCTCTGGGTTGGTACCGAGGCCAGTCTTCTGGCCGAAGCCGAACTCGAGCCCGATCTTGGCGATCCGGTCCATGCCGATGGCCTCGCCGAGCTGGTAGAAGTAGACGTTGCACGAGCGCACGATGGCCTCGTGCATGTCGACTGGACCGTGCACGTGGGTGCATTTGAACACGCGGTTGCCGAACTGGTAGAAGCCGCGGCAGTCGACGCGCTTGCCCGGGTCGACGAGGTTTTCGCCGAGCGCGGCGAGGGCGGAAAACGGCTTGAAGGTGGAGCCTGGGGGATAGGCGCCGCTCATCGTCTTGTCGAGCAGCGGCATGAGCGGATCCTGCTGCAGGCGTCGGAACGCCGCTCGGACGGCCTCCACGCCGTTTCCTCCGGAGAGCTCGTTGGGGTCATAGGACGGCTTGGAGTACATGGCGAGGATGCGTCCACTGCGGACCTCGACCACGACGCCGGCTCCGCCGAGGTGCCCCCGCATGCTCTTGGCGAGGGCCTTTTGCAGGTCGAGGTCCAGCGTCAGGCGCAGGTCGCGGCCGGGGACCGGGTCGCGCCTTTTCGGGTCGTCGATGAGCGCTTGCGATTCCTCGTCGGGGTGACGCCGCCCCCGCGCGTCGACCACGACCTTCTGCCAGCCGCGCGTGCCGCGAAGGTAGCTCTCCCAACCACGCTCGATGCCCGCCACACCTCGACGGTCGCCCTCGACGTAGCCGAGCGTTCGCAAGCGCATCAGCGTGTCGCCGTCGACTTCGGCCATGAAGCCGAGGGCTTGCCCGACGAGGTCCTTGTTTGGGTAATAGCGAACGGGGGACGGGACGACATCGACACCAGGTAACTCGGCGATATGCGTTTCGAGCACGGCGACAGCGTCGCGGGAGATGTCCTCCTTGACGAGGATCTGCCAGTCCTTTCGGGAACCGTTCTGCAGGTCCTTGATGCGCTTCTCGGTCTTCTCGCGCTCGTCGGCGGGCAGGTTGAGATCATTGGCGAGCCTGGGCCACACCTGCTTCATGTCGAGCTTGGAGGGGACGCAGTAGACGTTGTACGAGGGGCGGCTAGCGGCGAGAACCCGCCCGTAGGCGTCGCGGATGACGCCGCGAGTCGTTGCAAGCGTGACGCGACGAATGATGTTCTCTCGGGCGAGGGCCTGATTCTCGTCGGCTTGAATGACTTGGAGGTAGAAGAGGCGCACGACGATGGCGAGGAATCCGAGGATGACGACGAGGGCAAGCCACCGAGGGCGTTTTCGGAATTCGGCGGTGTCGGGGCGGGAAACCAGCGAGCTCATGGTCCGGCGGACCTCGCGGCAGAGGCAGGAACGCCCGTGAAGGTGTGCAGGCGATTGGCGAGGGCGAAGACGATCGGAGAGACGGCAGCGGTGCTGATGGCGTGAGGGAGGACGAGGGCGACCATTTCGCGGGCGCCGTGGGGGTTCTTGCCGAAGATGGCGAGGAGGACGAGGGCCATGACGCTCTGGGCTGCGGAGAAGGCGAAGGCGAGGGGAACCTGGGTGATGATGTGCTGGGCAGCGAGGCGAACGCCGGCTGCGCGAGCGAGCACGAAGGTGGCGACGGACACGAAGGTGAAGAGGCCGACGGGCGCGGCGGCGAGGAGGTCGAGGCCATAGCCGAGAACGCAGGCCAAGGCGGCACCTCGTGCGAGGGAGTATTCGTGGGTGCCCATGAACACGATGAGCGGGAGGGTGAGCGACGGTGTGAAGCCAGACCAGGGAACGAAGCCGATGAACCAGAACACCACGGACTGCGTGAGCAGCAAACCGAGCCCGAGAGCCAGGAAGGCGGTGTTGCGCATGGTCAAGGCCCGGAAGGTGGTCGTGCGGAGGGCACCGGGCGACCGCCAAGGGCGTCCTCGTCGGGGCCCATCGAGGTGACGATGAGGACGTTGTCGAGGCGCGACATATCGACGACGGGGGCAGCTTCAACGGTTTGGTAGATGCCGAACTCCTTGCGTGCGACCTTGGTCACGCGAGCGACGGGGATCCCTTTGGGGAAGCGTTTGCCGACGCCGCTGGTAAGCAGCAGGTCACCTTCGTCGACCTCGTCGGTACGCTGCACGTATTCGACACGGCATGCGTAGCGGTTGCGGTCTCCAGTGCCGCGGACGAACCCTCGGGCGCCGGTGCGCTCGACGACGACGTCGATACCGCTGCCGGAGTCGACGGTGAGTTGAACGTCGACGGTTTCGCCGGCGACGCGGTAGACAGTGCCGACGACGCCGTCGATGGACAGGACGGGCATGTTGGGGCGGATGTTGCGAGCGGACCGATCGAGTGTCACGCGGGCGACGCGGAAGAACTCGGTGGTGTCCTTGGAGACGACATGCGCGCTGACGACATCGGCAGGGAGGGAGTCGCGCAAGCCGAGGAGCTTTTTCAGGCGCAGGTTCTCGGCTTCCGCCTGCTCGAGGCGCCGGACGCGCTCTCGGAGGACGGCGTTATCGTAGGCGAGCTGCCGGTTGTCGCGCTTGACATCGACGAGGTAGGCGTAGTCGCTGATGAGGGAGGAGATGCCGCGAGCGAGCTGGGAGGCTGCCCACTGGAAGGGCGTGGAGATGCGGATGATGGCGCTATCGAAGACGTTCAGTTCCTGCGGGTTACGGATGTTGGCCCGAAGGAAGAAGAAAGGGACGGCTAGAAGGACCACCACGATGAAGGGGTCACGGTAGCGGCGCAGAAAGTCCACGGCAGCATCCCTCCTGTCGCGACCGAACCCGGCGGGCTAGCCGATCGTGACCTCCTTGAGGAGTTCCATGTGGTCGAGGGCCTTGCCACTGCCAAGCACCACGGCCGAGACGGGATCATCACAGACCATCACGGGCAGGCCGGTTTCTTCGCGCAAGAGCACGTCGAGGTTCTTGAGGAGCGAGCCGCCTCCGGTCAAGACGATACCCTTGTCGACGATATCCGCGGCAAGCTCGGGCGGGGTGCGTTCAAGAGCGACGAGCACGGCCTCGACGATGGCGTTGATGGGCTCGCTCAATGCTTCGCGGATCTCGTCGGAGTTGACGACGACGGTCTTGGGGACCCCTGCGACCATGTCACGTCCCTTGACCTCGAGGGTAGCCTGCTGCTCGAGGGGGTAGGCGTTGCCGATGGTGATCTTGATGCGCTCGGCGGTTTGCTCGCCAATGGCGAGGTTGTACTTGCGCTTGGTGTAGGCAACGATGGATTCGTCCATCTTATCACCGCCGACGCGCACGGACTGGGAGTAGACGATGCCGGCGAGGGAGATGACAGCGACCTCGGTGGTGCCGCCGCCGATGTCGACGACCATGTTTCCGGAGGGCTCGGTGATGGGCAAGCCAGCACCGATCGCGGCGGCCATGGGTTCTTCGATGAGGTAGACCTCACGGGCGCCGGCGCCTTCTGCACTCTCCTTGACCGCGCGTTTCTCGACCTCGGTGATGCCGAAGGGCACACAGATGATGATGCGGGGTTTGACCAGCGTGCGGCGGTTGTGAGCGCGGGCGATGAAGTAGCGGAGCATCGCCTCGGTGATCTCGAAGTCCGCGATGACGCCATCGCGCAGGGGACGCACCGCCTGGATGTTGCCTGGGGTCCGGCCGAGCATCTCTTTGGCTTCACGCCCGACGGCGAGAACCTTTTTGCCGCCGCGAGCGTCGCGTTGGACGGCGACGACGGACGGCTCGCAGGAGACGATGCCCTTGCCCTTGACGTAGATGAGGGTGGTGGCGGTGCCCAGGTCGATGGCGAGGTCGTTCGAGAACAGGCCGTAGAGCCAATCGAGGATCATCGCACGCTCTCAGGGGTCAACGGGCCGGGAAACTGCAGCACCAGGTCGGGGCGAGTGCAGCCATGCAAGCGATCGGCGCCGGAGCCTGGGCAGGCGTGCGACGCCGGGCGGGCATTCTCGTATCACGCACCCGCAGCAGTGGCAATCGGGCGCCCTTGTAGCCGGGCGCGGGTTCCGCCGTGGCACCGGTCGGACACACGGCAAGTGTAGTCCGAGCGCTCGGGCAGCACGACGCACCGCCCTTGGAAGGGGCAAGAGGCCGGCCAGCGGGGCGGCTACTTGCTGATCTTGCCTTCCTTGTGGACGTGATGCGCGCGGCACGCGGGGCAGAACTTCTTGATCTCGAGCTTCTGCGTCATCGTGCGCTTGTTCTTGTCCGTAACATAATTCGCGCGCCCGCAGTTCGAGCACGTCAACTTGATGAGGTCACGCATCACAAAACTCCCAGAATCGGTCGGAGGGCAGGCGTTATACGGTCCCTGAAACGGATGTCAAGGCGAACCTGCGACACCGCGCGTCATTCCCAACACATCATCCCCGTGATCTGTTCCCGGAGAGGCTTCCATCACTCGTCGTCGTCGTCGAGGTAGTCGGCCTCCCAATCCTGGCGGTTGCGTCGCTCGCGAAGACCACCCCTGGCCTTGCGTCGTCCGCGACCGTCACCGTCAGGCTCGGCACGTGCTGGGGCGCGACGCCGGTCGTCGAAGGTTCGCCGCGGCTGGTCGGGCGGGGGTGCTGGCGGGAAGGACTGGCCCAGGGTGCGGGGCGGCCGGTCGCCCGTGGGCGGGGCCCCGGAGGGCCGGAAGGCTCCACCTTGGGACGAGCTCGGGCCTTCGGCGCGAGCTGGGCGCTCGCCTTTGGGGTGCGCGATATTGACGACGAGGCGACGGCCGCGCATGTCAGCGTTGCGCAGGGCTTCGAGGGCTTTCTGGGCCGCGTCGGCGCTTTCCATGGTGACGAACCCGAAGCCGCGACGGCGGCCATCCTGGTCCGTGGGCAGATTGACGCGCGCCACGTTGCCTGCGCCTTTGGACTTGATGAACTCCTCGACTTCCTGCTCGGTCGTGTCGTAGGGCAGGTTGCCGACGTACAAGGTGCGGTCAGGGGAGGCCGGACCAGCGGACCCTGCGGGTGGGGAGGTAGGCCGAAGGCCTCCTTCGCCACGGCGGGGTGGTTCGGCCTGGAAGGGCCTGACGGAGATCGGGCGACCGGCCTGCACCGAGCCATCGAGGGAGTCTCGAGCGGACATGGCCTCATCGGAGGTGGACAGCGTGACGAAGCCGAAGCCCCGAGGGCGACCGGTCGCACGGTCCCTCGGAATGCTCACATCGACGACGGTGCCTCCCGTAGCCTCGAAAAGCTGACGAAGAATGTCTTCGGTGATGGTGTCGGGTAGGCCCGCCACGAACAACTTGCGAGCATCCTCAGCAGACATGCAGACGTTCGTCTCCTTGTGGACCGGCGAGATGAAGCATCGGGTTCGTTGTCGTATCGATGTTGGTGCGGATTGATGGGAGCAGCGCTCCTCCGGTAGCAGGATACACCGCATTCGTTTCGTTCGGGAACTGCCTTCCGACGATATTCGTCTACGCGGAAGCGTCAAGCGGGAGCGGAGGCTCGACCCCCTGCCCAGGGGGCCGAGTCCGATCTACCCTGGCTTTTCGATGTCGGAAACCCGTGTCAGGCTCATCCTGAACCCCAGGGCCGGTAGCGGCGCGGCGGCGCGACGTCTCCCGCTCATCCTGCAGACCATGCGCAAGTTCGACTTGCGCTTCGAGGTGGCCCGCACGACCGGTCCTGGCGATGCCACGCGGCTGGCGCGTGCTGCCTTCGAAGACGGGGTTGACGTGGTCGCGGTCGTGGGGGGAGACGGGACGCTCAACGAGGTGGTGCAAGCGTGGCTCGGCGAGGACGGCGAGCCGCGAGGCGGGCCCGAGCTTGCGATCATCCCGGTTGGCACGGGCGGCGACTTCAAGCGGACCATCGGCCTGTCGGGCGACGTGGACGAAGCGGTTCGTCGGCTGCGCACAGGGCATATTCGCGCGATTGACATCGGTGTGATGCGTCTGGTCGACTTCCAGGGAACGGACGTCACGCGCGCGTTCCTCAACATCACGTCGTTCGGCATCGGCGGCGTGACCGACAAGCTGGTCAACGAGACGCCCAAGTGGCTCGGCGGCAAAGTGTCGTTCTTCATCGGCAGCGCTCGCGCGCTACTGCGGTACCGCAACGCCAGCGTGCGCGTGGAGGTCGACGGAAACGTGTTCGTCGATGGGCCCGTCTTCAATGTCGCGATGGCGAACGGCAGATACTTCGGCGGCGGCATGATGATCGCCCCGCATGCCGATCCGAGCGACGGCCTGCTCGACGTCGTGTGCCTCGGCGACATGAAGCGACGCGAATCGCTGGCATTGTCGTCGAAGATCTACCACGGCGGTCATATCGGCGGACCGAAGGTGAGCACCGTGCGCGGAAAGACCATCGTCGCGCGCCCTGCTCCTGGTGAACCCGACGTGCTTCTCGACATGGATGGTGAGACCCCAGGGAAGCTACCCATCGATGTACGCGTCGCGCCCGGTCTCGTACGGGTTCGACGATGAGCGCCAGGTCGGTCGCTGCGGTGGCGTTGGTGCTGGCGGGCTGCGGCATCTGCGCAAAGGGACGACAGGTGGACCGCGAAGCCGGCGTGGGACACCAGCCGTCATCGGCGTCGTCGGGCAGCGCCGCGGCATCCTCGGCCGATCGATCGGACACGACACCGCGTGTGCGCGGCATGCTGGGCGCTCGCGCCTTTGCAGCGCGGACCGCCGTGGCGGATGTGTATCCCAAGTGGGTCACCATCACGGTCTACGATCGCGACCTGACCTGCGCAGGCACTGCGTTGCGTGCAGGAGACATGGCGGTGCAGTTCACCGTTCCTTCGGGACCAGACGGTGATTTCTTCGTATCCCGGGAGGTGGGCGTGCCGCTTCAGATCAGCGGCGCAGGAGGCGTGAGCACGATACCGACGGGCAGCGTGTCGGTGCGTATCGACGAGGTCCGGATTGGGCGTGGTTCGGTGGTGCGCGGCAGCTTGGAAGCGCAATTCGCGACAGCAGCAGATGAAGCCGCACCACGCTACACGCTCGCGGGGCCATTCGAAGCGATGGTGTGCTCCGCGCAGCCGACGGTCGCGTCGATGCCGAAGTTGGACCGGTCGCAAGCTCCGGTTCAGGGGCGTGTCGGCGGGAAGATGGTGACCTTTGCGAGCGTGCTCGTGTATCTGCGCGACGATGGTTGGGGCAAGCCGACATTGCTGCTCAAGGCGTACACGCGGTCGGTCGACTGTCATTCGGTGGAGCGAGCGACGCCGTTCCTCACGGGTGTGGAAGTGGGTGCCGGCCCTCGCGGGGACTATCATGCGGGCTCGCTGATGCCTGCGGCGTGGGTGCTGCAGATGAGCGACGGCCACAGTGGAGAGCGTTCGGTTCACGCAGACGACGGTGCAGGGATCGTCCAGATCGACTCGGTGGACACGCGCGTTGGTGGAGAAGTACGTGGAAGCCTTGCAGCGATGACGATCGAAGAAACGGATCCGGCCCTGGCGTTCACGCTTTCAGGAACGTTTGTGGGAAAGGTATGCGGACGCGAGCAGCGCGCGTGGTGAGCGCACGCGGTCGCTACTCGTGGATGTACACGACGGTGCCCTTGTCGTTGGCGCCGCGCGCGTACACGCCGTGCCAGCCCTGCGGCACGTTCGGTGTCGTCCAGAAGAACACGCGGTGAGCGTCGATGGGCGAGAGGTTGACGCAGCCGTGGGAGCGCGCGTGGCCGAAGACGTCGTGCCAGTAGGTGCCGTGAAGCGCGTAGCTGCCCTTGAAGTACTGGACCCAGGGAACGTCGGCCAGGAGGAAGGTCCCCTGCCCTCTTCGCTTCGTCTTGCCGTACTCCGGGTCGCCCGTGTCCCGCGTGAGACCCTCCGACGAATCCATGGCGGTCGTGATGTGCTTGCCGAAGATGCGGAACGTTCCTCGTACGGTCGACTTGGTGGTCTTCGGGTCGCCCATCATGTCCTGCCCGGTGGACACGAGGGTGGCGTACACCGGCTTCTGTCCCTCCCACAAGACGAGCGTCTGCTGCATGATCGACACGTCGATCCACTTCTCGCCCGCCTTGGCCGCGTCGGGCATGGCCGTCGGAGCGGCAGCCATCGCGATCTGTGATGCCCGCAGCCACTTGCCCTCGGTGGTTTCGTAGTACAAACGCTGGTCTAGGAGCTTCTTCTGGCCGGTGAGCTTGACGACCGTTCGCAAGCGCAGGGTCTTCTTGTAGGCTCGGACTTTGTCCCCTTCGATCTTGTAGGCGCGCGCATCGTCCTCGTTGACCCAGGCGATGGGGAGGGTGAGGTCGCCGGCGAGGGCGACACCGTGGAAGGGCGAACCGCGGTCGGGTTTGACCTTGGTGGCAGGAGCCAGGCGCAGATCGACGGTGATGGCGAAGCGGCGGTTGAAGGAGTCGGGGCCGGTGGGGAAGGATCCGACGAACGACAGGCCGGCATGGCGGCGAGCACGGTCGGCGAACACGGCGAAGTCGGGGACCTTGAAGCCGGACACGTTGGGGATCTTGCGCGAGCCTTCGAGCCACCATGGGATGGGGTCGTCGTCGCCACGTCCCCCGAACAGCTCGCCCTCGGACATGTCCGTGACGAGGCGCTTGACCTTGATCTCGTCGTGCGGGACGCCCATCGAGTCGGTGAAGACGTCGTTAGCGCCAAGGGGGACGTCGCGGTTGAGCTTGCGGCCCTCGGCCTCGAACCACTCGAGGTGCTCCTTGAGCTTGAACTCGGAAGCGAGTTGCTCCTGTTGGTTGGGGATCTTGAGATACAGCGGGAGTACGGCACGGACGAAGCCGTAGGCGTAGGGCATCGGCTTGTCGAGGTCGGGACGTTTCGAGGCGGCGCGGAGGATCGGGTCCTCGGGGTCGAGGGTGGCGTCATCGTCGTTGCAGGCGTAGCCGTGGGGCCGGACCTGGTACCAACCGCCCGGGCAACCGGTCTTGGAGACGGGGTCCGGGTCGCGGCCCACGATGCCGCCCAGGCGGATGTAGCCGATTTTATCGGAGGACTCGTTGGGCTTGTCGCGCACGACGACCCAGAGTCCCTTGGCACCGATGATGGGGCCTTGCGTGGGGGCAGCGGACAGGTCCACGCCGGCGGGCGAGCCGGC
>Ga0209018_1000469_pt1 | contig 36982 bp, 36 predicted proteins | sample YNPBryBLVA2012_FD_185814 | JGI IMG/M metagenome (GOLD analysis project Ga0209018, IMG submission 185814) | Anoxygenic and chlorotrophic microbial mat microbial communities from Yellowstone National Park, USA - YNP Bryant BLVA 2012 (SPAdes)... ...
CCGCCTGGCCATCCCAACCCCGCAGCGGCGGCATCCCTATGCCGCCACTGCCTGACCCGCCGGGCGCCCCATAACCCCGTAGCCGACGCATCCCTATGCGTCGGCGGGCGACCTGCCAGCCGCCGCCGGCCTCACCGCGCCGTCAGCGTGAAGCGGTCCAACTCTTCCCCCTGCGGGGAGACGGCGACAGCGGTGAGGGTAGGACCGTCCACGGTGACGAGCAGGGCGTGGTAGGCCACGGCATGAGCGACCAGGTTAGGGTGCAATTGGGAGAGTTCATAGAGCGGCGCGCCCCCGCCCGCGCTGACCACGTAGGTCACGCCATCCACCACCAGCCGCTGGTAGCCGTGGTCGTGGCCAGAGAAGGCCACCTGCACCCCGTGGGCGGCCAGGATGGGAGCCAGCACCTGGCGCGTGCGCGGGTCGTTCTGCTCGCGGAAGAGGGAGGAGTAAGCCGGGACATGGAACACGGCCATCTTCCACAGCCGATCGCTGGCCACCAGGTCCGCTTCCAGCCAGCGTACCTGCTCACTCTCAGGACTCAGGTCGGCGAAGTTGTCCGCCTGGAGGCAGACGAAGTGGGCGTTGCCGTAGTCGAAACTGTACCAGCGCTCGTTTCCGGGCAGGTAGAACAGGTCAAAGTACAGCGGGCTGTTTCCCTCGTGGTTGCCCAGGATGGGGAAGAAAGGCGTCCGCGCCAGCAGTTCCTGCTCGATGGAGAAGAAAGTCTGCCACTCGGCAGCCTCCCCGCCGTGCTCCACCAGGTCGCCAGTGTGGATGGCGAAGTCCGGCTGCCAGGTGAGGATGCGTTCCACCACCGCGCGGTGCACCTCGTGCTGGGTACGGGTGTCGCCGAAGAGGACGAAGGTGAAGCGGGACTGATCAGGGCCGGCGGCGCTGCGGAAGGTGAAGTCGCCACTGAGAGGAATGGAGTCAGCGCCAAGGGGGATGACGTCAGCGAACACCTGGTAGTGGTAGAGCGTGTAGGGAGTCAGGCCCGTGAGCGTCACCACGTGGCGGGCGGTCACTTCGGGGTCGGCGGCGACCCGCTCGCCAGCGGCGCTCTCCCCGTAGGCCACCACGCCGGGGGCAGGATCGGCGGTCTCCCAGGCGACGATGACCGAGGTGGGGGTGACCGACTGGAGGTAGGGGCCGCGCACCAGGGTGGTCTGCACCGGGGTGGGGAGCACCGTCACTGGCAGAGGGGCAGTGGTGCAGGCGGTCAGCAGGATCAGCAGGATCGGAATCAACCGTTTCATTGCGGGAATTATGCCACAGAGCATACAATACCGCAAGCGGGAAAGAAGGGACAATCAACGAATGTATTTGCAATATTTCACTGTTTGGTGTATAATGGGACATATTGGGATGGAAGTGTGCGAAGGCCCACATACATCCTACAGGAAAGGAGCAAAATGTTCAGAGAGCGGATTCGGCAGGCCTACAACGGATTGACCCCCAGTTTCAGGCGGTTGGGGGAGTTCATCCTCAACCACGAACTGGACGCGGCCTTCATGACCGCCACGGAACTGGCCCAGGCGCTGGACGTGGACGCGGCCACGGTGGTACGCTTCTCACAGACCATCGGCTACAGCGGCTACCGTGAACTGTCCCACGAGGTGCAGCGCATCGTGAAGGGAGACCTGACGGCTGCCTACGCTTCCTTCCCCGAAGCGCAGACCGACGCCGAACGGCTGCGCGCGCTGGTGGAGAACGAGCGGCACAACATGGAGATGGCCATCGCCCAACTGACCGACAAGGCCGCAGAGGTCGTCGAACTCATCGCCCGGGCCGGGCACGTCTGGGTCGTGGGCGACGCCACCGCCGCGCCGCTGGCCAGCCTCTTCGCCGACCTCCTGCGCACCGCCGGGATCAACGCGATGGCGCTCGACGCCAACCCGGCCACTGCCGCCCGCGAGGCCCTGAACTGGGGGGCGAACGACCTGGTGATCGGCCTGGGTGTGGAGGGGACAGGACTGGACACAGCAGCCGTCTTGCGCTTCGCCAAGGAAAAGGGGTGCGAAATCGTCGCGCTGAGCACCTCCCCCGTCGCTCCGCCGGTCCAGGTGGCCGAGCGGGTCATCATCTGCCCGTCCAGCACGCCGGTGGGCCTGACCTCCGTCGCCAGCCTGGTGACGATGCTCTCCGCGGTGTGGCAGGCGGTGCTGGCCCGCGACAAGGCGCAGATGGAAGGTCGCGTGGCCCAGATCCGGGAGACGACAGACCGCCTGGTGGCCGCCCGCGCCGGGTGATATGGTCGTGTGATGGCGGGGCGCGGCCCATCTTCCCCGTCAGCCAGAGCGAGCCGCGCCCTACCCGTTCTGCCTGCCTTGTGCTACAATAAGGGCGGAGGTGCCTATGGAGGTGCTTTCCGCCCCTCTCCCTCGTCGCTCCGAAGCCCTCCGCGCCTGGAAAGGGCGCGGAGGCGGAGTCGCGGCCGTCTTTCCCATCCATTACCCCCGCGCTCTGTTGCGCGCCTTCGACCTGCTGCCGGTGGAGGTGTGGGGGCCACCGGGGGTGGACCCCTCCCACGGCGCGGCGCACCTGCAGCCCTACGTCTGCTCCATCGTCGGCAACGGCCTCTCTTTCCTGCTCTCCGGTGGGCTGGAGGTGGCCGACCTGCTGCTCGTCCCCCACGCCTGTGACTCGCTCCAGGGACTGGGCAGCATCCTCCTCGATTTCGTCCGTCCGCGCCAGCCGGTGCTGACCCTCTACCTGCCGCGCGGCCGCCGCGCCAGCGACCTGGACTTCCTGGCGGACGAACTGCGCGCCCTCTACCGCCGCCTGGCGGATTACACAGGGCGGACGCCTGGAGAGGATGAGCTGCTGGCTGCCATCCGCCGTGAGGAGCAGGCCGACGCGTTGCTGGCCGAACTGCACCGCCGCCGGCGGGAGTTGCCTCTGGGGACGCTCAACCTCTACCGCCTGCTGCGCAGCCGGGAGTACCTCCCTGCCGAGACCTTCACCGACGTGGCCCGCGCGGTCCTGGCGCAGGCCGGCGACGGCACACCGCGCGGCGTGCCGCTGCTCCTCTCCGGCATCCTCCCGGAGCCGATGGCGCTGCTGGACGACCTGGAGGAAATGGGGGGATGGATCGCCGCGGATGACCTGGCAGCCTGTGGCCGGCGCCTCTACCCGCCCGGCAGCAGCGACGATCCCTTCCAGCGTATGGCCCAGAGCCTGCTGGCCGCGCCGCCCGACCCCACGCGCGGCAGCCCCATCGCCGACCGGCTGGCCCACCTGCGCCGCCTGGCCGCCGAGAGCGGCGCGCGCGGCGTAGTCTTCTATGACGTGAAGTTCTGCGAGCCGGAACTGTTCGACCTGCCGCTGCTGCGGAAAGGGTTGCAGGAAGCGGGTTTGCCTTCCACCTGCATTGAGATGGACCTCAATGACCCGCTCTCGCAGCAGAGCCTGACCCGCCTGGAGGCGTTCCTGGAGATGATCCGATGAGCGTGGGGGGCCGACTGCAGTACGCGTTCAACGTCAACCTGCTGGGGCCGGCGGTGCTGCGCTGGCAGCGCTGGCAGGCGGAGCGCCGTCCGCCGCGCCGCCTCAGCCCGCACCTGGCCCCGCCGCTGGACATCTCGCCGCGTGGCAAGGAACTGGTGGCCCGCCACTGGCTGACCGGCCGCTACGCCAACCTGCGCCACAAGGTCGCCTGGGTCACTTCCGGCGCGCCGGTGGAACTGCTCAAGGCGCTGGACTTCTTCGTCATCTACCCTGAAAACCACGCCGCCATCTGCGGCACGGCCCGCGTGGCGGTGGACATCGCCGCAGCGGCGGAGGATGCCGGCTACTCGCGGGACACCTGCTCCTACGCCCGCACCGACATTGGCGCGGCCCTCTCCGGGCGCACGCCGGTGGGCCGCCTGCCCCGCCCCGACGTCCTCCTCGCCTGCACCAACATCTGCCAGACGGTGCTCTTCTGGTATCGCGTCCTGGCCCGCTATTTCGACGTGCCGCTGGTGCTGATTGACACACCTTTCGTTTACGGCGAGGAGGCTCCCGACCACGCCATCGCTTTCGTCAAGCGTCAGATCGAGGAGGCGGTGCCGCTGCTGGAACGGATCGCCGGCCGCGCCCTCGACGAGCGCCGCCTGCGGGAGGTGGCACGGTTGAGCAAGGAGGCCTCGCAACTGTGGCTGGAGATCATCGAGCGCGGCCAGCATCGCCCGGCCCCCATCTCCGCCTTCGACCAGTTCATCCAGATGGCCCCCATCGTCGAGATGCGCGGCGACGCGGCCACGGTGGACTTCTACGCCGCGATGCTCAAAGAAGTGGACCGACGCATCGCCGCTGGCGTGGGGGCGGTGCGTGAGGAGAAGAAGCGGCTGCTGTGGGACAACCTGCCCATCTGGTACCGCCTGCGCTACCTGGCCGAGTTCCTGGCCGAGCACGGCGTGGCCATTGTCGTCTCCACCTACACCAACGCCTGGGCGGAACTGGCCCCGCTGATTGACCCCGACCGGCCCCTTGAGTCCGCCGCGCGCACCTACATCTACCCCATCCTCAACCGCGGCACCGGCCACAAACTGGCGACGATGCGGCGCATGGTCGAAGAGTATGGGCTGGATGGGGTGATCCTCCATTCCGACCGTTCCTGCAAGCCCTACTCCATCGGCCAGATGGACCAGCGGGATCGGCTGATCCGCGAGGTGGGGGTGCCGGCGCTGCTGTTGGAGGCGGACCACAACGACCCGCGCGCCTTCGCCGAGGAGCAGGTCGCTAACCGGCTGGCGGCGTTTGTGGAGATGCTGTAGGGGGCCAGAAGGTTCAGGTGACAGTCACCTGAAGTCGGAGGGGGCGAATGGCAGAGATCTGCGCTCTGGGCCTTGACGTTGGCTCGACGACGATGAAGATCGTCGGTGTGGATGGGGCGGGTTGCCTGGCCTGGCACTTCCTGGAGCCGACGGAGCCGCGCATCGAGGAGCAGGTAGCCCGCTTCCTGACCCGCGCGCGCGACGAGGGCGGCGCTCCGCCCGACGTGCCCCTTGTCGCCACCGGCTACGGACGCCAACTGGTGCGCACGGCGGCGCGCCGGGTGACGGAGATCACCTGCCACGCGCGCGGCGTGTACCGCGAACTGGGCCACGGCGGGACGCTGGTGGACATCGGCGGGCAGGACAGCAAGGTCATCGCCATCACCCCCGACGGGGGCGTGGCCGACTTCGCCATGAACGACAAGTGCGCCGCAGGGACGGGCCGTTTCCTGGAGCACACCGCGGCCAGGCTGGGCGTGTCGCTGGAGCGGATGGGTCAGGAGGCGCTCGCAACGGGGGAAGAGGTAGCCATCTCCAGCACCTGCACCGTCTTCGCCGAGTCGGAGATCGTCTCCCTCATCGCCCACGGAGTTGAGGTAGGGGCCATCCTGCGGGGGTTGCACCGCGCGCTGGTGCGCCGCGTGGTGAGCATGGTGCGCGCCGTGGGCCTGACGCCGCCGCTGATGCTCTCCGGCGGCGTGGTGCGCAACCCCGCCGTCTGTCGGATGCTGGAGGAGGAGACCGGTCAGCGGGTGTTCCTGCCCGATCACCCCCAACTGATGGGGGCCTACGGCGCGGCCCTGCTGGCCCTGGAGAGCGGCTGATCACAAGAGGAGGCGAGATCATGGAACGACCCTGGTTCAAGTTCTATGACCCGGTAGTGCCCCCGCACATAGACTACCCCCGCATCCCCCTCTACCGCCTGCTGGACGACTCCGCCGCCCGTACCCCTGACGCTCCCTGCACCTGCTTTTTCGGCCGACGGGAGACCTACCGTCAGATCAAAGACCTGTCCGACCGCTTCGCGGTGGCGCTGCGTCGCCTGGGGGTGCAGAAGGGCGACCGTGTCGCCCTGTTGCTGCCCAACACTCCGCAATTCATTATCGCCTACTACGGCATCCTGAAGGCCGGCGGGGTGATCGTCCCCTTGAACCCCCTCTACACGGAACGGGAACTGACGTTCCACCTGAGCGACTCCGGTGCAGAGACCCTGGTCACCATCCCGATGTTCCTGGAGAAGGTGGCCGCGTTGGAAGGGAAGACCCCCCTCCGGCGGGTCATCTTCGGCCGCGTGGCGGACTTCCTGCCGTTCCCGCTGAGCCTGGTGCAGGGGATGCGGGAGGGGCGCCTGGCGCGCCAGGCAGTACGCCGTGCTGGTAACCTCACCTGGGTACGCTTTCGGGACATGCTGCAGACACCAGCGCCGGCGGACTTCCAACCTGAGCCGGTGGAGCCGGACGAGATGGCGGTGCTGCTCTACAGCGGCGGCACGACGGGGGTCGCCAAGGGGATCATGCTCTCCCACTTCAACTTCGTCGCCAACGCCCACCAGGTGATGGCCTGGGGCGCGCTCACCGACGAACAGAGGATCCTCGCCGTCCTGCCCTTCTTCCACGGCTTCGGCATGAGCGTGACGATGAACGCGCCCATCCTGGCCGGTGGCGAGATCGTCATCCTGCCCCGCTTCAACGCCCGACAGGTGGTCCAGACCATCCAGAAGTACCGGCCCGACTTCTTCATCGGCGTGCCGACGATGTTCGTCGCCCTGAGCAATCTGCCCGACATCGGCCGCTATGACCTGCGCAGCGTGAAAGGCATCTTCGTCGGCGCTGCGCCGCTCACGCGCGCCATCAAGGATGACTTCGAGTCCAAGACCGGCGGCCGGATGATCGAGGGTTACGGGCTGACCGAGGCGGTCACCGCCATCGCCGCTAACCCGTACCACGGGCTGCACAAGGTCGGCAGCATCGGCATCCCCTTCCCGGACGTGGACATGAAGATCGTCAGCCTGGACGGCGCCTACGACCTGCCCCCTGGCGAGCAGGGAGAGATCGTCCTGCGCTCCCCCACGGTGATGTTGGGCTACTATCGGATGCCGGAAGAGACGGCGAAGACCGTGGTGGATGGATGGCTCTTCACTGGGGACATCGGCTACATGGACGAGGATGGCTACTTCTACATCACCGACCGGAAGAAGGAACTCATCATCGTCGGCGGCTTCAACGTCTTCCCGCGGGAGATTGACGAACTGATCTACCAGCACCCGAAGGTGAAGGAGGGCATCTGCGTGGGCATCCCCGATCCCTACAAGGGGGAGCGGATCAAGGTGTTCATCGTGTTGAAGGAGGGCGAGACGGCGACGGAGGAAGAGTTCCTCGCCTACTTCCGTCAGAACCTGACCGGGTACAAGGTTCCCTCTGAGGTCGCCTTCCGGAGCGAACTGCCCAAGAGCGCCATCGGCAAGATCCTGCGGCGGGCGTTGCGCGAGGAGGAGTTGCGTCGCGCCGCCGGTACTTGACGGATCGAGGAAAACGCGGTATTCTTGGGTTGCCTGGGGGTGGTTGGGTCCCGGTGGGCTCCCCGGTCTTCAAAACCGGTGGCGGGTCGCGCAGAGCGGGCCGCGGTGGGTTCGACTCCCATCCACTCCCGCAAGAAAGACCTCCGAGGTCTCCAGGACCTCGGAGGTCTGGTTTTGTGTCGAAGTCCGCGGGGGTACAGGGTCACCTGCGGTCGCCGCGCAGGCGGGTGCGCACCTCACGGCAGTGAGGGCACTCCGCCCCCACGTACTCTTCGCCGCAGGTGTGGCAGGTCTTGGTCGGCAGCGGCTTGTCATCCTCCAGCGACGTGATGATCAGCGCCACCTCCTGACCGGCGAACCGCTCCAGCAGGGTGTCCAGCGGCGTGTCCCGCACCATCCACCGGCCATCGGCCGGGTTGCGGTGCAGCAGGCCCTGAGAGACACCGGCCTCCAGTTCGTAAGCCTCGGTGACCATTTCCAACGCCCGGGCACGACGGGTTATGCGCATACTGTTTTCCTCGTAGCGGGGCCGCGCCTCAGCCGCCGCGCAGCGAGCGAAACGGTCGGCGGCAACTCCCCCTGGCTGACGCGGCCAGCCTTCCAACCGGATGAACGAGCAAAGCACAGGTTCTTAGCAGCCGCGGGTTGGGCGCGAACGGCCTGAAAGCGAACGCCCCATCTTCAGGAAGCATGGGAAGCCGCCGCTCTGACCCCCAGAACCCGCACCTCTTGCTCCAGTCGCTCTCCCAGCCGATCCTTCTCTACCTCCAGGTCGTACCGGCCCTGCAAATTCAGCCAGAACCGCTCTGTCATTCCGAAGTACCGCGACAGCCGTAATGCCGTATCTGCGCTGATCCCGCGCTTCCCTTGTACGATCTCATTGATCCGTCGTGCCGGTACCCCTATGTCTTTCGCCAGCCGATACTGGCTGATCCCCATCGGCTTCAGAAACTCCTCCAGCAAAATCTCCCCCGGATGCACCGGCGCAAACCGCTCCTCACTCATCCTTCACCCCCGGTGATCGTCTGTCACCTCCACCTCATAAGCGTTGCCGTCCTCCCAGCGGAAACAAAGACGCCACTGCTCATTGATGCGAATGCTGTATTGTCCCTCTCGATCCCCTGCCAACTGCTCCAGGCGGTTTCCAGGTGGCACTTGCAACGCGGAGCGAGCGGAGCGTGTCGGCTTGATGCGCGTGCTAGCCGCCAAAACGTAAATCTGCTCAGTCCGAGGGCTGGAAATGCTCCTCGCCATATTTGGAAAAGTAATAAAGCACAGCTCTTTCGGCTATTTGCTTCATGATATTTGCCATCTCGTCAATAGACCATTGCTGCGGTCGGAAGTAGAAACTGCCACGATTGAACCTTCCATTTCCTTCATTGTACAGGTAAATCGTATTCAGCTTACCAAACATAGCCATGGTTGTTACTCGGTCCAGAATCGAGGAACTCTCCTCGAAATCGCATCCGTAGCCGAAACACACGAAGGGGAAAATGCTTTCTCGCATGAGCGCGGTACGAAGACCGATCAAATTCTTGCCAAGACGCTCAATAGCATTCCCTCTCGCCTGTCTTGGCAACCCCTCGGCGATGCGAAGTTCGTTTGTTCCCTGATTCTTCACTTCGGCGATCAGTATAGGATAGGTCAATTCATCACCAGACTTCCCGCGAATATAAAGGATTCCCCCGTCTGGACGAATAGAGCTGCTGTCAAAGTGATAATGGAATTCGATTTCTGGATAGGTTCGCTGAAGCTCTGCCACAATATCTTTCAGATACCACTGGCTTTCATGCACGAGAACTATTCTTTTGCCGAACTTTTCACCGAGGTAGTCAACAACTTGTTGCAAGGCCTGTATGATGTCTGACTCTTGCTTCTTCGATGTCACGTTTATGACCGTACCAGCCCGTTGCTTTCGAAGTTGATGTTTTCGTGCCACAGTCCCCTACCTCCGTTCAACCAGAAACAAATACTCGGTCACATGAATTGACCGATTATTGAAGTTTCTGCTTCCCCGAAACGCATTATAGGGCAACTCAATGACTTCTACTGGGCCAAGTTCGTCGAGTGCCCTGCGCATTCTCTCTGGCGGGATGAACCCTTCATTGTTGAAAGATACCAGCAGAAAAGAAGCGTCAATACTGTGCAGTAAATCCTTCAGCAATGGCAAGGCTTTACTCCTAACGTTATAGCCAGAGCGTCGCCAATCGGTAGGGATTCCTGAGACACGGCTAATATGCGCAGGGCGCTGGTAACGGACAATGAGGTTAAGCATAAAGTAATTGGAACCATAGGGATGCTGATTGTAGGGGGGGTCAATATAGGCCAAATCTAACCCTCTAAGTTTGTGCACCAAAGCGTTCGCATCTTCTTGAAACACTTCGTACTCACACTCAAACAGACTGAGGACGGGAACTTCGAGCACTATCCGGCCCAGGATTCGCGTGAGAGCATCGGACCCACTGCCACCGAATTGCCCAACCCCAGTGTGGCGGTTCTTGTAGAAACCCTTGAAAACCCCTGCTGTATTGGCATGAACAGACGCCTCACTCAAGAGCGGCCCGAGAAGCAAATCTTTCATTTCTGAAGGAACCCGCTCTATCAGACGACGATAGTTGTCTATCCTCCTGGCATTCTCGCGGGTGTAAAAAACCCGGTCTTCCCTCGTTATATTGGCCTCATCTCTTGGGGCATACAATTCTTCGATGAACCCCGGTGGAAACGGTTCATCGGTAACCTTGGTATTCAGCTCGAAAACCATCTCCGAAAGAGCACGGAAGTCGACCGTGCTCCGGTTGCGCAAATAACAGCGTGAAATCACAGCTGCATAGTCTTCGATGTCGTTGCTAATGAGCAGCGAGGCATGTGCCTTCAGGTAGCGAGAAACGACGCCTGAACCACTAAAAAGATCAACCACTCGTAATTTGCCCTTGCCAAGCCGCTGCTTGACTCGTTCGACCGCAATGCCGATGTGACCCAGGAGAGTGCGTTTGTTGCCAATGTAGGTGATGAGCTGCCTTGTTAAGTAGTCAGGGTCCTCGGCAATCGGACTCTCTGCCCAGAGCGGCATCTGTCTGCTATTTTCGACAAGCAGGTGGTGATTTTCAGTCACCGTATCCTCCGTTCGTATCCTGTTCGGCGCCCAACTTCCGATTATACCCTGCCGCCACCCTGTGGCAAGACAGCATCAACCCACCTGGCGGGTAATCTGGAGATGGTCGAAATCGTGGGCGATCTCGGTCTCCGGGAAGGCGCGGCGGGCCTCCTCCAGCACCTCCCACTCCCGGTAGCGGCGGGAGATGTGGGTGAGTACCAGACGGCGGACGTTGGCCTCACGGGCCAGGGTGGCGGCCTGCAGGGCGGTCAGGTGGCCGTACTGACGGGCCATGTCCGCCTCCTGTTGCAGGTAGGTGGCCTCGATGACCAGCAGGTCGGCGTCGCGCACCGCCTCGACCAACCCATCGGTGCGGGCGGTATCCCCCACGTGCGCCAGGCAGGCGCCGCGACGAGGCGGGCCCAATACCTGGTCGGGGCGAATCTGTCGCCCATCGGGGAGGGTGACCGGCTCGCCGGCCACCAGCCGTCGCCGCTCCGGCCCCGGTGGCACACCCAGTGCCTCGGCCTTCTCCACCAGGAACGGCCGGCGGGGTTTCTCGCGGAACAGGAAGCCGAAACAGCCCGGCCCGCGATGCTGGACAGGGAAGGCGATGACCTCGAAGTCCTCATCCTCCATCACCGTGCCGGCCTCGATCTCGACGTAGACCAGTTCCATCGGCGGCATGGCTTCCCGCAGGACCACACGCTGGATCAGGTCGCGCACGCGCTCCAGAGCCCACCGCCCGCCGTAGATCTCCAACCGATCTATGGCTTCCCACCGGGCAAAGGTGGAAACCAGACCGCCCAGGCCCAGGATGTGATCCAGATGGCCGTGGGTCAGCAGGACGCGGTTGAGCCGTTTGAAGCCCAGGCCGCTGTGCAGGATCTGCCGTTGCGTCCCCTCGCCGCAGTCCACCAGGAAGCGGTGTTCCTTGTATAGCACCACCTGTGCCGACAGGCCACGGTGGATGGAGGGAGCCGAGGCGGAGGTGCCCAGAAAGACCAATTCGATCATAGATGAAGCCCTTTCTCCTGATTCGCCGACAGGGCGCTGCCGAGAGCGCCGTCGTGGTTACGCGGCTGCACCGGCACCCCTGTGATCACAAGCGTGCCCGGCCCGCCCACGCTTCCCTCGATGCGGGCCTCGATGGGCAGGAAGGCCTGTACCACCGCCAGGTTGGTCAACAGGTGCGGGGTGATCCGCGAGGTGGTCACCTGTGAGCGACCGGCAGCCAGGGCCAGCGGCAGCACCAACTGGTCGGCCAGATAGGGGTCCACCGGCGCGCCGCTACGATGGTGGGCCAGCAACTCCTCGACCGCCGCCTGAGCCACCTGGTCGGCCGGCAACCCCAGGCGACCGTAGGCGGTGAAGCCAGCGCTGACCCCTTCGTACTCAGCGCAGAGGAAGATGCCCGCGCCGGGACCTGCCCCACGTGCCCGCACTGGCTCCAGGTCAGCCGGGAGGCCGGCCTCGCCCAGCAGGTTGCGCGCCCGGTTGACCATCCGCTGGGGGATGTGCGCAGGCAGTTCGGTGACGACGCCGCGCCCTGTCACCCGGCGCAGCCGTCCGCGCCCGGTGAGCGTCAGGGGGCACAGCGGTGCAGGGCGGCCAGCGATGCGCACGTGGATTTCCCCCTGGCCCGCCGGGTAGAAGCCCCAGCGCCGCAATTCCACCTGGGCGACGATCCCTGCCTGCGCCACCGTGGGCAGGAAGACCCCTTGCAGGTAGTCCGCTGACGGGGCCCAGGGGACGTGCGTGCCGCCGCGCAGGGTGAGGCGCGACTCGCCGTCGGCCAGCGCCAGGGGCAGGAGCACCGTCTGCAGCACCAGGCCCACCGCGCCCGCGCTGCCCCGCCCGGCGATCTCGGCCACGTCGCAGGCGTAGTCGCCGGGGCGGGCCGGGCCGCCGGGGACGAAGCGCAGGGTGTCGCTTCCCAGCGCCCCCCCGTCCACCTGCGCCGCGCAGATGGCAGCGGCCGCCTGGACGGCGGCGAGGTGCTGGGGTTGCAACCCGGGATTGGACCGTCCGGCGCGGATGTGGTGGACCTCCATCGGCTGGCCCGTGATGACCGCCAGAGTCAGCGCCGAGCGCAGCACCTGTCCCCCACCCTCGCCAGCAGAGCCGTCAATCGAGATCATCCTCTCCCCCAGTCTCGATAGGATTATACTCTGGCGGGCCTGCACAAGCAAACGTTTGCGAAAACGTTGTTCTATGATATAGTAGGGCGGGCTCTTGCCACAAAGAGGGAAATGCGCTGAAGTACGGGTGAAATGAAATTCTTGGAAGTTACGCAGTTGATCTCTTTTGCCACGAATTGCACGAATTTCACGGATGGGGAGGGAATGAAATTCGTGTCCATTCGTGAAATTCGTGGCGAATTTCAAAGGCTTATCCGCCAGCTGCGCAAGTCCCAAGTCTATCTGGACATGTGTGCAATCCAGCGACCGCTGGACACGCCGGGTCAGGGGTATGATCAATGTGACTGCGGGGTAAAGGAGAAAGCGGGTCAGTTCTTGGGGCAGGGGTAATTACCCACCCGGCTACCCGCCGCCATGCGTCGATTGGAAATCGGCCTTTTGGGCGCCTGCGGCGCCGGGCGTCGGCCTTACCCTCACCCCTTCCCCTGCCCTCTCCCCTCTCCCGCGCAGCGGGAGAGGGGAGAGGGTGGCGGCGAAGCCGCCGGGGGTGGGGTGAGGGTCAGCGCAGGCAGACCGCAGGCCGAAGGCCCAAAGCGGGCGACTTCAGTCGGCGTGGGTAGGCAGTTACTGCGCTGCGGTTCACGCACAGGCCGTTAAACAGGTACCTGTCGTGAAGAGAATGAGGACTGGCCGATGGCCGCAACATCCTGGTGCGCCATCGGTGCAATGGTCCGGGCGCGCAGAGGATACGAAAGGAATGAGGAAAGATGACATCAATGGCCGCGAGCACCCCAGGTATTCTTGACACCGTGGTCCAGTTCTTCAGAGACGACGGTTGGAGGTTCCTGCAGATCGAGGGGAAGCCCATCCTCCAGATGGGCTTCTCGGGCGACAACGGCAGCTGGATATGCTATGCTCAGGCACGAGAGGATCAGCAGCGTTTCCTGTTCTACTCGGTGATGGAGTCCAAGGTTCCGGCTAACAAGCGACAGGAGGTGGCGGAGTATCTGACCCGCGCCAACTACGGCCTGATCATCGGCAACTTCGAGATGGATTTCTCCGACGGAGAGGTTCGCTACAAGACCTCCATTGATGTCGAGGGAGGGCAACTGACCCCCCAGATGGTCAGGACGATGGTCTACACGAACGTTCTGATGATGGACCGCTACCTGCCTGGCATCATGAGCGTCATCTATGCGGGTGTCTCTCCAGCCGACGCGGTTGCCCAGATAGAGGGTCAGCGCTGAAGCGGGGGGATAGTCAGCGAAGGGGGTGAGCCATGTTGAAAGAGTTCAAGGAGTTCGTGCTGCGCGGCAACGTCGTGGATATGGCGGTGGGCATCATCATCGGCACAGCCTTCGGCCGCATCATCACTTCGCTGGTCAATGACATCCTGATGCCACCCATCGGCCTGCTCCTGGGCAGGGTGGACTTCTCCAACCTCTTCATCAGCCTGAGCGGCCGCTATGCCAGCCTGGCCGAAGCGCAGGCAGCCGGCGCGCCGACGATCAACTACGGTCTGTTCATCAATACGATGCTGGATTTCATCATTGTAGCCCTGGTGATCTTCCTGCTGGTGCGCCAGGTGAATCGCCTGCGCCGTCCGGCACCGGCTGCACCTGCCGAGCCGACCACCCGTGAGTGCCCATACTGTCTGTCAACCATCCCGCTCAAGGCGACCCGCTGCCCACATTGCACCTCACAACTGGAAACACTGAGCGGATAGAGGAGAAACCTGAAAGACCTATGGATGAACTGAGTTACCGATTAGCCGCCCTCGCTGACCGACTCTCTGACCTACGGGGGCGCCTTTGACCTGACCGACAAGGAGGCGGAGGTCGCCCGGCTGGAACAGGAGGCCGCCGCGCCGGACTTCTGGGACGACCCGGAGGCCGCGCAGGAGACCATGCAGCGACTGGCCGGGCTGCGCGAAGAACTGGAACCCTGGCAGACCCTCGAGCAGCGAACGCGGGACGCGCGCGAACTGGCAGACCTGGGGGACGAGAGCCTGGTGGAGGAACTCTCTGCCGAGGTCGCGGACATCGAGGAGCGGCTGGAACGACTGCAGTTCCTGCTCTGTTTCTCCGGCCCTTATGACCGGGGGGACGCATTCCTGGCCCTCCACGCCGGCGCGGGGGGCACCGACGCCCAGGACTTTGCCGAGATGTTGCTGCGCATGTACCTGCGGTGGGCGGAGGCGCGTGGCTACACCACGGAAGTTGTGGACCTTCTCCATGGCGAGGAGGCGGGCATCAAGCGCGCGATCGTCGCCGTCAGCGGGCCTTATGCCTATGGCTACCTGCGCGCCGAACGCGGAGTGCATCGGCTGGTGCGGCTCTCCCCCTTCGACGCCGCCCATCGCCGCCACACCTCCTTCGTCCTGGTCGAGGTATGGCCCGACCTGCCGGAGCGCAACGGGGTGCAGATTGACCCCAATGACCTGAGAATCGAGACCTTTCGCTCATCCAGCGCTGGCGGGCAGCACATGCAGAAAAACGAGACGGCGGTGCGCATCACACACCTCCCCACCGGCATTGTCGTCACCTGTCAGAACGAACGCTCACAGACGCAGAACCGCGAGACCGCCATGCGCGTCCTCCGCGCCCGCCTGGCCGAGGTCGAAGAGGAGAAGCGACTGGAAGCACTGGCCGAATTGAAGGGCGAACACAAGGACGCCGGCTGGGGCAACCAGATCCGCTCCTATGTTATCCATCCCTACCAGATGGTCAAGGACCACCGCACAGGTTATGAGACTGGCAACACTCAAGCGGTCTTCGACGGGCGGTTGGACGACCTGATGGAGGCATACCTCAGGATGACGGTGGGAGGGTAGGGAGACGCGGAGAGGCGGAGAGGCAGACGCAGAATGAGAAGGGAGAAAGTGTGATGCAAAAGAAAGAACCTGGCCCTGGTGATAAGGGAGGCGGCTTCAAACCTGCTGCGCCCAAGCCCGCCACCCCACCGTCCCCGAAGCCGCCCGCGGCGAAGATGCCGACGCCGCCACCGCCGAAGCCGCCCGTGGCGAAGACCCCCGCTCCCCCGCCGCAGAAAGCGCCCGCAGCGAAGCCGACCACGCCTCCACCCCCCAAGCCGCCTGTGGCCAAGATCCCTGCTCCGCCGCCACAGAAACCCGGCGTGCGGCCAGGGGCGCCAGTGGGTGGCTACATTTCTGCCGCGCAGCGGTTGGAGCAACGGCAACTGCGCCGCGAGCAACGCCGCTCCTTCCTCGCGCCCGCGGGAGCGGCTGTGGCCGGAGCGGCTGTGGCTGGCGCTGCCGCGGCTGGCGTAGCGGCAGCCGGCAGTGCGACTGCCGACCTCGACGCGCTCTCCTCCCGTCTCCAGGCGGTGCAGCAGGCAGCCACGCTGGTGGACATCCAGCGCGACCTCGAGGATGTGGACTCGGCGCTGGCCATGCTCCCCGCCGAGATCGAGCGCGTGCGCGCCCGCGGCTACGTCTTTGGCAGTTTCCTCGAGCGGAAGGTCGAGGTGCTCGCCAACCAGTGGGCCGAGATGCGCGCCCGGGTGGTAGAAGAAATCACTCGCCGCAGCCAGGGGTTGCAGGCGGACGTCACCCAGGCGCAGAACGCGCTTCACCAGGCCTACTCCGGCGGCGCGGCCCAGGCCGCTTCCGCCCAGAGCAGCATCAGCCTGCTGGAGAGCAAGGTCAGCGCAGCGCAGCAGGCCCTGGAGGCGATGTTCGACACCTTCGATGACAACGTCACCCAGACCCAGAAGCAGATCGAGGAGATCCACACCGCCCTCGACCATGCCGAGCAGGCCACTTTCGGATTCCACCCCGACGAGGCGATCGTCGCGGCCACGCGCGCCCAGTACCTGCAGGATGGGAATGAGGGGCCGGAGGGCGTGCTCTACCTGACCGACGGCCGGCTGATCTTTGAACGCAAAGAGCAGGTGGCGACCAAGAAGGTGCTGTTCATCACTACCGAAAAGCAAACCGTCCAGGAGTTGCTCTTCGAGGTGCCTATCGGCCACGTGGCCGAGGTGACCTCCTCCCAGACAGGATTCCTGGGCCACAGGGAGATTCTGGAGGTCAAGTTCACCCCTGAGGCCCGTCTTTCCCAGGCTCGTCTCCGCCTGCTGAAGGGGGATAACGAGACCTGGGCCGGGCTGATCGGACGGGTGAAGTCGGGCGAGATCGAGCGGGAGCGGGTACAGGCGACGCAGGAGCAGGCCGCCGGGGAAGCCGCCCAGCCAGCGCAGGCCGCGCCGACCAAATGTCCGACCTGCGGTGCGCTGATCACGACTCCCATCGTCAAAGGGATGCGCGAGATCACCTGCGAGTACTGCGGCGCGGTCATCCGCCTGTAAAGCGCCTTCCGTGGTGGGGCGATCCGCAGATGCCTATGGACCTTCTGGCCCAAGTCCACGCTTTCATTCGCCGCCACGGCTTGCTGGCCCCTGGCGATGGGGTGGTTGTTGGCGTCTCCGGCGGGCCAGACTCGCTCTGCCTGCTGCACCTCCTGCTGCGGCTGCGTGAGGAGTACGGCCTGCGGCTGCACGTCGCCCACCTCCACCACGGCCTGCGCGGCGCAGAGGCCGACGCCGACGCCGCCTTCGTCGCCGACCTGGCCCGGCGGTGGGGCCTGCCGGCCACGCTCGTCACGCGGGACGTCCCGGCCATTGCCCGCGCCCACGGCCTCGCCTTCGAGGAGGCCGCCCGCCGCGTCCGTTACGCCTTCCTGGCCCACGTCGCCGGCGAGGTGGGCGCGACGAAGGTGGCCGTGGGCCACAACGGCGACGACCAGGCCGAGACCGTGCTGATGCACTTCCTGCGCGGCGCCGGCCCCGCCGGCCTGCGCGGCATGCTCCCCCTCACCCCCCTGTCCGACTACCGGCTGCTGGAGCCGCTGCGCGAGGCAGATTTCCAGGATGGCCCGTTTCCTGCCGTTGACATCATTCGCCCGCTCCTGGAGACCCCTCGCGCCGAGATCGAACAGTACTGTGTGGAACAAGGGCTGGAGCCCCGCTTCGACCGCTCCAATCTGGACACGACTTACTTCCGCAACCGGTTGCGCCACGAACTGTTGCCCATCCTGGAGACCTACAACCCCAACATCCGCCGTCGCTTGCAGCACACCGCCGAGGTCGTCGCCGCCGACTACGCCCTGCTGGCCCGGCTGCGCGACTGGGCCTGGGAGGAGACCGTGCGCGAGACGGGGCCGGAGGCCGTGGTCTTCGACCGGAACGCATGGCGGGCGCAGCCGCTGGCGATGCAGCGGGCACTCCTGCGCGCGGCAGCCTGCCGCCTGCGCCCCCAACTGCGGGACGTGGACTTCGTCCACGTCGAGAACGCCGTCCGCGTCGCCCGCGACGGCGACACAGGCGCCCAGGCCACCCTGCCCGATGGATTGTTGCTGGTGGTGGGCTATGACCGCCTGACAGTCCAGGGCGCGACGTACACTCCCCCTCTGCCTGGGCCGACGCTGCCACCAGATGTGGAAATCACCGTCGCCTGGCCCGGCCTCACCCCGCTGCCGGATGGCGAGTGGTCGCTCCAGGCAGAAGAACTGTCGGAATGGACTGCGGAACAGGTCGCTGCCAACCCAGACCGCTGGACCGCTTATTTGGACGCCGACGCGCTGGTCCCGCCGCTCTTGCTGCGCACGCGCCGACGCGGTGACCGGTTTCGCCCGCAGGGGATGGCCGGTCACGCGCCCCGCCTGAGCGACTGGATGGTCAACGCCCGCGTTCCCCGTCTCTGGCGAGACCGGCTGCCGCTGCTGCTGTCTGGCGGGGAGATCGTCTGGGTTTGCGGCTGGCGGGTAGCGGAGACGGCCTGTGTCAGCGCGCACACCCGGCGGCTGCTCCGGCTCGTCTTCAGGAGGTGAAAGTTGCTCAGTCCGCAGGCGCGCAAGATCCTCTCCTGGGTCACCCTGGCGGTGGTGCTCCTGGTCCTGGTCAGCAGCCTGTTCGTCCTGGTACGTTTCCTCACCCAGCGCAGCCGTAGCAGAGTCGAGCTGCAGATCGTCCCGGCCGAGACCTCCCTGTGCATCGGTCAGCAGGTGACGCTGGCCGTGAGTCCGCCGCTGGACGACGTCGAGTGGGCGGCCACCGGCGGCGGCGAGGTCTCCGCTGACGGCCTCTATGTCGCCGGAGAGATCCCCGGCGACTTCGAGGTGCAGGCGGTGGGGCCGCACGGGGAACGAGGACGGGCCGTCGTCCACGTCGTCGCCTGCACGCCCACGCCGCCACCCACCCCCACCCTTCCGCCGCCGCCCACACCCACGCCGACCCCGCAGGCAACGCCCATCCCGGCAGTGGACCCGCTGGGAGACGTGGCCGCCTTCACCTCCGGCGCGCCGGTAGCCCGGTGGCCCGTGGCGGTGGACATCGCCAACGCCAGCGTGGCCCCTGACCTGCGCGTGACCCTCCAGCCCACGCAGGCCGTGCCGGCCGCGCTGGTCGGCTGGGCCGCGCCGGGTGAGGCGCTTCTCTGGATCATGCTCTACGAGCCTATCACCAGCCCGCTGGAGACAGAGACGGAGTGGCTGTTCGCTCTGGACCTGGACGGCAACACTGCCACTGGCCGACCGGTCGGTTCCGGCCGCATCAACCCCGATCTGGGCACCGAAGCGGCCGTCGGGGCCTTCTTCGACCCCGCTGCCGGCGCTTACTCGACCTACCTGCTGATCTGGGACCCGGCCCAGGGGGATTGGAAGGAAGGGCCGCAGATGGTGCGCTCGACGGTCAGCGCGGACGGTTCCCTGATCGCTCTGGCCGTGCCGGTGGAGGTGCTCCAGCAGGAGGTTGCCGGCATCACCGGCGTGACCCTGGTCCCGGGGGCGGTGCGCGGCCGCGCCGCGGCCATCGCTTACGTCACCCCCGAGGCGGTGGTGGACTTCTACCCCGACCGGCCATGACCTGCCCAGGTGCCGGGCACTTCTCAAGCGCCTGGCACCTTCTTTGACATTCACCCCGGTCGGTGCTATCATGCCTGCAAGCCTGTGACCTGGAACGCGCCGATGACCAAAGATAGCAACCGCCCTGTCCGTCTGGCCCTGATCGGCATCATCTTGCTGACCCTGCCCTGTTACTGCACAGGATTCAGCCTGCTGTATTTGCTGCGCACGCCGGCCCAGGTCACGCCACAGCCGACGGTAGTCACCAGCACGTCCACCTTCACCCCGGCCCCGCCGACCAACACCCTGGAACCGACGCCGACCCAGTCGTGGCCGCCGACGCCGGAGACGGGGACGCCGTCACTCACGCCAACGGAGACGCCTACTCCCACAGGCACTCCCACCGAGACCCCCACCGTCACGCCGACGGAGACGCCAACGCCTACGGCCACCCCCTGGCCCACCCTGACGCCGACCTGGCCGCCGACGGCGACGGACACGCCCTTCCCCACCGCCACCTTCACCCCCTCCCCCACCCTGACGGAGACGCCGACGATCACGGCCACGACGCCAGTCACGCCGTAACCGACCTGAAAGGAGCCGCCTTTGGAGACCATCCCGCTGCTGAGACGACTGTCCGAAACCCCCGGCCTGGCCGGACACGAAGGGCCAGTACGGCAGGTGATCCGCGAGTTGTGGACCCCCTGGGTGGATGAGTTGCAGGAGACAGGGCTGAACAGCCTGGCCGGCCTGCGTCGGGGCAGCGGCCCTGAGCCCCGCCCACGGCTCATGCTGGCCGCGCATATGGACGAGATCGGCCTGCGTGTGACCGGGATAGATAAGGGCTTCCTGCGCATCTCCCGGGTCGGCGGAACGGACCGGCGGGTGCTGCCAGGCGCGGAGGTCATCGTCCACGGCCAGCGGGACCTGCCCGGTGTGGTCGGTATGCGCCCTCCTCACGTCGTCCCTGCAGAGCAGCGGGATCGCGTGCTGCCCTGGGAGGAACTCTTCGTGGACGTGGGACTGCCCGAAGAGGAGGTACGTGCCTGTGTCCGCGTGGGGGACCTGATCAGTTTCAGCCGCGAGATGATCGAACTGAAGGGCGGGCTGGTGGCCGGCAAGGCGCTCGATGACCGCGCCTGTGTGGCGGCGGTGACACTGGCCCTGGAGCAACTCGGCGGCATGAGCCACGCCTGGGATGTGGTCGCCGTGGCCACGACGCAGGAGGAGACCGGCCTGTTCGGCGCGCGGACCGCCGCCTATGGCGTGGCGCCGGATGCGGCGGTGGCGCTCGACGTGACCTTCGGCCGCCAGCCGGGCCTCAACGATGATCGGACCTACAACCTGGGGGAGGGGGTCACCATCGCCGTCGGCCCCAACTTCCACCCGGCGCTGGTCGAGGCGTTGAAGAAGGCCGCCGATGCGCACGAGATCCCCTACCACATCGAACCGGTCCCCGGCGCCAGCGGCACCGACGCCTGGGCCATCCAGGTGAGCCGTGAGGGGGTACCCACGGTGCTGGTCTCAATTCCTGTCCGCTACATGCATCAGCCGATCGAGACGGTGGCGGTCAAGGATGTGGAGCGGGCGGCGCGGCTGGTGGCCGTCTTTGCTGCCAGCCTGGCCGCGGACTTCCGCCCGCATTGGGAAGACGAGGTGTGAAAGGGCGTCGGACAGGCTTCAGCCTGTCCAGTAAGGAGCCGTCACGGAGCCTATGATGATCCTCAAAGAACTGTCGGAAGCCTTCGGCCCCTCTGGCAACGAGAAGGAAGTGCGGGCGGTGATCCGCCCGGCGCTGGAGGGACACGTACAGCGCACGTGGGTGGACAATCTGGGCAACCTGCACGTTGAGAAGAAGGGGCGCGGCCGCAACCGCCTGCGCGTCCTGATCACTGCCCACATGGACGAGGTCGGCCTGATGGTCATAGGTCACGACGAGGGCGGCGCGCTGCGCGTGCGCACCATCGGCGGCATTGACAGCCGCGTGCTCCCCGGCGCGCTGGTGCGTCTGGGGCCGGAGCGCATCCCGGGCGTCATCGGCGTCAAGCCCATCCACCTGTTGAAGAAAGAGGAGCGCGAGCAGGTGGCCTCCATCGAACAGCTGGCGGTGGACATCGGCGCGCAAAGCAAGGAGGAGGCCCGCCAGGCCGCCCCGCTGGGCACCAGCGGCGTCTTCGCCACCACCTTCCGCGAACTGGGTCCCACCGTCAGCGGCAAAGCCTTCGACGACCGCGCCGGCTGCGCCGTGCTGGTGGAACTCCTGCGCGGCGAGCCCCTCCCTCACGACCTGCACGCGGTCTTCACGGTGCAGGAGGAGGTAGGACTCCGAGGTGCCTTCGTGGCCGCCTATGCCGCCCATCCCGACTGCGCCTTCGCCCTGGAAGGCACCATCGCCGACGACCTGCCCAAGAAGAAGGACCTCAGCCCGACGACGGAACTGGGCCGGGGGCCAGCGATCACGGTGATGGACCACACCTTCATTGCCCACCGTGGCTTGGTGCGGCTGCTGATGGACACAGCGCAGGAGGCAGGGATCCCCTACCAGGTGAAGCAGCCCGGCATCGGCGGCACCGACTCCGGGGCCATCCATCTGGCGCGCGAGGGCATTCCTTCCATCACCGTCGCCGTGCCCTGCCGCTACATCCACAGCCCGGTGAGCATTCTCAGCCTGAGCGACTTCGATAACACTGTCCGGCTGATGCGCGAGAGCCTGGCCCGGCTCAAGCCGCGAACCTTGAGCAATGCTTCCTAGACGACGGACCACGGACGACAGACGACTCTCATTGGTCATTGGTCATTGATCGTTGGTCATTGACCATCGGCCATTGGAATTCAGGAGAAGACACGTGAAAGACCTTATCCGCAAACTGGTTGAGACGTATGGCCCTTCGGGTTTCGAGGACCGCATCCGCGCCACGATCCGCGCCGAGGTGGAGCCGCTCGCCGATGAGGTGCGCGTCACCCCTCTGGGCAGCCTGGTGGCGACCCGCCGGGGCAGCGGGGGGCAACGCATCATGCTGGCCGCGCACATGGACGAGATCGGCGTGATGGCCACCTACGTTGACGAGAAGGGCTTCCTGCGCTTTACCGGCATCGGCTGGGTGTCCCCGCTGACCTGCCTGGGTGGACGGGTGGTCTTCGAGAACGGCGTCACGGGCGTCATCGGCGTGGAGAAGATGGACGAATTCGCCAAAGGGCCAACGCTGGAACTGCTGTACATTGACGTCGGGGCGACAGGCCGGGAGGACTGTCCGGTGCGCGTCGGCGACGCCGCGGCCTTCGCCCGCCCCTTCGCCGTGCAGGGCCGCCGCCTCATCGCCAAAGCGATGGACGACCGCATCGGCTGCGCGGTGTTGATCGAGACGATGCGTCGCCTTGAGGCCACTCCCCACGAGGTGCATTTCGTCTTCAGCGTGCAGGAGGAGACGACCCTCTCCGGCGCTCGCACCGCTGCCTACGGCATCGAGCCGGACCTGGCCATCGCGGTGGACGTGACCCGCACCGGCGACACGCCGGAGTCGTCGCACATGGCGGTGAGACTGGGCCAGGGGCCGGCGGTGAAGGTGCAGGACGGCGGGATGATCGCCCATCCGCTGGTGCGGGAGCGGTTGGTGCGTGCCGCTGAGGCCGCTGGCGTGCCGTACCAACTGGAAGTCCTGGAGGGAGGCACCACCGACGCTGCGGTGATGCAATTGGTGCGCGCTGGTGTCCCCGCTGGCTGCCTCTCCATCCCCTGCCGCTATGTCCACACCCCGTCGGAGATGGTGGACGAGCAGGATGTGGAGGAAGCGGTGCGACTGATGGTGGAAGCACTGAAGGCTCCCTAGTTGAGGGTTGGTATGCTGCTTGTCGGGGACATCGGGGGCACGCACACCCGTCTGGCGGTCTACACACCGCAGGCCGGCCCGCGCGCGCCGCTGGCCGGGGCCACCTTCTCCAGCGCTCGTTACCCCAGCCTGGAGGCCATTGCCGAGGCCTTCCTCTCCCAGACCGGCATGACGGTGACGGCCGCCTGCTTCGACGTGGCCGGCCCCGTCGTCGCCGGGCGGGCGAAGGTCACCAACCTGCCCTGGCTGATTGATTCCGAGCAGTTCCGCCAGCGGCTGGGCCTCTCCTTCGTGCACCTGATGAACGACCTGGAGGCCATCGCCAGCGGGATCCCCATCCTGGAGGCCGACGACCTGGAGGTTCTCAAGGAAGGGCGCCCTCTTCCCGGCGGAGCCATCGCCGTCATCGCGCCGGGCACCGGCCTGGGTGAGGGCTTCCTCGTGTGGGATGGAAGCCAGTACCGCGCTCAGCCCTCCGAGGGCAGCCACGCCGACTTTGCCCCCACCGACGAACAACAGGTCGGTCTCCTGCGCTACCTGCTGGCGCGGCTGGACCACGTCAGTTACGAGCGGGTCTGCTCTGGCATCGGCCTGCCGAACCTGTACGCCTACCTGAAGGAAACCGGCTACGCCGAGGAGCCGGACTGGCTGGCCCGGCGGTTGGCGGAGGCCACCGACCCCACACCGGTCATCGTCGCTGCGGCGCTCGACCCGGAACAGCCGTCCCCGCTCTGCGCCGCCGCGCTCGATCTCTTCGTCGCCATTCTGGGGGCGGAGGCGGGCAACCTGGCGCTGAAGGTCATGGCGACCGGCGGCGTCTACCTGGGCGGCGGCATTCCGCCGCACATCCTCCCCGCCCTGCGCGGCGAGCGCTTCCGCCAGGCTTTCCTGAACAAGGGCCGCTTCCGCGACCTGTTGGCCGGTGTGCCGATCTATGTCATCCTCAACCCGCAGGCAGCGCTCATCGGCGCGGCTCGTTGCGGTCTGTCCATGATGGCCGATGGCTGAGGACGCCTGTCGCCCGGCCTGGATCGCCACGGTGGATGAGGCGGAGGCCGAGGGGGACGTAGCCGAGGCCTACACTCACTGCGCCGATGCCACCCGTCATCTTGTGCCCCATATCTGGAAGGTGCACAGCCTCAACCCCCGCTCGCTGCTCGACCACTACCGCTTCTACCGCACGCTGCTCTACGGCCAGTCCCCTCTGAAGCGGGAGCAGCGGGAGATGATCGGTGTCGTGGTCTCGGCCATCAACGGCTGTCACTACTGAGTGGTCCATCACGGAGGGTCCCTCCGTCGGCTGACCAAGGACGACCGCTTGGTGACGCAACTGGCTGAGGACTACACGGCCGCCGAACTGGATCCCGCCGACCGGGCGATGCTCGACTATGTGGCCAGGCTCACCCGCGACCCGGCTGAGGTTGTCCCTGAGGACGTGGAGGCGTTACGCGCGGCGGGCTTCAGCGACCGCGCCATCCTGGACATCGTCCAGATTGCTGCCTACTTCGCCTTCGCCAACCGTCTGGTGAGCGGGCTGGGGGTGGCTCTGGAGGACTGGGACGCCGTATGAGCCTGCTGGTCGCCACGCAGAACCCCGGCAAGATGCGCGAGTTTCGCGCCCTGCTGGCCCCGCTGGGCGTACCTCTGCTCTTCCCTCCCGATCTGGGGCTGGAGATAACGGTCGAGGAGCATGGGACGACCTATGCCGAGAACGCCGCGCTCAAGGCCCGCGCCTACGCGCAGGCCAGCGGCCGGCTCACCCTGGCCGATGACTCCGGCCTGGAGGTGGACGCCCTGGACGGGGCGCCGGGCCTCCGTTCCGCCCGCTACACTGTGGGGTCGGACGGCGACCGCGTGGCCGCGCTCCTGGCCCGCCTGGAGGGGGTTCCCCCGGAGCAGCGCACGGCGCGCTTCCGCTGCGTCGTGGCCATCGTCACCCCGCAGGGCGATCTCTTCACGGCCGAGGGGGTCTGTCCGGGCGTCATCGCCACGCAGCGGGCCGGCAGCGGCGGCTTCGGCTACGATCCCGTCTTCTATCTGCCCGAGTTTGGTGTGACCATGGCACAGTTGCCGCCGGAGGTGAAGAACCGCGTCAGCCATCGCGCCCGCGCCGTCCATGCCGCGCTCCCCCTTTTGCGCCAACTGCTGCACCCAGAAACCTGAACCTTCCAACCTCCAACTTCCAACCTCCAACCTCCAACCCAACGGAGGCCAGCCACATATGAACAAGAAATCAGACGACCTGTGCGTAAACACCATCCGCACCCTGGCGATGGACGGGGTGCAGCGGGCCAACTCCGGCCACCCAGGGATGCCGATGGGGATGGCGGACGGGGCCTTCGTGCTGTGGAGCCAGTTCCTCAAGCACAACCCGTCCGACCCGACCTGGCCGGATCGGGACCGCTTCGTCCTCTCCGCCGGTCACGGTTCGATGCTGCTCTACAGCCTGCTCTACCTGACCGGCTACGACCTGTCGCTGGAAGACCTGATGGCCTTCCGCCAGTGGGGCAGCCGCACGCCGGGCCACCCGGAGCACGGTCTGACTCCCGGCGTCGAGACGACCACCGGGCCGCTGGGGCAGGGCTTCGCCAACGGTGTGGGGATGGCCATCGCCGAGCGGTTCCTCGCCGCCACCTTCAACCGTCCCGGCCTGCCGATCTTCGACCACTTCACCTACGGCATCGTCTCCGACGGCGACCTGATGGAGGGGATCAGCCACGAGGCCGCCTCGCTGGCTGGTCATCTGGGCTTGGGGAAACTCATCTATCTCTATGACGATAACGACATCTCCATTGAGGGCTCAACCGACCTCACGTTCACGGAGGATGTGCCGGCCCGCTTCCGCGCCTACGGCTGGCACGTGCAGACGGTGGATGGGCACAACCGCCGGCAGATCGCCGCAGCGTTGCGGGCGGCGCGGGAGGAGACAGCCCGTCCGTCGCTGATCGTCTGCCGCACCCACATCGCCTATGGCAGCCCCCACAAACAGGACCGCGCCGTGGCCCACGGCGAGCCGCTGGGGGAGGAAGAGGTACAGGCGACGAAAGCAGCGCTTGGCTGGCCGCCAGACGCCCATTTCCTCGTCCCGCCGGAGGCGCTGGCGGTCTTCCGTCAGGCGCGGGAGCGGGGCAGGGCGGCGCAGGAGGCATGGCAGGCGCTCTTCGAGCAGTACGGGCGGGAGTACCCGCAGGAGGCGGCGCTCCTGCGGCGGCTGTGGGCGGGCCAGTTGCCAGAAGGTTGGGAGGAAGCGCTCCCCCACTTCAGTCCCGCTGACGGCCCACAGGCCACACGCAAGGCCTCCGGCACCGTGCTCAACCGGCTGGCGGCGGCGTTGCCCACCCTCATCGGCGGTTCGGCGGACCTGGCCCCTTCCACCAACACCCTCCTCGCGGGCTACCCCGATTTCCAGCGCGACACCCCTGCCGGGCGCAACCTGCGATTCGGCGTGCGCGAGCACGCCATGGGCGCGATCCTCAACGGACTGGCGCTGCACGGGGGAGTTCTCCCCTATGGGGCAACCTTCCTGGTCTTCTCCGACTACATGCGCCCGGCGGTGCGCCTGGCGGCGCTGATGGGTCTGCCGGTCACCTTCGTCTGGACCCACGACTCGGTCTGGGTAGGTGAGGATGGCCCCACCCATCAGCCGGTGGAGCATCTGGCGGCGCTGCGCGCCATCCCCAACCTGGTGCTCATCCGCCCCTGCGATGCTAACGAGACCGCGGCGGCGTGGCGCGTGGCGCTGCAACGCCGTGACGGCCCCACCGCGCTGATCCTCACCCGTCAGGCGGTGCCGGTATTGGCGCGGGAAGATGGGGGCAGCACGGAGGGCGTCGCCCGCGGCGCCTACATCCTGCGCGAGCCAGCAGGCGGTGCGCCGCAACTGATCCTCATCGCCTCCGGCTCCGAAGTCCATCTGGCGCTGGCGGCGCAGGAGCGGCTGGCCGACCACGGCCTGCGCGCGCGCGTGGTCTCGATGCCCAGTTGGGAACTGTTCGATGCCCAGCCAGAGGGCTACCGGCACACGGTTCTCCCTCCGGAGATCACCGCCCGCCTGGCGGTCGAGGCCGGCGTGGGCCAGGGCTGGGAGAAGTACGTCGGCCCGACCGGGGACGTGGTCAGCATTGAGCGCTTTGGTGCCTCGGCGCCCTACAAGGTCCTGCAAGAGCGGTTCGGTTTTACGCCCGAAGCCGTGGCCCAACGGGCGCTGCAGTTGGTCACACTCTAAGGGAACCGTCTCAGCCCAGTCGCCGTCTGTAAGCATGTCAGACCTCAGGCCTTGTTGGCCTGAACCGGAGGAAACGATGGGTAAGAGATGGTTCCTTATTCGCCTGGCAGCCTCCATCGGGCTGCTGTTCATGACAGCCTGCGCTACCGCCGCGCCCACTCCGACCCTGGAGGCGGACATTCGCGGCACAGTCACCTCCCTCACCCGGGCCGACCCGTCGGCGGGAAGGGACACCCTGGGCTCGCTGCTGGTCGAGGGCGCGCTCGAAGCCGACACGGCCCTCGACCGGGCGTCGGTCACGGTCACCGCCCAGACGCGCATCTTCCAGCAGGAGGGGACGACCTACCGCGCGGTGGACTTCGACGCGCTGCGGGTGGGTCAGCGGGTGCAGGCGCGCTTCACTGGCCCGGTGGCCGAATCCTACCCGGTGCAGGCGACGGCGGAGGAGATCGTCATCCTGCCGCCAGCGCCGGACACCGGCTCGCCGCTGCCGACGCCAGGCTCGCCGCTGCCAACCCCAGGGCCCGCCGAGCCGACGGCAGTGACGAGAGCGGTCTCCTTCCTGGCCCGGCGGCTGGCCATCCCCTCCGACCAGATCACGGTCATCTCCTACGAATCGGTGGAATGGCCGGATACCAGCCTGGGCTGCCCCCAGCCGGGGATGGCCTACGCGCAGGTCATCGTCCCCGGCTACCGCGTGCTGCTGGAGGTTGCGGGCAGCACCTACCCGGTGCACACCAACAGTGACGGGTCGGAAGTGGTGATATGCCGGGGCGAAAACTCACAGGACTTGTCGGACCCTGAGGGGGCTTTTCAGGCGCTGCTGGCCTATTTCGCGCAGGAACATCCCGGCTTTGGGCTGACCCAGCAGGGAGAGTGGGGACAGGAAGATCGCACGCCAGCGGAGCGGCTGGGCTCTTCCACGCTGGCCTGGCGCAGCGGGGAGTGGGAGATGGAACTCACCTTCCCGGTCATCCCGCAGCCCGCCTACCGCGTCACACTCTCGCACCGGCAGGCGGGGGTGGTGTGGAGCGGCACGCTGGAACCCGACGGTCGGGTGATGGCCGACGTTCCTCTCGTCGTCTCATCAATGGTGACCCCGTGCGATCAGTCTATCGGGCCGGAGGCGCTGCAGGGCTGGGCGCAGGTGGAGGCGAGCGCGACAGGAGGCGTGGTACATATCTCGCAGAACCTCTCCTACGTCTGCTGCGCCGACCTGGCGGTGTCCGCCGGTGTGGACGGGCATACCGTCAGGGTGATCGAGACGAACGTGGGCGAGATCTGCCGCTGCATCTGCGGCTATCCGCTGAGCATTGACCTGGAAGGGCTACCGCCGGGGGCCTACACCGTGGAGGTGTGGGGGGTGCAGTATATGGACGTCCACCCGTTGGAGTTGCTGGGCCGCGTCGAGGTGGAGGTCGAGTAGAACGTTAGAGTTCCGTAAGAACGGCCGGCAAAGGGTTGCATGCGGTCAGGATGTGAGGTATAATAAAGGGCGAAAAGAGGTTGAGGAGGTTGAGCGATGCCGTTGTATGAGTATGAGTGTCGGCGCTGCGGGGTGCGCTTCGAACGTCGGCAGAGCTTCACGGACGAGCCCGTGCGGGTCTGCCCGGAGTGCGGTGGCGCGGTGTATCGGCTGGTACAGCCGGTCGGCATCGTCTTCAAGGGCTCCGGTTTCTACGTCACCGACCACCGCAGCACCTCTTCCACCGCCACGCCCGGCAAGAAGACGGAGCGGGAAGGGGCGAAGGACAGGAGCGACGCCTCGTCAGACGGGAAGTCCGAGTAGCGGACGACAGATTTGGAGAGACGGGCGCGGCCAGAGCCGCGCCCGTCTTTTTTGCGTATGACTGTAGGGGGTCGTGGTCAGTGGTCTATCGTCAGTGATCGGCCGTGGGCATCGCCCGGCTACGTGTCCCTATAACTGGTAACCGCCGTTGGCGGGGATAACCTTCTGCTGATAGTCGCTGACGTGCTGGAGCAGTCGCTCTTTCAGCACCCTCCAGCGCTCCGAGTTCAGCACCTGCAGCATCGTCTCCAGATCGCTGGCGACGACGCCGGTGACGATCTGCGGCCAGTCCCCATAGGTGGTGTACCAGACATCGGTGGTCTGCAGCCCCATAGCCAGCAGGGATGGCTCGAACTGTTGGACGATAAAGTCGAAATACTCACCCTCGTGCCCGGCGATGATGTTCCACCCCAGCAAGAGTTTGACCACGCTTATGACTCTCCTTCCCCCGTCGGTTTCGGCGCGCGGTGCCTTCGCAGGCGACGGGCCGTCAGCGCCGCAGCGCCCAGAGCCAGACCTGCGCCAAGCGCGGTGAGCCCAATGCCGGTGGAAGGCAGGAAGGTCGGCCCGGTCGAGGGCAGGCCCTGCGGCGTGGCGGTAATGGCCGAAGCGGGCGTGGCGGCCGCACGCGGGGCAGCCGTCGGCGCCGCGGGTTGGGCAGCCGCCTGTCTGACAGAGACGGGGACACTGGCCTGGGCTGCGGCGTGCTCGCGGTAGATGAACGATACGGTGTTGCGCAGCGCGCCGACGGGGGCGTCTGCGGCCACATCGGCCAGGATGCGCACGGTGACCTGCCCTCCGGGCTCCAGGTCGCCAATAAAGGCCGCGCCATAGTTGCCGCTGTGGACCGTGTCACCGCGGTCGCTGGTCACCGCCACCAGACTGAGCCCTGTCGGCAAGAGGTCAGTCACCATGACGCCGGAGATCTTGGAGGATAACCGGTTCTCCACCTGCACGGTGTAGGTCAGCCGATCGCCCGGGCGCACGGATGTGGGCTCGACTCGTAGCGTGGGCAGGAGCAGCGGCGAGAAGACCTGGCTGCCGCGGTAAACGCCGATGTTCACGATGATGGCCCAGCCAGGGACCGGGGCCAGGGCGATGTTGCCGACGGTGGGGTGCAGGTCGCTGTCGGTGGGGACGACCAGGTTGAGCAGGCCCACGTCCGTTCCCAGGCGCCCGTAGCCGAAATTGCCCGCATCGTCGGTGCCCGTCTCCAGCGACCAACCCGCGCCGGCGAAGGCGATGGTCTGTCCCGGCTCACCGGCGTTGCTCCCCAGGTTGATCACCTGACCGCAGATGGACTCACAGGAAGCCGCCGATGGTGGCGGAGCCGCCGGCTGCACCGGCTGTTCGGTGGGCACGACCGAAGGGAGCGGCGTAAAGGTCAGGGTGGGACGAGGCTGTGCGGCCAGCCCCGGCGCAGGGGAAAGCGCCGCGAGCGGACAAAGCAGCACCAACGCTACTACGAGGATTCCTGCCATCGGCAAGAACCGCTTCATTGACCAGTGCTGTGGGCTCATGGATGTCCCTCCACCGCAGACATATTGGGAGCCTCTTGTGCCTGACGACGTCCAGTTTACTGCAAAAACGGTATCATGGCAAGCAGGCCATGGCGGATGCGATGAGTCGTGCGCTTATTGTTGCGGCGGTTCATAGCCGGGACCGTAGTGGTATGCTGCGCGGCGCGGCTCGTAGCGGCTGACGAAGACGTCATGATAGAGCAGGTTCCCGGCCGCATCGCGGACCCAGCGCTCAACGGTGGCGGTCAGCCCATTCGCTGCCGTCTGCCACTCCGTCACCGTGCCCGGCGGCAACGTCTCATCCAACTGATAGATCGGCGGCCCGGGCGGGACCTCCGCGCCAAGCACCGGTGCTCCGACCTCCACCTGCCGGCCGTCATCCGTGGAGTAGAAGCGGAAGATCAGGCGATGGCTTGCCTCCTCCACCTCCGTCTCGATCAGCAGGGGGGTGGGTCGGTCGTTGGTGAAACGGAAGTCCACCGACGGCGCGTAGACGGTTGCATCCAGCCCCGGCCCGTAGCCACGCAGTTCGTAGTAGCCCACACGGTAACGGTGGAACCAGCGCTCGACGATCGGGTAGCCGCCCCGCAACGCGGCGCGGAAGGCGGTAGTGGAGACCTGACAGATGCCACCGCCCACCTCGATGGCGTACTGCTCGCCGGCGGTGACGTAGGCCTCGTCGTAGCCCGCCTCGGCGCTCACTTCGCCCAGGAAGTGGTTGAAGGAGAAGGTCTCCCCTGGCGCGATGACCAGCCCGTCGAACTTCGTGGCGGCCAGGCGGATGTTGTGATCGCGGCCGGAGGGGGAGCCAATGAAGTAGGAGTCCCCCATCGCCACCAACTCGCGGATGCCCAGGGCCTCGGCGGTGGCGGTGTCGGGGTAGCGCGGCGGCACGGTCTGCAGCACCAGCGGCGCGGTCGTCTGGCCGGCGGCGACGGCCGAGAGCACGCTCTGCAGGCTGCCTTCGACGTCCAGCGCCCGTCCATCGGCGGATGGCGCGATGGCGATCAGTTGTCCTGTCGTCTCGTCGAAGTGAAAACGCGCGTCCACCGGCTGAATGGCCAGGGTGGACGTCAGGCTCTCCAGAAGGGAGCGGAGCGGCGCCGGGTCCAACGTCACCTCCAGACCGTCGTCGGCGGGGCGGACCAGGAGCATGGCCGCCAGTTGCTCGGGCAGCAGCGTCCATGGGCCGGGGTCGCCCTCGCGGGGGTTGGGGAGCACCAGGGTGAAGGGCTGGGCGAGCAGCGCCGCCGCGCGCTCACGGGCCGGCCCGGCGTCGGCCACCTGCGGCAGCAGCGGACGCACGACCAAAGTCACGACGCTTGCGGACGGGTCGCTCAGAGCGGCGCGGAGCGCGACCAGGCTGGCTTCGATGTCCACCGCGCGGCCGGTCTGGGCGGGCAGGGCTACCGGTACGCCATCTTGAAGGCGGAGGGTGGCGTCCACCGCCGGCTGGTCTATCTGCTCGGCCAGGGCTTGCAGGTAGAGACGGGCGCGCGGCTCGTCGAAGGAGAGGATGGGGGCGAGCGCCTGGCCGGCGAAGAGCAAGCGCAGGTGGTCGAGCAGCCCTTCACTGGGGGCGCGTCCCACCTGGAAGGCGCGGGCGGCAGTCTCCTCTGCCGCCACGGAGATTCCCAGGTCGCTCAGCGGTGCGCCCCAGGAGAGGTCCGGCCCGCGCAGGGTGAGGGTGGAGCCGGGGCGGATCTCCAGGTGCTGGCGCAGTTTCGCCGCCGCCTCAGCGGGGTGCAGGCCGCCGACGTGCACCCCCCACACCGTCACGCCAGGGTAGATGCGGTCGGCGCACCATGCCTCGAATCCCCACAGGAGGAGCGCCAGGCCGATCGCCAGAGTGACGAGGAGCAGGAGGATATGCAGTAGGGGCGAAGCCTTTGCAGCGCCCTGCGCTGAAAACGCTTCGCCCCTATGGGAGGTCTGCGATCCGTGAGTCATGGTCCCGAGGGTTTGGCGCTCAGGCGCACGGTCAATTCCCGCAACTGTTCCATGCTCACCGGTTTGATGAGGGTGAGGTCAGCGTCGCCCTCGATCAGTCCTGCGGCGCGGGCATCAGCAGTGACAACGATAACGCGGGTGTGCGCCAACCGCACCTCGTTGCGGATGTACCGCAACACTTCCTCTCCAGGCAGGCCAGGCAGGTGGAGGTCCAGCAGCACCACGTTGGGAGTAACCGCCTGCAGGCGGCGGATAGCCTCATGGCCGTCCGCAGAGATCTCGGTGAGAAAGCCGGCGGTCTCGAGCGTCATCGCAAAAAGCAGAGCCAGGTCCTGGTTGTCCTCGACGATCAATGCCAGTTGTGTGCCCACATGATCCCCCTGTCGCAATCGGCAGAATGGACTGTGGCGATGACGATAGGCCGAGCACAATGGCCGGGCTGTTCCCGCGGCTTATCCGCCGTGCAGGGCGTGCCAGACCCGCTCGGGTGTGAACGGCACTTCCCGCAGCCAGACCCCGGTGGCAGTGTAGATAGCGTGGGCCAGGGCCGGTGCGACGCCATCCAGTGGGATTTCAGCGATGGACTTGGCCCCGAACGGCCCACTGGGCTCGTCACTCTCCACCAGGATCACTTCTATGCGGGGTGTCTCATTGCACTTGTAGATGTGGTAAGGCCCCAGGCGGGGATTGAGCAGCCGGCCTTTTGCGTCGTAGACCATCTCCTCGCAGAGGGCGAACCCCAGGGCCTGCAGCATGCCGCCCTCGATCTGCCCGGAGGCGGTGATGGGATTGACCACCCGACCAGGGTCCACCGCCATCAGCGCCCGCTCCACTGTCACCTGACCGGTGTCGGTGTCCACCAGCGCCTCTACGAATTGCGCGGCGAAGGGCGGAGGACTGGTGTAACTCATGTGGGAGGCGGTAGCCATGATCTGGTGTTGCTCCTGCAGGTGGAGGCTGTTCAGCGCCACCACTTCCAGGGTGACCGTGCGCCCGTCGGGGGCGTGGACCTTGCGGTCGCGCAACACCAACCCCTCTGTGGACTTCAGGCCCAGCATAGTGGCGGTGTGCTCCTTGATCTGCTCGGCCACCTGCAGCGCTGCCTTGCGCACCGCCCCGCCGCTGATGTAGGTGGTGCTGGAGGCATAGGCCCCCTTGTCGAACGGCGTGAAATCGGTGTCCGACGAGTAGACGATGATGTCCTCCAGGGGCACGCCGAGCACCTCGGCGGCGATCTGGGCCAGGATGGTGTCGGACCCTGTGCCGATGTCGGTGGCGCCGACCAGCAGGTTGAAGGAGCCGTCATCGTTCATCTTGATCGTCGCCGCGGCCATGTCCAGTCCGGCGATGCCGCTGCCGTGTAGCATGATCGCCATCCCCAGGCCCCGCCGGATGCGCAGTTCGGGCGGCTGGCGGCGGATCTCCTCCTGCTTGCGGTGCCAGTCCATCGCCGCCATACCCGCCTCGACGCAGCGCGCCAGGCCGCTGGAGCGGATCTCCTGCTCAAACCCCTCCCGCCCTTCACCCAGCGCCTTGGCGATACGCAACGCCTCCCCTTCCTTGATGACGTTGCGCATCTTGAACTCGACGACGTCCCAACCCATGCGCTCGGCGATCTCCGAGGTGAGGGCCTCGATGCCGAAGAGGCACTGCATCGCGCCGTAGCCGCGGAAGGCGCCGGGGGTGGGCTTGTTGGTGTAGACCACGTCGCAGACGAACTTCGAGTAGGGGGCGTTGTAGAGCGTCAGGCCGCGTTGCCCGCCGACCATCTGCACGGTCAGGCCGTGGGTGCCGTAGGCGCCGGTGTCACCGATGAGGTAGAGTTCGGTAGCGACGATCTCCTTGTCCTTCGTCACCCCGATCTTGTAGCGCATGATCTGCGGGTGACGGCTGCGCGAACTGGTGAACTCCTGCGCCCGACTGTACTCCATGCGCACCGGCCGTCCGGTGGCGAGGGTGAGATGGGCGCACAGGTCCTCCAGGATCATCTCCTGCTTGTTGCCGAAGCCGCCGCCGATACGCGGCTTGATGACGCGGATGCGCCGTGCGGGCAGTCCCAACAGCGGCGCGAGCATGCGGCGGATGTGGAAGGGCACCTGGGTGCTGGAGCGCACCACCAGCCGGTCGTCCTCATCCCAGTAGGTGATACAGACGTGCGGTTCGATGTGGGCGTGCTGCTGTTGCGAGGTGCGATATTCGCCCTCGAAGATGTAGTCCGCACGGGCCCACTCCCGTGCTGCGTCGCCCGTCTCCGCCTCGATGTGGTGGACGATGTTATGGGTGGCGTCATGGATGCCGTCGGTGTCCGGCTCGTCGTGGATGACCGGTGCGCCGTCGCGCATCGCCTCTTCGGGGTCCAGCACGTGAGGCAGGACCTCGTACTCCACCTCGATCAGCCGCAGGGCCTGCCGCGCCAGTTCGGGCGTCTCGGCGGCCACGACCGCCACGCGGTCGCCCACGTGACGCACCTTGTCGTCCAGGCAGACCTGATCGTAGGGATAAGGTTGAGGGTAACTCTGTCCGCCAGAGGCGAACTTGACGCGGGGAATGTCCTGATAGGTGAGCACGGCGTGGACGCCGGGCAGGGCGCGGGCGCGGCTGGCATCAATCCGCCGGATGCGGGCGTGGGCGTGGGGGCTGGTGAGCAGCGCGCCGTAGAGCATGCCATCCAGTTTGATGTCGTCGGTGAAGGCCGGGCGGCCCAGCGCCAGTTTGACCCCGTCCACCTTGGGCTCCCCCTGCCCGACGACCTGCAGCGGGGTCATCTCCGGCGGCGAGATGACCAGCGGCGGCGGCTGGATACCCTCCTCGGTAGGGTGACAGTGGCGCGTGACGACGCTGGCAGAGGACTCCTCCGCGGCCAGAGTGACGCGCACCGGCGCGAACGGTGGGACCGGTTCGCCACGCAGCATGGCCGCCGCCCGCTGCACCGCCTGGACAATCTTGACGTAGCCGGTGCAGCGGCAAAGGACGCCGCTCAACGCCTCGCGGATCTCGGCCTCGGTGGGATCGGGATTGCGGTCGAGCAGGGCCTTGGCGGTGAGGATCTGCGCCGGAGTGCAGTAGCCACACTGGATGGCGCCGGTGTCAATGAAGGCCTGTTGGAGGGGGTGGAGGTTGGGCATTGGTACATTGGTCATTGGTAAATTGGGCATTGGTAAATTGGGGATAGGAGGGGTGGGGGTCAGGCCTTCGACGGTGGTGATGTGATGGTCGGCGGCGGCGGTGGCGCGAATCTGGCAGGCGTGCACCGGCTCGCCGTCGAGGAGCACCGTGCAGGCGCCGCAGTCACCGGTCTTGCAGCCATGCTTGACGCTGACATAGCCGGCCCGACGGAGGGTGTCCAGCAGCGTCTCGCCGCGTTTGACCTGCAGGCTCCGGGTCACGCCGTTGACGGTCAGGGTAATGGAGAGGTTCTTGTCACTCATTGCTCTTTCCCTCGATAAGGCACTGCTCCAGCGCGCGGCGGGTCAGCACGCCAGCCATCGCCCGGCGATACTCGGCGCTACCCAGGAAATCTCCCTTCGGGGCGACTTCCCGTTCCACTGCGGCAGCCACCGCGTGGATGCGGGCATCGCTCAGTGGGCCGCCGAGCAGATCGGCAGCGGCGCGGGCCAGGCGGACCGGCTGCGGCCAGACGCCGGTCAGCGCCAGGCGCGCCTGCTGCACGCTTCCCCTCTCCATCTCCACGACGGCGATGACGGCGACGATGGGGGCATCAGTGGGAGTGCGGGCGACCTGGGCATAACCCCAGCGGAGAGATGGACGGGCGGCAGGGAGGTGTAGTGCGGCCGCTCGCCCCCTTGCCGGTTGCGCCAGGAAATCCTCCAGCGGCACCGTGTTGGGCTTGTCCGGTCCCTCTACGGTCACCGTGGCCCCCAGGGCCAGCAGAGCAGCGACTGCTTGTGGCGCGATGGCGGGGGCAGCCAGCAGCCGATGTACGGCGACCTCGTTGCGGGTCTGCCAGGGGAGCGCGCCGGTGAGCGCGCGGCGCAGCAGCGGCGGGCTGTCGGGCCGGTCAAGGAACGCCTGGAGCGGCACATCCCCTGCCAGAGTCCAGGTCTCCCAGTGATCTCTCGTTTTCATTCTCGTCCTCCGCTCGGGGCATGACCTGATGATGATTGTACTGTATCTGCAAACAATGTGCAAGGTCAGTGCATGCAATACGCCGCACGGAAGTCCTGATAGAGCATCGCTGATCGTGTCAAGTCAAATGATAATGTTACCCAGCGGCGATAGTTCTTTCAGATGATAATGTTACCGACCTATCCGCGCCTCCTTCCAGGGTCTTTAACATC
>Ga0209018_1000470_pt1 | contig 36894 bp, 25 predicted proteins | sample YNPBryBLVA2012_FD_185814 | JGI IMG/M metagenome (GOLD analysis project Ga0209018, IMG submission 185814) | Anoxygenic and chlorotrophic microbial mat microbial communities from Yellowstone National Park, USA - YNP Bryant BLVA 2012 (SPAdes)... ...
AATTTTGTCTTAGCTAACACCCAGAGTCAGCAGAAAACCCTAATTATTGAAGCTTCTGGAATTAGTAATGTAGTTCCTGGACCTGAACGAGGTATAGAAAAATCCCAGGGAGAAATTTGTACATTCAGCTTTTTTCCTGGTGCAGGTTGGAAAGTGGTATCACCTCCTCCTAAAGGAGTCACCAACCAAGGAGTCTGTAAAACAGAAGTTACCATTGAACCGGTTGTCAAACAGACGGCCTTTTTGGGTTTTGGAGGAACTCCAGTCTGGGCTCAAGGAGGTGGTAGTAATCAACCTGGGGCTGAGGTTTGCGTTGGCCCAACCTGTGCTTCGGTTAATCTGGATGTTGTTGGTCAAGTAATAGCAGATGCTTCTACCGATGTATTAAATTTCTTTGAAAATCAATGTTTTTTTCCAAACCAGACTTTGTCTGACGGGACAGTTTGTGGATCTGATAAAGCTTTATCGGTAAGAATATTTAGATTTATTTTAAACGTTGCTCCTGCCGTTGCGTTTACAGTAGCCCTGTTTGCAAGTTTTTTGTTACTTATTGGCAAAGAAAAAGAGGGACGAAGTTGGCTTGAGAAAGCTATTATAGGTTTAGTAGCCATTTTTGCTATCACAACTATAGTTGGTTTGATTGAACAAAGCATTCAGGCAAAAAATGTAAATCCAATAACCGGTTTTGCTACCCTTGTGGTTAATAAGTTTATAATTCCCCTGGCATCTATTGTTAGTCTTATATACTTTATAATTGGATCTTACAAAGTAATGTTTTCAGGTACTAACGAAGTCCAAGTAAAAGAAGGTTGGCAATATATGCGAAACGCAATCATAGGTTTTATTATTGTTTTACTTTCTTTCAGTTTAGCTCAGGTAATTATCAATTTGTTTATATTTGTCTCTTCAACTTTATAAAAATTGAAAATAAATAGTTTGTATGTTTTTGAAAGGTTTGAATAAAATTCATACACATTTAGGGAAAATGTGGTTTTTTTTGTTAATATTTGTTTTTGTCTATTTTTTTTCACTATCTTTATTAGTACATGCTCAAACAACTACTTCATCAAATCCTACCCAAAATAACCCTATATTAAGTCAACTTTCAGGATTGAATATTTTGCAAAACGTTTGTATTTACCCAGGTTTTCCTGACCCAAGTTGTAATCGAGACAATTCAATTTTGTTAACTGTTTGGGAGTATTTAATCAGGTTTGTAGCATTCATAGGTGGTTTCACTTTCATTTATGCTGGTTATTTGACCATGATGGATAAGTACGAACAAGCCAAAAAGATAATGAGTAGCATTGTTCAAGGAGTTTTTGTAACATTATTAATTAATGCAGCCATTAATTTAATAGTCGAATCTGCCTTTCCTAAAATAGGTACTTCTCAATGCCCTCCAGAACAAGTAGTTAGGTCTAATATTTTTGGTGATTATTGTATTAATTTAAACATTAATCCAGTCATTGATTTTGCCATTGTTGTGATTAATAGTTTACTTTTACCTGCTTCTGCAATCATAGCCGTGTTGTTTTTTTTGGCAGGTTTGTATAACCTACTAATTTCTGGAGGAAATGCAACTAGGGTAGAAACCGGTTGGAAATATATGAAAAATTCAATTCTTGGTTTGGTAGCCGGGCTATTGTCTTATACCGTAATTAATCTTGTTTATAGTATTTTACTTATTTTCTTTAAATAGACTCGTTGGTAACATTTCAGGAGTTACTTTAAAAATAGTTTTGGCACACTCACGTTCAATTTCTTCTAGTAGGTTAATAAATATTTGCATACTTTCTTCTTTGAATTGCACTAGTGGCTCTTTTTGGGCATAAGCTCTAAGTCTAACTGAGTCCATTAAGTGATCGATAGTGACTAAATGTTCAGTCCACAAAGTGTCTATGGCTCGCAAAAATACGTATCTAGCTAAAACATGTTGGATTTTTTCTTGGTAAATTTCCCACCTTTCCTTGAGTTTCGTGATAATTTTTTCAGTATATATCTTGGCAATTTTTAGAACTTTAAATTTATGGTCTTTAATAAACACTTCCATGACTTCTGGATCAAAATCTCCTAGAGGAATAATATCTTGCAATTCTTGGCTAACTTCGTCTAAATTTTCTATAAACAGTTTTCCTTTTTGTTTGCTTGGTTGAATAGTTTTTAAAGCTCTGAAAACAGTTCCGTAAACTACTTTTTGTATCTCTTTCTCCCAAGGAAAGTTAGAATCTAACAAAACTGACTTGCGTAAACTATAGATCACCTGCCTCTGTCTGTTGACAACATCGTCGTAGTCCGTAACATTTTTACGGATGTCATAGTTAAATCCTTCAATTTTCTTTTGAGCTTGTTCAATTAACTTAGACAAAAACCCGAATTCAATAGATTCCTCCTCTTCCATAGGTAAAATGGAGGCGTAATAGGCAACTTTATCACCCCCAAAAACTCTTAAAATATAATCTTCTAAAGAGACATAGAATTGACTCACTCCGGGATCTCCTTGGCGACCAGAACGTCCTCTGAGCTGGTTATCAATACGTCTACTTTCATGACGTTCACTACCAATGACATATAACCCACCCAATTGTTTAACTTCTTCATGCTCTTTGTACCATTCAGCAAATTTTTCTGGTTCTTTAGGAATTTCTCCTCCAAGTTTAATATCAACCCCTCTTCCGGCAATGTTGGTAGCTAAAGTAACGGCTCCTTTTCTCCCAGCTTCGGCAATGATTCTAGCTTCTTGTTCATGATTTTTAGCATTCAGAATATTAAACGGAATACCAGTTTGTTTTAGCATTTCTGCTAGTACCAGGTTCTTTTCAATAGATGTAGTACCAATTAGAATTGGCTGTCCAGTGGCATGAATAGCTACTACGTCTTTGATTAAAGCTTTAAATTTACCAGCTTCGGTTTTGAAAATTTTGTCTGGTTTATCAATTCTCTGAACTGGCTTATTTGTAGGAATGGTAACTACAAATAACTTATAGATTTTATATAATTCTTCTGACTCGGTAGCAGCCGTGCCCGTCATACCTGACAGTTTTTTATATAATCTAAAATAGTTTTGAAAGGTAATGCTAGCCACAGTTTTACTTTCAGGTTTGATTTCCAAGTTTTCTTTAGCCTCAATGGCTTGGTGTAGACCTTGATTATATCTACGCCCAAACATTAATCTACCAGTGTTTTGGTCTACAATAATTACCTCACCGTCCCGGATAACGTAGTCACGTTCTTTTTTAAACAAAGTTAAGGCTCGCAAAGCTAAGTCCAAGTGATGCACTAAAATAGCATTTTCTGCTTTGGCGTATAAATTATTTATACCTAGTAGTTGATTTACTTTGTGAATTCCGCTTTCGGTTAGAGTAGTAACCTTACGCTTTTCGTCTACTTTGTAGTCTACGGAGGGATCTAATTTCTTTACCAGTTGGGCAAATTGCTTGTATCTTCCAGAAGAGTCTTGGTCAGAGTTGGAAATAATTAAAGGCGTTCTCGCTTCGTCAATTAAGATTGAATCGACTTCGTCTATTATAGCCACGTGATGTCCAGCTTTTTGAACGATATCATCTGGTGATTGAGCCATATTATCCCTTAAGTAGTCAAATCCAAACTCTGAATTAACTCCGTAAACAATGTCTACTGGAGAATTAGTTTCCTCAATCCAGTAAGCTCTTTTGCGATCACAACGAACTAAATTTTCTACATCTAAAACAGCCCTTTCGTCATCCAGACTACCATCTTCTAAAGAATCAACTAAACCCACCGCTCTTTTTTTTCTATCTGCTTCGCTGGATTGAGCCCCTAGTTTAAAGTAAAACGAAGCTTGGTTTTGAATTACGCCTACAGTTAGACCGAGAAAATCATAAATCTGACCCATCCAACTGGCGTCTCTTCTGGCTAAATAGTCGTTAACTGTAACAATATGCACCTGAGCCTCTGGTCGTAAAGCGTTTAGATAAGCCGTGAGAGTAGCTACCAAGGTTTTACCTTCTCCGGTTTTCATTTCGGCAATTCTACCATCATGCAAAACCATTCCGCCAATTAATTGCACCGGAAAGTGACGTTGCCCAATGGTTCTGACAGCTGCTTCTCTGACGACTGCAAAAGCTTCTGGTAGCAATTCTCCTAGTTTCTTTTCTACTTCTTTGTCATTTAAACCAGTTAATTGACTACGAAACTCTTTAGTTTTGGCTTTTAATTCTTCATCAGTTAGTTTTTTAATAGTTGGTTCTAGAGCTTCAATTTGCTCGACAATTCGCCAATATTTTTTTAGTTCGCGACCTTCCCCAACTAGACTATTTAACCAGTTTTGCCAAGATTTTAAGCCAACACCAATAACTTCCTTAAGCGATTTAGAAGTTGTTTGATTAGTCTGAGTGGGCGATTCGGAGTGTTTACTAGAGGTGGTGTCAACTGAATTTAGATTAGCAACAGATTGTTTAGTCAGCTCTTCTGGTTTAGAGTTGGTTTGCACAGGCTGATTATGTTGTTTTGTATTTTTAGTGGTTGGAGAATTCTTTCTAGACCTAGTCTTTTGCTTGGAGTGCATAAGTGTACAAACTAAAAACTGAATTAACTGTGGCTTAATGACTACAGGTTAGTGTAACTTGAGTTTTTGTCAAGAAATAGGATGAACAAACTTGATTTAGCCACCTAGAAAAATGAATCAACAACTATTTAAGATAATTTTGGTATCAACAATTGAGTAATAGCTTAAATAACCAAAGTAATCAGTTTCGATTTAATTTTAGAGTAAAGTAGGCAATAATTAATTCCTAAAATTCCAGCAAGTACCACATCCCTAAAAAGCTAGTTTTACGATTGTAAATGTCATGCAAATCTTGATTAATACGGGTACTTTCAGTTTTCATTGCCTCCACCGCTTGGTTGATTAAATCAGTATTTTTATCTATTTCTGGTAGAAAACCGACGATTTTACCAAAACTGGATAGCCAAGAAAGTTTGTTTTTTAAAAAATTTTTCGGGTTTTCAATAAGCTGATTACATAAATCGTTATTCTCTTTTAGCAAGGGTTCTAGGGAAGGCCAAAAAGAAGGTTGGTGGTTGTTTTTATATTCTTCGTTTTTTTTGGGTATCTCGGTACAGAAGTTAATAATCTCTTGATTTAGAGAGTTAGCTTGGATAAGTAACACACAACCATCGATAAAGTTGTTTCGGTGGTTAGCAAACAGCAAAAAGTCACGGCTATCTTCTAACACTGATTCTTTTAGATTTTGTAAGTTTTGCTGGTAAAATTGGTAATATTGCTGGTATCTCAAGTACACCTCTCGGTCTTTAAAACCGTTAAATTTGGATGGTTCTTGGAGCTGTTGATTAGGTAATAAAGCGCGTTCTAAGTTTTCTAGTTTTTCTAAGTCTTGAGTTAAAGTTTGGTATTTCTGTTCTGGACTACAATCAGCTAGTAAATTGTAGGTTGTTGCGTTAAGTAAATTTGTATTGAACAAGATTAAGCCGTTGGTTTGGTTGATAAAGGTTTGGTTAATGGCAGCCAAATTTTGCATGGTGTTTTTAATATAACCCCTCAAGAGCACTGGTTGTAAACCACCAAAAATAAAGTAAATAACGCCTAAAACACAACCTATAGCGATTCCTAGAAGGAGAAAATCTTTATTAAGATTTTGAGCAAAAGAAAAAGAAAGTTTATTTGAGGATTTTAGATTTTCTAAAGATGGTTCGGTTTGATGAGTTAAGTATTTAATTTCACCAGTTTCGGTTTGGTTTATGGATGGACTGGAATTATTAAGGTTGATTGCGTCAACAGTAATCTCTGGTTTTGAGTTTTTTTTAAAATTGGGAAAAAGAGCTAATATTTTTTGCCACAATTGACTGAAAAAACTTACTTCTTGAGGTTTTGTTTCTTTGTTCATAAAGCAATTATAATTCTGTTTAGAACACGCTGCTAATTGCCGCAAACTTAGAAGAGAGTAATTTATTTTCACTAGCGTTGTTGTCAAGGTAAGAGTTAAAGTTTTAGATTGAATAATTGTCTCGCTTATTTTTGGAATTCTGATAGATTAAGTAATGAACAAAAAATTTGGGCAAAATTGCAAGTGTTTAGTGTTTGAAGTTTAAATTTTGGTAAACTCAGTAGTTAATTTTTCTACTAAACTTTTTTTACCATAAACCAACACTCCTAAGTACTTGATTTCACTGGATAATTTTTGGGTGTGGAGTTGATTCACCTTATAATCGTCGCTAGTTAGTTGCATTTCTTCGGTAAACACCGTAACCAATAATTTTTCTTGTTCAGCCAATCTTTTTAATTGTCTAAGTTTATTTAAATCATCAGTTTGCTTGATCATGATGGCATGTTGAATGTTCATAGGAATATTTTCTCCATCCTGGGTGTGGCTATGTTCAAATACGATCAATTTTTTTCCTTCTCTAGCAGCAAAACTAGCAGTTAGGTGAGCTATAGTATTATATTTCTGCCACTCGGCTAGTTCTGGATGATTCCACAAAACTACGTGAGCCACCATAGTGGTTTTAGATTTTCCGGGTTTATTCTCTTGAGTTCTAACATGAGGAAAAGTGACACACTCTTTGATGTGTTTACCTAACAGAAAAGATAAAAATCTTTCACTGGTACCAAAACCAGCCATTGGTGGAGTGCCTAGCTCTAGAGCTTTTACATAGTCTTCGTCCATGAATTGAGCTTCTTCGTCACCAGCATCTCTAGCTGCTTGTTGTTGTTGAAAACGTTCAAATTGATCTACAGGATCGTTTAACTCACTAAAACATTTACCCAATTCGGCCGTGCCAGCTACAATTTGCCATCTTTCAGTGAGGTTGGGTTGGGGTGGATGACGTTTGGCTAAGGGTTCTAATTCTACTGGAACTAAAGCCAAGAAGATAGGATTATGAATATGAGGCCTGGCTACCTTTTTGTAAATTTTGTCCATTACCGAAGCTATACCAGCGCCTGGTTCAATATCTACTCCTTTTTCTTTCGCTATTTGTAAAAGATCTTCTAAAGATTTGTTTCTAAAATCTACTTCTCCGTTAGAATAAAATTTTACCGCATCGTAGTAAGGAATAATTGGCCAGCCAAAAATTTTATGGGCTTCAGGTGGCATGTTCTGTTTTGATTGTCCAGTAAGGTCCGGTTCCCAGACTTGTTCGTTGTTGGCCAAACCCCAACCGTTACTTAAGGCAGTAGCCAGACTACACCAATCACCCCAGTTGACTTCGTGACCGTAATAATCAATTTGTTTTAATTGTCCGAGAATTTCTTGAACTATACGTTGGTAAATACGTTTTACTAATTTCATCCCGTCTGTATAGTCAGCGTAAGCCCAATAAAATTCAATTTGAGTGTATTCTTGCAAATGTTGCGGACTGGAACCTTCGTTGCGAAAAATTCTACCGATTTCGAAAACTCTTTCAAATCCGCCAGCGATTAATTTTTTTAAAGGTAGTTCTAGAGAAATTCTTAAATAAACTTCCTGATCTAGCTCATTGTAAAACGTAGTAAACGGTCTGGCCTCAGCACCTCCAGGAATTTTTTCGAAAACTGGGCATTCTACTTCTAAAAAACCTTCTTTTTGCATTTCGTCACGCCAGATATGCCAATATTTTTGTTTCAAGCGTACAATATCTCGCACTGAAAGTCCATTTTCATCTTTGGTGTTCATTTTAAAGTCTACAACTCGATTTAAGTAACGTTCCTCAAAGTTTTCGTAATCCAGTTTATCTGGTAACGGTCGCAAGCATTTAGTTAAAATTTTCACCGATTCGACAAACAAGCTTGGCTCGCCAGTTTGCGATCTGTCTAAGTAGCCACTAGCTTGAATGTAATCACCTTCGTCGATCAAATTTTTGAATTGGCTAAAAGTCAGAGAGCTAGAAGTAGAGTTATTGATTTTTTGTTCAATCAAATTATTTGCTCCGTCTAATAGATCTTGTTTAAACACAAATTGAAAACCTTCAGGCAAACTTTCGTCTTCCATAGTTGTAAACGCAATTTTACCACTCACTCTCTTAGACTTAATTCTACCTGCTAAGGTAATTTTTTGTTTGGGCTTGAGGACAATTTTTGAGGGCTCTAATTCGGTTGTGTCGTCTTGTCGGTTAGGAATATCAAACAAGGTTTTTAGATATTCCTCTTTGGTTGTTTCTGGAAGAGTCCACAGATTGGGAAAGAATTTTCTGGCTTGATTAAGTTCGGTCTCGCTAAATTCAGGTTCTAGTCCTGCCTCCAAGTCTAATTCCATATCTTTAGCAATTTCTTTAAGCAAAATTCGTTCTTCTTGCTTTTCCAGTAAACTAGTTGGGAACAAAACTTGTTCTAAGAAATAGAATTGAGTGTCTGTATCTGGATACTGTTGAACAAACTTGTCTAAATTGTAATCGTGAATAAAATTAAACCAAAAAGCTACGAAACCCAAAGTAAAATCTCGGTGACTTTTAACCGCAAAAGGATCATGGCCCAAAGCTTTTAGTTGATTCATTTTTTCTATTCTCAAAGTTTTTTGAGCTTCAATGGATGAAGAGGAATAACTTTTAGACTGGTGGTTAATTGTGGTTGACATAGCTCAACCTATACACAGGTCACACTAAATGCAGCTTGTCAAGCTAATTTGTAAGTCAACCTCTAAGAGAGGTTTTTATAATATAATTTTCGTTTTCAATTTTATAGTGCTAGTTGCTGCCTATAACTAGACAGGGTTAATTATTCATACCTACCTATCGCTTAACTCAATTAACTATCAGTTACTTAACAAAGTGTTGGCATATTAATCATCTGTAAGATAGGTGGATTTTTAGTTTTAGTATAACAAAACTCGAGTTTTGGTAGGTGACGATTTGCCAAGCAATTAGATAGTTTTAGTTCGGTTTAAGATTGACTAGTTTTAACTTACTTTTAATTATCTTTGTTGTATAATGATCAACACCAGCAAATTTGGTCGTAAAGGAGAAACTCTAGTGCTAAAAACCTATTTGCAAGAAGGCTATCATTTGTTAGCTAGAAATTTTCAATACTACCAAACAGGAGTTAAGGGTAGATTAGGGGAGATTGACTTAATTTTTTGTAAAGATCAGTTAATTGTGATGGTAGAAGTAAAAACACGTAGTAGCCTACTTTTTGGACACTCGTTTACACAAGTTAGTCGTAAGCAATTAGCTAATTTACAAAGAGCTTTTGCCTACTTTCAAAATTGCTTCCCAGAATATCGAAACTATTCAGTTAGATTTGATTTAGCCAGTGTTTTTCAAGGTCAAGTCACCATTTTGAAAAACGCTTATGAGTTTTGAATACGTTGACCAAAATTAGTTTCTAACCTAAACTTAAGCCAATTAAACAGATATGGTTCAAACTAATCAGGATATTCAAGTCTTAATTACTAACTCTAATTTACTACCAAACGAAAAGCAATATTTGTTGGAACGTCTAGAGCAGATGGACATGTTGGAGCGCTTTAAGCTTAAGCATAGTTTACAAACTGGCCAGTATCCCGATGCTCTAAAAAGTTTTCATTTACTTAGGGAGAATTTTGTCAATTTGGAAACTAAGAATTTAGACCAAGAAAAGAAAGATTTTTTGCAACAATTAAAAGATCTGATTGGTGGCCATAAAAGTGGCAAAAAAATTGTTAGCTATAGTATTCTAACCCAACCAGCCTTGCTAGGCACGCCCATACCTAAACCAATTCAAGATGATACAGTGAAACCGTTATCTAAATTAACTGACTTCTATCACCCAGTTCAGTTAGGCTATTTGGATGCAAGTCACATTACTATAGGTTTAACTGAGCAGAATAAAACTCAAGTATTAAACAACTTTTTTGAAAAGTTAGAGCAAATTTTTAGTAAAATTTCAGACATTGCTTGGCGGCGAGGATATTTTATGAACTATTTACAATCACCCCTATTTAGTAGTTATTTGAATACTGGTTTAACCGTTCTTAGGCACCCTGAGTTACAACCGCCTCAAGCAGCCTTGAATTTGTTATCTCAGCTTGACTCTAGTTACTTAAATCGTCATCAGTTTATTGATGCAGCTAATATAACTAATTATATTCGTAATTTGTGCAATCTTTAATTTGTGTTTATATAGACAACTTTTGTGCCTATTCACTTGCGTTTTTTTTAAAAAAATGGTTATCTAAAAATTAGTTTTTATCTTGACAAGACGGTTTGTCTTTTCACTCTCTTAAGAAGCTATTTATGATAAAAGCTTTTAAGTCTATTTTTTTACACGGTTTTCGGGCAACTGGTAAGTCTACTATAGGCAAACTTTTAGCTAAGCGTTTAGGTTTTGAACATGTGGAGATGGATCAAGAAATCGAACACCGAGCTGGTGTAAGCATAGCTGAATTAACTAACCAAGGAACCAACTGGTTGACTATGCGGCGTTTGGAGAGTCAATTATTACAAGAACTGCTTACTCGTTCAGGCTTAGTGGTTTCTACTGGTGGGGGTTTATGTGTAAATACAGTCATCGATCCGCAGTTAGGACAAACCTTTGGCCAGTTGAATTTTGATTTAGTTACTCGTGACCAACAAAATTTACACCTAGTTTTAACAGCATATATAGACACTTTGGTTCAACGCTTGCGACAAGATGAGTTATCTCATAATAATCCTCTTCCTAAAAGACCAATTTTAAATCCTACACAAGCTCAAAAACTACAGCAGTTATTTTGTTTATTTGACAAAGATCCAGAAATCCAAAAAGAAATTCTAATCAAAGAAATCATTGAAGATTCGATCACTGTTTTTTTACAACGTAAACCCAAGTATGAGCAACTAAGCCAACATTTAATAGCTACCGATTTTTTATCTCCAGAGGAACTAGTTGAACAAATTTACCAGAAAATTAACAATTAAATTTTATGTCTAATCAATCCTATGTTACCACCAGCGGAATTACTGCCAAAACCAGAATTTGTCTGACTATTGGCGATCCTGTTGAGCATTCATTGTCACCCACTATGCACAATGCAGCTTACCGAGAGTTAGGCATTGATGATAAGTTTGTGTTTGTAGCAGCTAGAGTAAAAGTGGAACATTTAGCTGACTTTGTTCAGGCTGTTAGAATTATGAACATTTTGGGGGTTAGTTGTACTTTGCCTCATAAATTAGAACTAAAAAAGCATCTTGATTGGGTTGACCCGATAGCAGAAGATATTGGCGCTGTGAACACAGTAGTCAATGAAGGAGGTGTACTTAAAGGTTACAATACTGATTGGTTAGGTGTGGTAGCACCTTTGGAAAAGTTAACCTCTTTAGAGAGAAGAAAAGTGGCCGTGATTGGAGCTGGTGGTGCAGCTAGGGCGGCTGTCTATGGATTAGCCAATAGGAGGGCTATTGTAAAAGTTTACAACCGAACTGTGGCCAAGGCTGAAAGTTTGGCTAGAGAATTCCATTGTTGGGCTGGTGGTCTGGAAGAGCTTGGAGAAATTGTGGATGCTGAGATAATTATAAATACTACTTCGGTAGGTTTGTCTGGGACCAAGGACGAGTCTTTGGTTAACCCGGATTTTATCAAATCGTATCACATTTGTTTCGACGCAGTGTACACGCCTTATGAAACCAAGTTTTTACGTGATGCCAAAGCTGTGGGTGCTACTATTATTCACGGCACCGAAATGTTAATTCATCAAGGCATGGTGCAGTTTAAACATTTTACCAACCAAAACGCTCCTGAAGAGGTTATGAGACAGGCTGTTTTGCAGGCCTTAGGGGTAAGTGATTAAGTTGATAATTTTTGGAGTGAAAAGCCGATTGTTGATCTAAGTTGATTAGTTTTTTGACTAATTTTTATTTTAGTACCATCTAGCCTATATTCACTTGGAATTTCTAACTAAGATTAGGTACTTTAATTTAGCAATTTTATGTCCAAAATAAAAGTTTTCTTGTTTGTTTTGATATCAATCTTAGTTTTACTAATTGGTTTCTTTACTTATAAAATCTATCAACAGTGGGTTAGCTATCCATCAAACTCGCCTCAAGGGGAATATAAATTGTATGTAGAACCTGGAGACACCCCTCAAACTATTGCCAACAAATTGCAAGCAAATAATGTTATTCACGATTCTAAATTATTTTTACTTAGAGCCAAATTAAACCCTATAGAAACCTTGCAAGTTGGCGAGTATACACTAATTTTGCCAGCTGATGCTGGTAGTATCATTAAACAACTAAACTTACAGTCAGAGATTATTAGACAACAAAATTTACAAGTAGCTAATCGGCCAGCCGTAAAAGTGTTCCTTAGAGAAGGCTTAACTTTAGATGACTATGCTCAGATTTTGTACGATGCCAAGGTGATTAATGATAAACAAAAATTTTTAGATTTTGCTAAGGAACCAGCTAATTTTGACAAACAGAAATACCCCTTTTTACCTAAACCTTTAGATTGTACCTACGGAAATATTCAAAATTGTGCCAAATATTATCCCGAAGGGTATCTTTATCCCGATACTTACCAATTTTTCTTAGAATCTACTATTACAGAAGTATACGACAAAATGTTGACTAATTTTAAAACTAAAGTTTGGTCTAAAGTTGCGGACCAGGTTACTAAAGCTAATTTAGATTTTGAAAAAATTGTGATTTTAGCTTCAGTTTTAGAAAAGGAAACTGGACGCACCAAAGGGATTACTAGAACTAATTTAGACGAAGTAAACCAAGAACGAAAATTAATGGCTCAAGTATTTTACAATCGCTTGGCTAAAAATATGAAGTGGCAAAGTGATGTTACCATTGAATATGGTACTGGCAGAAAAGTATGTCAACAAACTTTCAAGATAGATAATTGCTTTTTACTGGATGACCCTATAGTTAAACACAAATATAATACCTATCTGAATATTGGTTATCCTATTGGTCCAGTATCTAATCCTCAGTTTTTTAATGTTGAAGCGGCTATTAACCCAATTCCTAATGAATATCTATTTTTTGTAAGTGACGTAACCGGTAAAAAATACTTTGCTAAAACGGAAGAGGAGCATTTTGCTTTAATTCGTAAGGTGAACCAAATTAACCGAGAGTTAGGAGCTTAGTTTTAAATAAGCAAACAATCCAAATGTTAGTTTAATTGGCTTGAATTATTTTTTGTCGTAACTCTAAAAACCCGAAAAGCTAAGTAATTTTGGTTAAGCAAAACCCAATTTAGTGAATACTAAGGAAAATCTTTCTTATTTTTAGCTAGTTCTTTTTTATATTATTTCAACTTGTCAATAATTGCTGCCTAAAAAATTAGGGCAGTTTTCGGTTTTTTACAACTAGCCTAATAAGTATCAAAATTTTTACATAGCTATGCGGAACAAGAAAAGTTATCAAAAAATAATAGATACTAATTACTCATTTTAATCTCAAGTAAAGTTGTTGTCCTATTTGTAGAGTGAAGGGTCGTTCTAGGTTGTTGTCTCTGGCTATATCCATAAAGTCTAAATCGTAAGACTGAGCTATAGCGTATAAGTTATCTCCTGGTTTGACTGTGTAGGTAATAGTTTTGGGTTCAGCATCGACTTTTTTAGTGTCCTCAGATGTTTGTATGTTTTGTCTGTCAGTTTCGGATTTAATTTCGATTAGGTTATTGTTTGAGGTTTTAGTTTGTCGATTAAAGTAGCTAATAGCTCGTACTTCCAAGAGAGAAGTGTTACTAGATTCTACGTTCAAAGTTAAAATCTGAGTAAAGGCTTGTACGCCCAATAGCAAACCAGTGGTTAAACCGATTAACAATAGTGTCTTAGCTAGGGTTCTGGATTTAGTAACGGATACAATTTGGTCAATTAACAGTAGGCCTAAAAATTGGCTTTGATTTTGGTTTTTCTGATTATTGAAGTTACGATAAGAATAAACCAACATTGTACATGTATTAACATAATAATGATTGTGGTGTCAAAAAAACTCAAATTGTTGTCAAGTTTTTAGGGAAAACATCGGATTTGTTCAGGGTAAAAAAAGCAAAGCCACCACTTTTCCAGGTTAGTCAAATTACCAGCGGCAACTTCTGGAGTAAATATGGTTGCTTGTTGCTCAACGTTTTCTAATCCAGAAACATCGATAACGGTTTCACCCTCTTTTTGGTAATTTAAGTCTTTTCTTAATTTTTCTGTGTAAACAGGGCTATTAAGATAATTATTTGAACTTTGTAAATTGTTAATATTTTCCTGTATTGAAGTTAATTCTGCTCGATTTTCGCTTAGCAAAATCTGAACTTCCAAAAAATTATAATATTGGTTTATCCCGTACAAAATAGTGAATAGTAGAATCACGTGAACTAAAAAGCTGACCAGAGGAATTTCAAACCAAGAATTATCAGCTCTGATGTTCATTTAACTAAGATAAAACTAAAAAAGATTAATTATTATCAAAGAAACCTAGTATGAACTGAATAATTCCGAAGATTATGCGAATAACTAGGAACGATAGGGCAGCGATAATTAAACCAGTAACCCCATTTTGAATTATTTGTTTGCCGTTTTTTGAGCCATCTTCGGTTCCGCTAATACCCCATTGAATACCTCCCCAAATAATGATTAATACACACACAGCAGCAAATATGAAAATTATGGTTTGAGCAATATTGACGATTGTTTGTATTAACTGATCCCTATCAGCAACAATAGGATTACCAAAGACGTCTGTTGGCAGGCTTGGAGCTACTCCTTGAGCATAAGCAGTTATTTCAGTTAATGAACCAAGACTAGCTAACACAGCTATTGCTGTAAACACAACTACGCCTAATAGTGCGGAAAAGTTTAAATTTTTCACAATTTTTAGCGCTTTGAACATATGCAATAATAAAAAGCTTAAAAGTAAATATAAAGACTATATCGTAAATTACGATTTTGTGCAAGTAAAATTTTTTAAAAAAGTAATTTAAATAAGTTTTTGTCAAATCTTTTCCATTTTTTAAAATTTTTCTGATAGATAACTAAGAGTTTTCCCATTGACTGAGTAAGCAAACAAGTAGCAGTACTAAAGCTAAAAGCTAAATTAAGATTTAGGATTAGTATTTTCTAATTTGAGTACTTCATTTTGAACGTTTAATAAACTACGATCAGCTAAATCATAATTAGCTTGAGCTTGTCTTAGCTTATCTCCTAATTTACGAAACTCTTCACGGAAAGCTTCTACATTTTTACGCACCACTTTCAAACCGTCAATAATTAACTGAGCGTTTTGGTTAATGTGTAGTTTGTATTGCTGGCTTTTTAGAAGCATAATTAAGGCAAAAATAGTAGAAGGTGAGGCTGGTTGTATCTTGTTGGTTTGTAGAAACTTTAAAGTTTCGTCGTGATTAACCACTTCGTTGTAAATTCCTTCTGAGGGAAAAAACATAATCATCAAATCAACTGTTTGGTGTAAAGCATATTTTTGGGAAATATCGATCGCCATTTTCTTTACGGTTTGTAAAAATTCGGTAAACTTAGTTTTTTTGTTGGTCAAATCGGACTCAATAAAATCTTGATATTTTGTCAGAGGAAACTTACAATCAATACCAATCTTTTTGGATGTATCTAGGTCACCAATTGTAATGACAAAGTCTAGGAGATAGTCGGTGTTGGTTAATTTTACTTGTTTTTGCCAGCTGGTTGGTGCTAGATGTTGGGCTAGCAGGGTCTCTAAATAACTTTCTCCAAAATTTCCAAAAGCTTTTACGCTAGTGCGGTCAAAAATACTATTTAAGCGGTCAATAGCCTTGGTGGATTCTAACATTTGTTGAGCCCTGGTTTCTATTTGAGATAAATTTTTAGTAACGTTTTCAAAAGATCTTAAATTTTGAGCTAGATTTTCGTCCAGACGTTTACTAATTTCTAACTCTAACTGCCGTAGTCGTTCCTGGTTAGCACTGCTTAAAAGTTCAAAGTTTTCTTTGTTGCGTTGGTTCAGCTCGCTTACCGATTTACTTAACTGATCACGAATTTGGTTTAAAATATTGACTAGCGATTGTTGGTTTTGTTCTTTGAGAGAGCTTACTTCAGCCATCAACTTAACCTGCAATTCGTGAAAACGAGTTTCTTGGTTTTGAGACAACTTACTAATTTCATTAATTAACTGAACCACTGTTTGTGCTTGATTGTGAGCTAACTTAGCTAGAATATCGTTACTAATCGTATTAGTATCTATCGTTTGCGAATTCTTTTTAAGTAGGTTGACTAAATTTAAGACTATTAGAATGAATAATAGTATGGAAGCGAATTCAAGCATAATCATTTACCTAAACAAGCGACTTGAGGTTTATAGTTTTATAGAAGCTGTCAATAAGTTCACTGTTTTGAAGATTTTGGAACCAAATCATTTTGGTCGACTGGAATTAGCTAGTAGGTTTATGGATTTTTGGCTAGAGTTAGAGGGTTGGTTGGGTGGTATCGATAGCCCAGTGTTTTTCTGGATTGGTCCTAAAGCTGGGTTTACTGACACTAGAATAGTGTTTATTTGGTTACGGACTAAGTGGTTGGTGAGTAAACTAACGAGTCAAAAATGGCAATTTTGGATCATGAGATTAAGTTTAGACACTTTATCTGATTTAGGCGTCCAAGAAATTAGTAACTTAAAACAGATTAATCAGACACAACCTGATCCAAGTTTACGGTATGCGGCCGAACCAAGGTTGGGTAAGTCTAAGTAATAGAGTAGTAGTATCGATTCTTCAATCGAAATTTGATCTACCGGAAGTTGTTAAAGTTTTAACGTCTAACGTTTCTAACTGTACAAAGTCTATTTGGATGGTTATTGGTATTATATATGAGATATTGTCTCAATTTATCTTTCCCATATAATTGAATTTTTTTGATTTTAGCTTGGTGTTTGCATAATTGGTCTAGTATGAATGAATTCAAATTATAAAGATCTATTAAAAACAGCACGTTGGTGGCTTTGTCTCAGAAATTCACAAGTATCCTGATACACATTTTTTCAATATCGAACTTAAACATCCAAGATTGATGCTAATCGATAATCTTTGGCCATGTGGAAAACTGTTAGAAGACACCGACCCCTGTCTCAACAGAGAGAACTTTTGGGGAGTGTGAAATATTCAAATACAACAAGGCCGGAGGTTGGTGGTTTGTTAAACAATTTAAAAACGTTTATATATTAGGCATTTTTAGTCTTTAACTAAACCATTATCGTTATTTTTATTGAATTAATTTTTTCAAATTACCAGTTTTGGATAAGATGAAAATTTTTACTTAAACTTAACGTCAAATATAAAGTATTTGGTAACCTTAGAAATAAGGTTTTTTAATAAAAAATCCTCTTATTGTGAGATTTTTGGTTATTTAACAACTTCCTTAGCTTAGTTTTTACTCGATCAATGAAAATTATCGGTAGTTATGCATAAATCTTTTTTGTGGCCAGTGTTTTTAGTGTCTTTTATTATCGGCGGTTATTTAATCATGCTTTTTACTGTGCTGTTGTTTAATGACGACGGTCTTCATCGGGATAACCAACCTTCAAACTCAGGCCAAAATGGCGCTGTAGTTTACGATCCAAACAATCAAAACAAGCCTAATCAAGAAAAACCGAATCAAACCAATCAAGATCAATCTAACCAAAACCATCAAAACAACCAAAACAAACCTACTATCAGAGTTGTTGACGAAACTTGTGCTACATTTTCTCCCGAAGACATTGCTCGCTTTTTTGGAATTTCGGTAAGAGTGCCTGTTCACGAGGAGAATTTATTCTTGGCTCCGGGGCAGTGTGTATGGCTAGAAAATATTTCCGATCCTGAAAAAGTTTATAGTTTTTATCTAACTAAGAATAGTTTCAGTTCTTCAGAAGAGGCTAAAGAAGAGTTGGCTCGGTCTAGGAGACAGTTTTTTTATCAGAACATACCAAATTTAGCCGATGAAGCTATTTTTATTAGGTACGGTGGGCGTTCAGATAAGTTTTATGCAACAATTAAGTGGGTTGATGGAAATGTGGTTTATACTCTTATTGTAAATCGTCCTGACGGCTTGGAGCAACCTGAAATTGAAAGTAAGTTAGAAGCTTTAGTGAAAAGTAAATTTGGGTAACAAGTGGTCTTGCAGTGTTTGCTTTTCCAATACAATTCGATAAAAGTTGATCTTTTCGAGACATAATCAAACCTTAACCAGTTTTGGTTGATCGATTGTTGAATAAGAGCTTTATGTGGTTTTTTGAAGTGTGTATGTTGGATTGTCTTTTTCCAAAAAAGTTAAGTTAGATAACAAAGAAGTGAGCAACTTATTAACCTCAGCTAATCCAGCTAAGTTAGATTATTTGGAATCTATAAAAACATTTATTTTTTAACTTAACTGATAAATAAGGCTGACTCGGTTTTGGGTCTTAATCTTGAATACTAAAGCAATTTTTGCTAGTTGGTTATCAACTTTAATTGAAGGCAAAATCTTTTACAATCAATTGATCGAAATTTTAACTTGAAAGCAAGCATTTTTATCTCTTGGTCACAACTAAACCTTGTTTCAAACAAACCCCATGCCCCCTAAGAGCTAACATTCTTGGTACATGGGACAGTTAGTCGAATAATATTTTTACACGGCTAAGAATGGCTAAGAATTAAACTCATCTTTGAGGTTTGACCTGGGGAGTAAATCAGCTGGTGTACCAGAGTACTGGTGGAGTTGTGAGATAATGTCCACAATTATTCAAGTTTAGTAATCTGTGTTATTTAAACAAAAACCAAAGTTAACCATGGACATTGAATTAATGTTGTTACTTAAGGTGTACAGTTTACAGTTGCTTGTTTGACAAAAAGTTTTTCCGATTGTACTCGATGAGTATGTTTAATACGGCAATTAAAGTTTAAATTTATATTGTATGACGCAAACTAATTACTATAAAATGTTCAAGGCTTACGACGTAAGGGGTACTTATCCCGAACTAAACGAAGCCGTTTATTATTGGGTTGGGTTTGCTTTTGTAAAAACAATTTTAGAACCAGAAAAATTACCTTTACAAGTAGCCATTGCCAGAGACACCAGGTTTACTAGTCCGATGTTCTATCGAGCTTTGTATAACGGTCTGAAAGACGCCGGTGCTGAACCTATTAGTTTGGGTTTAGGTTCTACTGACTTTTTATATGCTGCGTGTCAACGTTTTGCTTGCCCAGGAATCATGGTTACAGCTAGTCACAACCCCAAAAACGACAATGGCATGAAGCTAATTAAAACTGCTCCTTATGCTGTGGGTTTAGATAGTGGTTTAGATTTAATAAGAGATTTTGTCTTGGCCAAAATAGATACAGTTAAGTTTGATGAATTAGCTAGTAGGTTTGTAGAAGCACCCGAAGATGTAGTTAAGAAATCGGAAGTAATTGATTTCTTCGAGTCTAAACTGGAAACTATTGGAAGCATACCAGAAGTAGACTTTTTGTTAGCCACAAGAAACCAAAAACTAAAAGTGGTAGTGGATACTGGTAACGGCATGGGTGGCTGGTTTATGCCAAATATTTCAGGAATGTATAAAAACATTGAGTTTATTCCTTTATACTGGGAATTAGACGGCAACTTTCCTAATCACCCTGCCGATCCTTTACAACCAGAAAATATTAAAGATTTGCAAGAATTAGTGGTTCGTGAACGAGCAGACTTGGGGATAGCTTTTGATGGTGATGCCGACAGAGCCTTTTTTGTTGATGAACAAGGACATAGAATTGATGGTAATTATCTGGTGTCAGTATTTGCTCAAACCTTAATTCGAGATGTCCAGCAACGAGGCGGTCAATTTAATCCAGCGGCTGTGTACAGTTTAACTGGTAGTCGTTGTGTACCCAACAGTATTAACGAAGTAGCTGGAGTGGCCATACCTTCTAAACAAGGACACGTGTACTTTAAAAAGTTAATGAAAACTTATCAAGCGGTTTATGGAGGAGAATTTACAGGACATCACTATTTTGGTGAGTTTGGTTATATGGATTCTGGGTTTGTAGCTTTGGTGGTATTTTTGAAGACCTTAGTATTAAGCAACAAGCCAGTTTCTAGTTTATTTGCTAGTTTTAATCAGCGTTATTTTTTAAGTGAAGAATTGGTTTTACGTTTAAATCCTGGACAGACTTTTCAAGAGATTGTGGAAATATTAAAGTCTAAATATCAAGACGCTATTAGTATGCATTTTCAAGACGGTATTGCCGTGTTTTATGCCGATTGGAAATTTAACTTGCGTCCTTCAAACACTGAACCAGTGTTAAGATTTTTGTTAGAATCGACAGTCAGTAAAGAGCATTGTCAGCAAAAAGTGAAAGAAGTCAGAGAACTTCTGGGTTTATGATTATTGGTTGATAATAGAATTCTAGAAAATTTAGATTGGGCTGGCCAAGTTGCCGAATTTAGAAAAGTCTAATTTTCCTAACTAATAATTATTGTCTATCAAATAGATTTACTAAACAGGTCTAACAGACCTAATTTATTGGATTTTTAATCATTATATATGAGCCAACCAGTAAATTCAACTAGGCGCCAATTTTTGTTTTTGGGTCGTTAAACTTGACTAGTTTGTAAAATTTACCCTTGTTTGCCTAGTTTTTAACTAAAAACATGATTTCTAGTAGAAATTCTTACAGAGTTAGCTTCTTGTGTTTGGGTATAATAGTTATTTTGGGGGTGATTTTGGGGTTGCCTATTCAAATTTATGGTCAAACTAAGCCTAATTCCGGCGAAATTAACCAAATTGGCTTCAAAATTTCGTTTGTTACTAAGGATGGTCAAAAAGTAGCTACTACAAGAGTCAGTGAAACTAAGTATGAATTTAACGGCGGATCGTTAACTTTAGATGATGGAATTCGTTTTGCTTGGGTAGGAGTGGATATTGATTTAAAATACAAAGATTTGCCTGCCCAATTTGGTGGGTGGTTAAAAATTTACGTTGATGATTATTCCAAGGAAGAAAACTTTATTTTGGATTATGGAACCTATCCGGCTGATAGTGTGGGCTTAAAACTAAGCGACTTAGCTTTTAAACTTAAGGACGGACGAAATACTATTTGGTTTGTGTTTATCGGTTACGAAAATCTTAAGCCTAAACCGAAAGCCAGAGTGCAGTTTAGTTTTGATTTTCAAAAAATTTCTCGCAATCCTATAATCGAAATTACTAAGCCCCAGCCTAAGTCGGTAATTGCTCGTAACGTACCTCAAGATTTTGAGATTTGGCTAACCAATTTTGTTTTAGAAAAGACTCCAAACAACTTACCCAACAGGGGTAAATTAAATTTGTACTATAACGAAATTACGGCTAATACTTTATTGATTACCATTGATACGGCTTTGGAGCAGGCGGGTAAACAGCGAGTAGTTTTTAACACCAAAGACATAGAGAAATTTAGAGAGATTCCAGACAGTTATAATACCAAAATTATAGCAGTATTAACCAATACTAACGGCGAGTTATTACCTTTTAGAACTAGTTTAGAAGTCATTACCAATTTTCAAAACACTTTAGATATTGGTTTCCCTCGTGTAACCATTGTTGAGCCCCGCAAAGATCGCAGTAATTTAGAAGTCACTGGAGAGCAAAAATTTATTTTAAAAATTGATAATTTTGAAATTTTTAGTAAAGACTTGACTCCACGTACTAACGAATCGGGCAAAGGTTATTTACAAATCTTTTTAAACAACAAACCAGTAGAAATAGCCTTTCCGAAAACTGAGTTTACCTTAAATGAGATTGGTGCTAGTAGATTTGGAAGTGGTACAATTAACGTTAAAGTGCAACTAGTGAACTTTGATTTTACCAAACTTAATCCAGAAGCTGCTGATTCCATAGATGTGATTTTTAACCCAGTCACTTTGACTGTTGAAGAAGCCAGGGCGCCAGTGCAAAACGATATTTGGCGTTATGTGATTGTGGGGGTGATTGTAGCTATAGTTTTGGTGAGTATAGTTATTTTAGTGGTTAAAGGGTAAAGCTTACATCTTTATCTAGAATTCTAAAGCACTAGAAAACAATATTTTTCGAGATTTACTAAATTGATTGGGTTATATGGAGACCTAACAAAAAGGTTTAGTTTTACTAAATTGACCATGAATTACCAACAGCGCTAAAATTAGCGTGACCATTGAGTGAAATAATATTAAAAGCACTAGAATTTAAATAGACAGTTTTTTCAAAAAGTAGGATTTTGCCAGTTTTAGTCTGAAGACTATCAATAGCTCGAATTATTTAGAGTTAAGGTCCAAGTAATGGCCAATTAGTTTGACGAAAGAATAAACTTGGGCTGAGTTAATTGGTATGCCAGAGTTACCTGAGGTAGAAGCTTTACGTCTGAGTTTGTTACCCTTGGTAGTAGGTCAAAAGATTTTGCAAACAGAAGTTTTACATCCTAAACTAGTGAGCTCAGCTGGTACTAAAAGGTTAGCTTTACCTGCCAAAGCTGAAGAATTTGTGGTCAAAACCCAAGGTAAAACGATTGTCGACATCAGCCGAAGAGCTAAGAATTTGTTATTAGCTTTGTCTGATGGAGTATATATTTTGGTGCACTTAAAGATGACTGGACAATTGGTTTATCAAACAACTGTTTCAGGATCAACAGTTTGGGGTGGACACCCAATTCAACTCACCCACCAAAAGCTGCCTAACAAACACACCTACGTGATTTTTCGATTGCAGAATGGCACCTTATTTTATAACGATGTTCGTCAGTTTGGTTACTTATTAGTTTTTGATTCTCTAGAGGCTGTGTATCAATCTGGTCATTTAGATAATCTAGGATTAGAACCACTATCTTCTGAGTTTACTTTAGACAAGTTTATTCAAGCTATGCGACAACGTCGGGGTAACTTGAAGAAGTTATTTTTAGACCAGCGGGTAGTTGTGGGCTTGGGTAATATTTACGCTGATGAGGTTTGTTTTCGAGCCGGAGTTAGGCCTACTAGGACGGTGGAATCATTAAAACTAAAAGAGTTAAAAAGTCTGTATACGGCAATTACCCAAATTTTACCAGAAGCCGTTCAAGATGGTGGCTCTTCTGTCGCTAATTACTTGCTAGCAGACGGCCAGAGAGGCAATTTTGCTCGTAAACATTTTGTGTATAATCGCGGTGGAGAGGATTGTAAAATATGTGCTTCCACTCTTAAAAAAATTAAGCTTGCTGGTCGTACTACAGTTTATTGTCCTAAATGTCAGAAATAACTTTACGTCTATTCGGCAAAATAATCTGGGTTGTTAGTGTTGAAAGTTATCAACGCGTAGTCTTAGTTTGTGTTTTGTTTGATTTATATCCTAAGTTTAATTGATTAGAGATTAGATATTTTTCAATTAAAAAGTAATTAAAGTATTAAAAACGTTAGTTTTAGGGTTTAGTAGTTAGTTTTTCAGCTACATGGTAATATCAACAAAAAATAAACATTAAAACCAGAAAGGCAAAGTAGATTTATAATCAAATGTTATTGGCCATAGTTTGTGGTCTCCAGGCTGCAATAAACTCAATTTTTTTAGTAAAGTCTTACTTTTGACTGTCTAATAAGTTTAACAAGCTCTAGTTGCCAACACCTACAGAAACTAGGAATTAATTAGTACCAACCGTACCCAAATCAGTTTGTTTTTGTTAATCAAACCACATGGTTGAAGTTATTATTAACCCATATTAGGCTTGAATCAAGAAGTCGTTGGTTTAGGTGGATGATAATAACTTAAGCTAAAACTTGACAAGCCTTGTTTTCAAGCTCTTTCTGGCTGATATAGAGTATGCGTTTTTTACAAAAGTTAACCAGACTTTGGCTGGTTGGATTAGTACCAGCAATCACGGTTTTTTATAGTTTACTTTGGTCGTTACCTAATCCCCAAACTTATCAAAGAGCTCTAGCAGCTACTAATTTTTATGACGAAATTACTCGCATTGCTCAAAAAAAACTAGTTTCCATTGAAAATTCCGACAATTTTAACTGGCAAAAGTTGGTTGTGTTGACTGTTTTGAGTAATTTTAGCCAGTCCCAATGGCAAGATTTAGTGGAAGGTAACATACTAGCCTGGACCGACTGGTTATCAGGTCGCTCGTCCAACTTGGCGGTTTATATTCCAATTGATCAATTAGAATTAGTTTTAGCCAAAAATTTGGATCGCACTATACAAGGTTTGGTTCAGGAAAATCAACTTCCTGAATGCTCTCTAGCTGATCTACAAAACCTTAAACAAGGTAACTTGACTAACAATTTCAAGCTTTGTTTACCCTCAGAGGTCAGTAGTGGCCAAGTATCTTTTTTAGATTTCCTCAATCTGGAGATAGGCAAAATTGTATCAAGCTTGTTAGCTGAAGATAGTTTTTCCTTGTCGCGAAGTCGATATTTTGTAACTGAGCTAGAAAACTTATCGACGTCAATAGGGGCTTCGTTAACCCCACAGTTAAATCAAGTGAGGGACTGGTTATTGCTGGCCAAAGCCCAAATTTGGTGGTTTGTTGGAGTAACCTTATTAATTTTACTATTTCATTTGTGGCTAACTATAGTCACTAGCCAAAATTTGTGGTTAGAATTAACTTGGCTATTTGGTTCAATTAGTTCCAGGTTGTTAGGTTTGATTGTTGGTCTGGTTCTCTTTTTAGGAGCTAGTGCACTTTTGATTTTGAAAACTATTGGGGTTTGGTTTGATCAGTCGGTTGTGATTGATTCATTTACTTTGTTATTAAAAACAGTTTTGTTTTTAGGGTTTTATTTGAACTGGTGGGCTGTTTGGGTGATGGTTATTACTGGAATTGGGTTTTTCTTAGCTCGTTTTCTATACAAACATCAACAAGAGCAACTGTGGCGTAAGAATCAACAATTGCTAGAATATCAGCCAAACTACCAACAAGCCAACACCTTTGACAGTCAATTCAAGCAAGCTTTAAGTGAAATAAATCAAAATTCTACAGAAACCTACGACGAAGTAATGTTTAAATTCTTCAATGATGCCACCCTTGCTGATTCTGCCAATCAAAGTGGAACTGTCTCTCGCATATCTGCTGAAAATGTTTCCAGACTAAATCTAGAGAAATCTCAAGCGCCTGCTGTTAAAAAAACGAGATCAAAAATTCCAGTTTTAGACACCAACGTAGTATCAGTCAATCATTCTAAAAATACACTAAAGTCTAGCAATTCCAAGAAAATCCAGCTTTAGCGTTTCTACAATGTTACTTGAGATGGTCTAGCTTATAGATTGATGTTTCATCTAATCAAGCTTGTCTGTTGTACTATCAGTCAAAACTGATTTGCCAAAATTGTAATTATCTAGTTTACTTATTTAAACAAATAAAAAATAAACAGTGGCATATGTTCCAAAACTTTCTTAAAAACCAACAAAAATTAAAAAAACGTTTATTTGTAGTCTTTTTTAGCTTGATATTAATAATCGTTTTTGTTGCTGCGAGCTACAATTTGGTTACGAGGTATAAAACTTTAACTAGCCAAGCATCCGTATTGAATCAACAAGAATTTTTAGACAAAACGGTTTTGTACGAAAATAACCAAATAGGTTATTCCATTAGACACTATAAAGATTGGAAAGTTTTTGAGAATGAAACAGGGGTTTATGTTTCTACTGACTTGCAAGATATCAGTGATAGTTATCCTGAATTTTTAACTATTCAAAAAATAGATGTTACTCCATCGGTTTATATTGCCAGTCAAGGTTTTGCTGAGTCAAAATTGATTCGGATTGGTAACAAAAATTGTATCTTTGCTTCCAAAGAAGAACCTTTTGGGGGGATTAAGTTGAGAAAAGATCACTATATTTTTGAATTAAATATTGGAACAATGGTAATTATTTACCAAGGTGAAATTAGCGAAGAAGGTGAATTTGACAAATTTGAACCTCAAGCCAAAAGTATGATTGCTTCGTTTGCTGAGTTAAATAATTAAGTGGTCCATTAATTGGATGTTTATCGTGTTAGTAAATGTGCGTTCCGGTTGGAACGTTGGTTCAGTGATGCGAACGTGTGATGCTTTGGGGGCCAAGCTAATTCTGGTTGGATATACTCCCAAACCTATTGGGTCTAGCTTAAAACTGATTCAAAAAACCGCTATTGGGGCTGAAAAAACGGTTGCTTGGCAACATTTTAGTCACTGGAACGAAGTTTTAACTGAGTTAGCCACCGACTATTTACACATAGCCATAGAAATTAGCTCTACTAGTCAAGATTTATTTTGGTTTCTGCAAATTTGGCGAGAGTTAGTAGTTAAAACTACTTCAAAACCTGAACTTGACTTACAAAGTCACTCATCATTTCAGCATCTTAATCAGGAAAAATGGGAAATTCTTAAAACAGTTAACTTAGATAAAATTTGTTTGTGGTTTGGTAACGAAATCCATGGTCTGGAGTCTGTTTTATGTAGGCAGTTAGATTTCGAATTACATCTTCCTATGAAAGGAACGAAAGAAAGTTTAAACGTAGCTAACACAGTTTGTGCTGTTGGGTATTTGTGTTCTTGGTTTAAGGTTTTTAACCAAAATTACCCTAGTCAAACTAAATAGGTTTTGAAATAACATATACTTCTCGCTAAGAGGTTTTTCAAAAAAAGACTTTTACTAAAAAGTAAATCAAGTAGATCAATGATTTTTCTTAAAAAATTAAGAATTGACACAATTTATCCATTGAAAACATTAAATTCTATTTTGGCTTTTGTCTAAGACAAATTGGCTAAAATTACGCACCAGACGAGAACAATATTCAAATTCTTTAGAGAAACTTTAGGGTGATTAAAGCTAACTCTAATTCATTCAAACCACTCTAGCTTATTCGAACTAGAACGTCTAGGTTTTGGTCACAAACACACAGCTTTTGTTTTAGGTTTTTGGTGGATCCGGTGGGATTCGAACCCACGACCAAGAGGTTAAGAGCCTCCTGCTCTACCAACTGAGCTACAGATCCGATTTTGGGATACCCAAGCAGTTGAGCAAAAATCGAACTTTGTCAACTGATGAACGTTGATTACAGACAGTCAAACTATTTAAGAAGTTTTGGTTTGGTTAGTTTTAAAAACAATCGCCGTGCTTTGTGGTAGCGTTAAATGGTGATTGAATTCGGGTCTTGGAGCTTTCAAGTGGCAATTTAAAGTTTTTTATCAGAGTCTGGTTTAGTTGAAAAAACCATTGACAAAAAGTGTTTTTCTTTTTAGCTAGCTAATCTAGCTTTAGATTTCAATCTAGATTGAATGTCGCGGGAAGTGCAAGTACTTATTCTTTTGAGTGTGATTTTTTGTTCGTCCTCTTCTTTGAAGAGGAGTGTGGGTTTTGGGCTGTTTTTGGTAAATTTTGATTATTTCAAGACTATGGTTGTTTGATTAATTAATCTCGCTATAGTTTTAACTATACAATAACTATATAATTTCAAGTTTATATGCCTTACGTTGCTATTCCAAGTAATATTAAAAAAGTTAAGTCGGTTAGTTTAGAGTTGATGTCACCAGAAGAGATGTTAAACATGAGTTACGGAGAAGTTTTGACTTCAGAAACCATTAATTATCGAACTGGCACCCCCCAAATGAATGGTCTTTTTTGTCAGGCGATTTTTGGTCCAGTAAAGGACTGGGAATGTGCCTGTGGGAAATATAAAAGGTATCGTTACAAAGGTATAATTTGTGATAAATGTGGAGTCGAGGTAACCTCGTCTTCTGTTAGAAGAGAGCGTATGGGTCATATCACTTTGGCTGCTCCGTGTGTGCATCCTTGGTTTTTGCGAATTATACCTTCTAGGATTGCTCTACTGTTAGATATGAAGGCTATAGACGTGAGCCGTGTGGCTTACTTTTCGGCTTATGTGATTACAGAAATTAACGAAGATTTAAGACAAACATATTTAGCCGAAATCGATCGGGAATGTGAAAATCGACTCAAAACCAAGCGAGCTGAATTTGACAAAAAGTTTGAAGAATTAGCCAAACAGTATCAACGAGACAAAGCTTCGGGCAAGTTTGATTTAACCGAGTTAAAGCAAAAATATGAAGCTAACAAAGAACTATTAAAGCAACAAGAAACTGAAATTTTAGCTAAAATTCAAACCATTGCTGACGTGGCTAAACAAGAGTTAGCCAACTTGAAATTCAAAGACGTGATTACTGAATTACAATATCAAGAATTGTCAGCTAAGTTTGGCACAGTCTTGAAAGCTGGTATCGGCGGTGAAGCTATTGAATTTTTATTGAAGAACTTAGACTTACAAGCTGAGTATGATTCTTTGAAAGAAAAGGTTAGCAAAGCTAGAGGCGAAACCAAGAAAAAATTGTCCAAAAGACTACGTTTAATTAGGAATTTTTTGACAACTGGTACTAATCCAGAATGGATGGTTTTGCGTAGAGTTATGGTCTTACCTCCCGATTTACGACCCATGTTGCAACTCGATGGTGGTAGGTTCGCTGCTTCTGATTTGAATGAATTGTATCGTAGATTAATTAATAGAAATAACCGTTTGCGTAAATTAATTCAGATTGGGGCCCCAGAAATTATTCTGCGTAACGAAAAAAGAATGCTCCAAGAGGCTGTGGAGGCTTTGATTGATAACTCACCTAGAGGTGGGAAGCAAGTTATGGCTACCAGTGGACAAAAACGGCCGCTAAAATCGTTAACCGATATTTTACGTGGTAAACAAGGCAGATTTAGGCAAAATCTGTTAGGTAAAAGAGTTGATTATTCTGGTCGTTCGGTGATTATTATTGGTCCCAACTTAAAGTTAGATGAGTGTGGTTTGCCAAAGGAAATAGCCCTAGAACTGTTTACTCCGTTTTTAATTGGCAAGATTATCGAAAAGTCAGAAAAAGGTTTACTTAACGAAGAAGACCAGGCTTTTAATGTGTATTCAGCTAAGAGGTTGATTGAGAGTAAGAAACCCATAGTCTATGATATTTTAGACGAGGTTATTAAAGATAAGTACGTTCTTTTAAACCGAGCACCTACTTTACATAGACTGTCTTTCATTGCCTTTAAGCCAGTGTTAAATGATTACCGATCTATTCAGTTGCATCCTTTAGTATGTAAAGCTTTCAACGCCGATTTTGATGGTGACCAAATGGCTGTACACTTACCCATCACCTTGATGGGTCAACAAGAAAGTAGAGAGTTAATGGCAGCCAGGAAAAACCTATTGAAACCAGCTAGCGGCGAGTTGATCATGGGTGGTCATCAAGACATAGTTTTAGGTTGTTACTACCTTACTTCCATCACCAAAGAGCCAGCTAGTCCAGAACAAATGCGAAAATTCTCTTCGCCAGAAGTGGCTTTAATTGCCTATGATTTAGGTCACATTGCTTTGGGTGAGCGAATTTTAGTAAAAATGAAAATCAATGAACAATTACAGAATGTAGAAACTACTGTTGGGAGAATTATTTTTAATCGAGCTTTTCCTGAAGATTTTGAATTTATTAACGAAACTTTGAACAATAAATTGTATGCTAAAATACTCAACAAAGCCTACCATCAACTAGGTCAAGAAAAATTAGCGGACATTTTAGATGTAATTAAAGATTTAGCCTTTAAGTTCGTAGCCCAATCAGGAATTACTATGTCTGCCTCTGACATTGTCAGTCCTAAAGGTAAAGAAGAGTTGTTAGCTGAGGCTAGAGAAAACGTTTTGAAAGTGCAACAATATTTTGAATTAGGTTTACTTACCGATAAAGAAAGACATATTCAGACAGTCAATATTTGGCGAGAAACCTCAGACAAAATTGCTAAATTAGTTAAGGATACTACCGACAACCTAAGCAATGTGGGTATGATGATTAACTCTGGTTCCAGAGGAAGCTTGTTGCAATTAACCCAAATGGCTGGAATTAAAGGATTATCAGCCACAGCTACTGGTGAAATCATTGAATTGCCAGTACAACACGGCTACATTGAAGGTTTAACTGGTTTAGAGTATTTCTTGTCCATGAAAGGACAACGTAAATCTCAAGCAGACGTGTCTTTAAAAACAGCGGATGCCGGGTATTTGACTAGAAGGTTGGTAGACGTGGCCCAAAATGTAATTATTACTTGTGAAGGTTTGGTTGATAAGCTAACTAGCGACGAAATACAAAGATTTACCGCTGCCGATAGTCAGCAAATGGGATTGTCTCTTTTAGATCGCGTTTACGGACGTTTTTTGGCTAAAGATGTAGTAGTTGACGGCCAAGTAGTAGCTAGAAAAGGTCAATTAATTGATATTAAGTTAAAAGAATATTTATCCCAATTTGATTTACAAGAGATTTGGGTACCATCAATTGTAAAAGCTAGGTTAGTTAGAGGTTTATCTCAAATTGCTTATGGAGCTGATTTTAGTACTCATCAACCTGTAAAGTTAGGTACAGCCGTGGGTGTATTAGCTGCTCAAAGTTTAGGCGAGCCTAGCACTCAGCTGACGATGCACTCCAAACACAAAGGAGGTGCTTTGACCCAAAGTGACATCACCACTGGTTTACTTAGGGTTGAGGAGATTTATGAAGCCAGAACACCCAAAACTGTTGCTCCTTTAGCCCCAATTACTGGATTTGTAGAGAAAATTGAAGGAAATATTGATCTAGGCTACAAAATTACTATTAGTAACCAAAACTTAGCTCAAACAATACCACTTCCAGAATCGGGTGCTAATTTGTTAGTAGCCAATGGTGGTGTGGTGAGCAAGAATGATATAATTGTAATCAAAAATACTGGTGAAGTAATTAAGTCCCAAGTTTCTGGTACTGTGGAAGATCAGGGTAGTCAAATTGTAATCAAACCTGACGTTCCAGAAGTGGTAGAGCTAGATACACCTGTGGGTATGCCGGCTTTGGTAAAATTAGGACAATTAGTAAACCAAGGTGATCCTTTAGTAGATGGACCTCTAGATTTGCAAGAAGTTTTAGACTATAAAGGGATTGACGCTTTGCAAAACTATATCATTAAAGAACTAAATGCCATTTTTATGGCTAATGGAATTAATGTAAACGAAAAACATATCGAAATTATTATTCGACAGATGTGTCAGAAAGTACAAATTTTAGATCCTGGAGATTCTGATTATACTGTCGGAGAACTGATTAATTACAACCTAGCTTTAACTCGTAATACTGAACTGCTAAGCAAAAACCAAAAGCCAATTCTCTTTAAGAGAGTGGTTACGGGTATATCTAAAGCTGCTTTGTCGACAGATTCTTGGTTAGCTGCTGCTTCTTTCCAAGAAACTTCTAGAGTGTTAGTTGATGCCGTTATTTCTGGTAGAAAAGATTATTTGGTAGGTCTAAAGGAGAATGTGATTTTAGGGCAAGTCATTCCTGCTGGTACTGGGTTTGATCCTCAAAAACATCAGGTTTATGAAACTATGGACGAAATTGACATTTATCCTGAAGAGGTGGAGATGTTAATTGATTCTAGTTTTTAGTTTTCGATGTTAGTTTTTTATAAACTTACCTAAACTTTTTTGCTTAAAGTTATGTAGGTTAAGTTTTTGCTCATTGCATATCTTTGGAGTGGTTAGTTCTAATGATAACTCTGGTGGTAACCAAACACACTTTTTATTTAGTTTTAAGCCAAATAAAATATACTAAATTGTGAGAAAAAGTAATCCAATTCTTATCTTGGTCAAATAAGTACACTGCAAACATTTTGTAGAGGTTTGGATTGATGTTACCTCAAGCTAGTTAATCACTAACTAATTAACAACAGCTTTTATTTCACGATTTTTCAACAATATGTATACCTAGCTTAGGATAAATTAATCACTAAACAGGTCTGAGATATATAAAAGAGTTAATTTGTTTTGAAGTTTCTATAACGAATTAGATTAGTGTGTAACTATCTAGCAGGATAAGTCTATTGACTATATTAATTAAGTCAACCTTTGTAGTTTTTTAGCTATATATTTAAGATATTTAAATCATACCGCTCTTTTTGAGTAGTTGTTTAATTTGTAAAGTAAACTCATCTAGTTGCTCTAAGAATTGAGTTTTTTGTAGTTGAAAATATTGTTTAATCTGATCTTTTTGTTTGAGTAATTGGAAAAATTTGGTGCTTAAACCAGTGGCTGTTAGTTTAGTTAAGTGGATATGGTATTCTGAATAGTTGACTAAATCGGTAAAGGCCAGGTTCTTTTTGTCGTAACCAATAACCACAAACGGCACTGTGGAAGCGAAAGCTAAAATACTGGAATGTAGCATCATACAGACTACTGCATCTAAGTTTTTGTAAACATATTTTAATTCCCTGGCTGGATAATCGCAAAAAGTCATGGTTTTAACGAGTTTAGTTTGCAATTCTTGAGCTAATTGAAATTCGCTGTAATTGGTTCCTTTGTGCTTATAAGTATAGTTAGTGTGAACCAAATAATATACTTCAATATCTAAACTTTGGTGAAGTTGGTTAATTAATGTGGCGTAAGTTTCTACGAGCTGATATTTCTGAGCTGCTTCAACTAGCCAAGATTGGTGGCAGGCTAAATTTATACCAATTTTTAGTTTGTGTTTGGGAAAATCTAGGCCGGTAATAGGTTTAGATTGCAATACAATTGCTGGGTCGGGGATTACTATTGGCTGAAATTTAGAATCAATATCTTGGAGAAATTGGTAGGTTCGTTGGTCTCTTACGGAAGTGAGTCTACTTTTGTTGTATAAAATACGAATACTTTGTTTGTCTACATCAGTCAATGCTCGGTCTTGCAGGCCTTGATTATAACCTGCAGCAAAAACTATTACCGACGGTTTAAATTGTTTAATTAAATTATCTTTCAGTGGTAGTAAATAAGCTGTAGAATAAACTCCACCTCCACCGATGATGATTAAGTCATGTTGATTAGCATACCAAAGTATCTGCCAATCCCTAATTTTAGCCAACACTTTAGCTGGCCAAAGTAAGATTTTTGCTAAATTTAGCCAAATAGGCTGGTTTTTTTGCTGGACCCAATTAAAAATAGACTGACAGATTGATAAATATTCTCGATGGCTAAGATAACTTATATTTATCGAGTTTATTTGAATGTCAGAGCCTAAATGTTTTTTTAAGAGGTCTTGAATACCAAAAACAATAGCCGCATCACCTTTATTCTTATCTACCCCAAAATTAAAGTGAATGATACTTAAAGCTTTGCCTGAACTTGGTGGTTTTAGATAAAAAAGTCTAGGCAGTTTGAATTTTAACCAAAAAGCTACCATAATAAATTAGACGAATAACGAAACTAGTTAGATAATTGAGAAAAGTGACTATGGCCGCCCCTAAAGGGCCTAAGCTAGGAATTGCCAACCAATACCCAGCTATGGTCAACATTAAAATTGATATTTCAATCACTAAATTAGTTTTTTCTTGGCTACTCAAATTTAGTATTATCGTCAAAAACATATTGAGAAAATAGGGTAGCAAAGAGCCCACAAGTATTGTGAAAGTTAGTCTATCTAACACATATTTTTGTTCCGAGTCAATAAACCTTAGGATAATTGGAGCTACAGTCAAGGTCCCTAGGGTGGTAACTAAGGCTACAACGAAGGTAACTCCTAAGTTAAGGCCTAGAAGTTTGATTTTTTGTTTATTGTTGGCCCGCTTCGAAATGTTTCTTGGTACCGCTTGATTTTGTAGGTTGTTAAGAGTTTTTTGAAAACTGCTAGCTAGGGTAGGGATGACCATACTAACTATGATTTTAGCTTTATCAAGAACGTTGGTGTACATATTAGCGTAAGCAGTAATGAGTTCTTGGGGGGTGTGTACGTAGTCTAAAATCAGACGATCTAAGTTTTCGTAGCCTGTTACCACTAAACTACTAGTTCCCAAAAAGATCATAGCTGGCCAATGGTCTTTAAGAAGTTGCCAATTCCAGCAGCCCCATTGAGTATGGGCACGTTGCCATATGGCATCAATGATCAGTGTAACAAGATTAACAAACCCCATGATTATCAAATAGAAGAGTAATCCTTGATTGCTACTGATTAGCCAAAAACCGCCAACCAGACCCATTAGAACTAGGAGTTTGTTGATTAAATCAGTCAAACTAAATTGCCAAATATTACCTTTGGCGTTACATACTGCTCGGTAATGAAAATCTAATTCTACCAAAATTTGGTTACCGAAAAGCAACAAAACGATTGGTAGATGTTCTGGCCGAAAAGAGTTAAGTAGTGGGTAGCCGGCTAGTACTAAAATCAAAGCGAATATAAAAGTGGCTAATCGAAACAGGTTGAAAGTCGTCCAAATTTGGGGTAGCTGGGTCTTATATTGTTCGTTAGTGTAGAATTTTTGAATCAAAGAATAAACTCCAAGACTAAGTGGTTGCAAAATCAACCCAAGGTAACTCAGACCCAAAAAATATACTACCAAATCTTCAGTTTCTAAATTAGTAAACAACCATTTTGAAATTAGTAAGCTAACTAATAAAGCTCCAGTTTTGAAAACTACACCACCAGTAACACTTTTCGCTAAATCGATATAATTACGCATGTTTTTTTAATTCTTTACCAAAGCGTTTTTAATTGAACCAGCATCAACAAACAATCTGTTCCCGATCACTCGGGGAATAAATGAAAAACCCGAATTTGTCAACTAAATTGGTCATTTTAAAAAAATTTTTTTAGTTTTTGGTAGTTTTTTACCATTATTGCAACATTTATTATTCTAACTTTGGTTACTACCTGAATACTTTGTTTGTTAATATAGTCAAGAAGTGTTTTTGATTCGCAAAGTGCAAGTGTGAAACACTGTTTGTTGAGCTTTTGATTTAAACTAGCATTTTTTGTTTGAGTCGTTTTGCTTGTTTATCTTAAGTAAAAGCAATGTTGCTTGTGCAGTTGGTAACTAATTGTTTAGTTGAATTTGATTTTTAATTGCGGTGAGAAACTAAGCTATCATAGCTAGGAAGTTATAGATCTTAGATGGTTTCGATTTGAGTTAGGTTTAAAGTGGTAAAAGTGTAAAACTGATTGTGAAAAAACTAATTTTAGTGTTTACAAACTAAGCTTCAATTCAACTAACTGATTATAGGATTTTGAATTGATAAAGTTCGCCATCTTGAAAACCGCGACGGCGATAGTATTCTCTGGTACCTACAGCTGAGATGACTGCTAGTTTAGCATAACCTTTAGTTTTAGCTATTTTAATAGCTTCTTCTATTAAACTAGTACCTAAACCCAAGTGTTGAGCTTTACCCTGATCTTGTTTTCCTAAACTAACAGTTTGTCCATAAATATGAATTTCTCGAATGATGGCACTGTTTGCTAATTCGGGAACAAACGGATGCTCTAAGTTTTTGTCAAAAGGTAAGTGTAATCTAAGAAACCCAGTCAATCTATTGTCTTTGGTAATAAACTGTAAAAATTGTTCTTCACCACAATTCGTTTCGTAAGTGATTATATCCAATTGTAATTGTTCTCTAGTGACTTTCTGATTTTTGATTTCTCTAGAGCGAATTTCTAGTCTGGGAATACCTAACTGATCGAGCTTTTGTTCGGCTATTTCTCGGAAATTTGTGTATTTGTTACCAACAACAATATCTGTGCTAGGAATATCTCTAATCACTCTAGTCAGTCGACAATAGGGTGGAGTAGAGGCGATACACTCGGTTACTACCTGTAACAACTCTTCATAAGAATAAGGATGCCACAGACCTTGTTTGTAATAGTCCATTAGTTCAGCTGTTTCCAGCAGAGAACAAGGATAAATTTTTAATTCGTCCGGACGAAAATCTGGATCATTAAAAATAGTTTGGTAATCCATAATATCTTGAGCTACACTAGATCCATATAAATTAGCCATCCAGTGAGCGTGAATTTTAAAACCTGCTTGCCTGAGTAATTTAACAGCTTTTCTAGTCGCACTCACATCATGTCCGCGATGATTTTTTGCTAGCACCTCATCGTTTAAACTTTGAAAACCAATCTGAGTTTTGGTGCAACCAAGTTTTCGAATACGAATTACTTCTGCTGGAGAAATATTATCTGGTCTAGTTTCCACTACCAGGCCCACACATCTACACTTTGCGGTTTCGTTGCGTCGATGTTCTGCAAACAATTCTTCCCAAGTAGCTTGTTCGTTTTGAGATAATTGTTGCTGGTTATTTTGTTTAAGTATTTGATTTATAATTTGATTATAAGTTAAGTTGTAATTTTGGTTTTCTGTTTCTGAACAAACCCCTTTGTTTACTGAGGTAATAGACCTTAGTTTTTGTCTTTCTGTATTTCTAAAAGTAGTTGGTATGTATTTTATAGTTTGCCAGTCTAAGTTTGATTTGGTGTTTAGAATTTGTCCTCTTTTATCAAGATTTTCTGAAAAATCGTTTAAGGCTTCGAAAATTCTTTTTACAAACCAAATTTGGTATTTATCTGGATAAAAGGACCAAGTCCCGCCTAAGATTATTACTTCTATTTTATCAATTGGATGTCCTATATTGCTTAAAGCTTGCAATCGATTATAAGTTTGTAAATAAGGATCAAAATTATTTTTCAAAGCTCTCTGGGCGCCTGGTTCGTTGACTAAATAGCTCTTTGGCATGCGGACATCGTTAGGACAAAAAATACACTTACCAGGACAAGGAAATGGTTTAGTTAAAACCGTTAAAGTAGCAACTCCTGACAAAGTACGAATTGGTTTTAGTCGAAGTTTACTAATTAAATTGCTATCTTTAGGTAGTTTGGGTAATTTGGGGTGATTTTTTTGATATAAAAGTTGGTAGGCTTGTTGTAGCTCATGTTTACTAAAAATTCTGCCGGTTTTTTTGGCTAAATTACGAATTAACGATTGAAACTCTCGGTTGGTTACAGTAGTCCTTGCTGATAGCTCTTGAAAAAAGCTTACAATGGCCTCTTCGTGTTTGTCTAAATCAGATAGAGGATTAAATTTAGACATAATAAAAATTGTTCTTTAGTTCTTGTTTTCCAGAAATTACCTCCAGTCAAGCTAAGATCCGTGTTTAATTAGTGATGGTAAATTTATAGTGGCAATTTTTAGTAACATTAAAGCTAAGTTGGGCGGTGTTTTAACTTTAACTTTTGTTAAATTTACTCAAAAAATTGAATTAATTGCTGGTCAAATTATTGTTTTAACATA
>Ga0209018_1000471_pt1 | contig 36865 bp, 28 predicted proteins | sample YNPBryBLVA2012_FD_185814 | JGI IMG/M metagenome (GOLD analysis project Ga0209018, IMG submission 185814) | Anoxygenic and chlorotrophic microbial mat microbial communities from Yellowstone National Park, USA - YNP Bryant BLVA 2012 (SPAdes)... ...
CGTCACGATTTTCGTCCAAGTTACCGTAAGATAAGTAAATTGTTCGAATATATTCCTCGAAAAACTATTTCTGCTTTTACTGCAACAGCTACACCCGAAGTTCGTTCGGATATTGTTCAATCACTTACGATGAAACACCCAAACGTTTTCGTAGGAGGGTTTGAACGACCAAATATTGCTATTTCAATATCCTATCCAAACAATAAGACCAAAGCAATCCTCGATATTTTGCAAAAATATAAAAATGAATCTATCATAATTTATGTAGGTACCCGCAAAGCTACAATCGAATTGAGCACTTTTCTTGATAGCAAGGGATTTAAAGCTGTGCCCTATAATGGTGCTATGCCAAGCGAAGATCGTAAAAAAGTACAAGATAAATTTATCAAAGGTGAAGTTAATATAATTGTTGCTACAAATGCTTTTGGAATGGGTATAGATAAACCCGATATCCGACGCGTTGTTCACTCTTACCTGCCACTATCGCTCGAAGCCTATTATCAAGAAATTGGACGAGCGGGAAGAGACGGTAAGCCATCCGATGCTATTTTAATTTATAGTCCCGAAGATGATAATTTGGCTAATTATTTCCTTAGTAATTTAGTTCCTAATAGTAACGATATCAGCAAATTTTTTAATTTCGTCGATTTATCAATTAAAAAAGAAAATAGCAATTTCATTAAGGGAGATTATGAATTTTTTTCTAGGACATTAAATATTAGTAAATCTAACTTGGCGATTTTATTCAGATATTTGGAAAGAAAAAATATTATAAAATTTTACGAAAATACCTCAATTTTCGAAATACAAATTACAGAGTTAAATAACACTACTAAATCTATTTTACCTTACTTAGATAATGAAAGAAAGAAAATCTACTACAAGTTATTGGATATTTCGGAAGACATTGCTAAATTAACTATTACAATCGACATAAAACGATTAACAAAAGAACTGGAAATTACACAAGACCATTTAATAACCCATCTAAATTCTCTCCAAAATAGTAATTTAATCCAAATTAACAAAAAAAGTGTTTTGTCGGGAATAAAGGTTATGCTTGAGTCATTCAACGACAATCTCTTAATTGAAATTAATACTGAAATGCAAAAACAACGAAATTTCCAGACAAAAAAATATCTAACATTTCTCGAATTTATCAAAACTCCCAGATGTAAGTCTCAATTTATCTTAAATTATTTTGGAGAAAACAATCCTGTTGCTTGTGGAATATGTGATTCTTGCAGAGGACAATTAGATAGGAATATTGCTCTAACCGAATTCAAAATTAAAAATATATTACCAAGCAAACCAAGTGATAGAGAATTTAAGTTATATATGCAAATTAACCAATTATTCACCGAGAGTATAACATTCGATCAATTTATTGAAAAAATAAAATTAACACCACCCGAAATTGCAAACATCTGCCAAAAAGGTATCGAGCAGGGTTATATTTCGATAAGACCTAATTTTATCGACATAGAAACTTTCGCAGAAGTAAAAAGCATTTTACAAAAAAAACCGACCGCCAGATTAAGTGAAATTCGGATGAAAATGAAAACCGAAGTAAGTTATCCCTTGTTGCGAATTATCACTGCTTTTGCACGTCAAGGTTAATAATTTTGGAATAATCAGAAATATTTAGATTTTTTTGAATATTAATTCAATTATTTCGTTTTAAGGTTTATAATTTTATTAAAAATAAAAAATAATTAAATGAAAGTAGCAGTTATTATAACAGCAGGTGGAAAAGGTGAAAGATTTGGCGGCGAAATGCCCAAACAATTCATCGAATTAAAAGGTAAACCAATTATAATTCATACTATCGAAAGATTTTCGAAAATTTCAGAAGTAGAATCAATTGTAATACCTGTGCATAGTGAATGGTTCACTTATACAAAAGAATTAATTGCAAAATACGACTTGCCCAAAGTTAAAGATGTTGTTGTTGGTGGCAAAGAGCGACAAGATTCAATTTACAACGCCTTGCAATCGAATGCTTTAGAGGAAATGGATATCGTTATGGTTCACGATTCCGTCCGACCTTTTGTTGATGAAAAATTAATAAATAAAATAATTGATTTAACCGAAGATTATGGTGCAGTTATTGCAGGAACTACACCCAAAGATCCCGTAAAAGAAATTAATACCAAAGGAGAAATTAATAGAACAATCCAAAGAAATAAAGTTAGTATCAGCCAAACACCACAAAGTTTTTGGAAGGATATCATAAAAACAGCTTACCAAAAAGCAAGAGAAGTTAATTACATAGGTAGCGATTCGGCGCAATTAGTTGAGTTTCTTGGCTACAAAGTATTAGTTGTAGAGGGCAGTGAATATAATATCAAAATTACAACGCAATTCGATTTAAAATTAGCAGAATTGATTTACGACGAAATTTTAATCAAATAATCGAACAAAAAAATATAGATTCTCAAAAAGGGATTCATTGTAATCCCTTTTTATTTTAAAAATATATTACATTTTTCTTTAAATAATTTTGAAATAAAATATTACTTAAAATTAACATAGTTTGTCTAATTTTGAAAATTAAAAGCATAACTCTATGACATTTGCCAAAACAAAGATTATATGTACTATTGGTCCAGCTTCGCAGGACAAATCTATTCTTGCTGAAATGGTAAAGTATGGGATGGACATCGCAAGATTGAATCTATCGCACGGAACAATTGAGGACCATATAGCAAGAATAAATATTATCCGAGAAATAGAGAACGAGACTCAGCAAAAGATAACAATTTTGGGTGACTTGCAAGGACCCAAGATACGAATTGGAAAGGTTGAAAATGGTGAAATCGAAATTTTTGACCAGCAAGAATTAATAATAACAACCGAACCTATGGAGTTTGGCAATAGCCAAGTTGTCCCAACCACTTATAAAGATTTGGTAAAAGAGGTTAAAGAAGGGAACCCGATTTTATTGGATGATGGATATATTCATTTATTATGCACTAAAGTTGTTAAAAACAATATATACACAAAGGTGTTGAAAGGTGGCAAATTAAAGAACAATAAAGGGATAATTGTTCCTGGATCTAAAAGCAATGCACCTTCGTTAAGCGAAAAAGATTTGGAAGACTTGAAATCTGTATTAGCTGCAGGAATCGATATGATAGCACTTTCTTTTGTCAAAAATGCAAATGATGTGAGGGAATTAAAAACTGCAATGAAAATTTTTGGTCGCCGTGTGCCAATCATTGCCAAAATTGAGCGCGGAGAAGCTTTTGATTACATCGACGAGATAATTGATGAAGCAGATGTCGTTATGGTTGCTCGCGGAGACTTGGGATTAGAAATGCCTATCGAGGAAATACCAATTCTACAAAAAGAATTAATCAGAAAAGCTAATTTGAAAGCAAAACCAGTGATAACAGCAACCCAAATGTTAGAATCTATGATAAATAATCCAATGCCCACACGTGCCGAAGTAACTGATATTGCAAATGCTGTGCTTGATGGAACTGATGCAGTAATGCTGAGCGCCGAAACAAGTGTTGGCAAATACCCATTAGAAGCAGTTGCCTATATGAACAAAATCATTGCAAAAACCGAAAAATCTTTGAATAAAAAAATAAAATTCACGCTCCATAACCAACACGATGCAGATAACATATCCGATTCTGTTGCTCTATCAGCAGTATTACTTTCCCGCAATATTTCTGCAAAAGCAATTGTTACTTTAACCCATACTGCTTATACTGCCCGTAAAATATCCAAATATCGTCCAAATATCCCTATCATTTCGATAACGAACGATAGAAATATCTTGGCTTATTTGAATTTAATTTGGGGCGTATACCCTTTGTTTTATGACAATGAAGATATCAACGATGAAATGATTGAGTTTGTCACCACCAAATTATTGGAATTAAATTTTGCAAAAAAAGATGACTATATTGTTTTGGTAACTGGTTTGACCCAAGAAGCAATTAATCATAATAATTTGATTAAAATAATTATCGTTAAATAATTAAAGAGTTTCTTTATTTTATAATTGTTTTTTCGCGGTCTGCACCCAACGAAATAATTTTGATTGGAATGCCAGTCCTTTCGGATATATAATCCAAATATTTCTGTAAATTTTCGGGCAAATCATCGTATTTACTTATTTCGCTATCAAATGGTTCCCATCCATCAAGTGTATCGTAAATACATTCTATTTTTTCGAAAGCTTGTAAATCAGCAGGGAAATTGGTAGTTATATTGCCTTCTATACTATATTGAGTGCAAACTTTAATTTTTTCAATTCCCGAAAGCACATCGATTTTCGTAATAGCAATTTCGGTAACTCCATTAATCATAAAAGAATAATTAAGCTGGGGGAGATCTAACCAACCACAACGGCGAGGTCGTCCAGTTGTTGCACCAAATTCGGCACCTTGATGGCGTAATAATTCTCCGGTTTCGTCGTTCAATTCTGTTGGAAAAGGTCCATTGCCAACTCGAGTTGTGTATGCTTTAACAACACCTATAACTTTAACAATTGATGTTGTAGGAATACCCAAGCCAGTGCAAGCACCACCAACTGTTGGATTAGAACTTGTTACAAAAGGATAGGTGCCATGGTCAACATCAAGCATAGCGCCTTGTGCTCCTTCGGCCAAGATCTTTTTACCTTTTTTTAAAGCATTGTTTAACAAATATGTTGTGTCCTTTATATAAGGATCAATTAATTCATCGAATTCTAAGTATTTCTCGATAATTTCTTCGATGTTTAATTCTTCGTAATCGTATAATTTTCGTAAAATCTGGTTTTTGGCTTCAACATTTTGCCTTAACTTTTGCTCAAAGCTGGTACGATCGAGCAGGTCAACAATACGAATACCAACTCGAGAGAACTTGTCGATATACGAGGGACCTATTCCCCGACCGGTTGTCCCTATTGCTTTTGGGGATTTGATTTCGGAGATTTGATCAATAAGTTTGTGGTAGGGCATTATCAAATGTGCTTTATGACTTATAAATAATCTATCTTTTACCTGGATTCCTTCGTTTTCCAGCATTTGAATTTCGTCCATCAAAGCAACTGGATCGATAACCACACCGTTGCCTATAACACAAATTGTGTGTGGATGTAATATCCCCGATGGAATTAAATGAAGAACATATTTTTTCCCATTCAGGACAATTGTATGGCCAGCATTTGCACCACCTTGGTAGCGAGCTATTATGTCGTAATCCTCGCTCAATAAATCCACAATCTTCCCTTTTCCTTCGTCACCCCATTGGGTTCCCAAAATCACGCTTACTGGCATAATTTGTAGCCTTATTAAAACTACAAAAATAATAAAGATAAAAATAGTATATCAAAATAGTTTTCAACAAATTAATAAGTGAATTGGACGCCAAAATTCCATCGGAACGGCAATCCCACATATACTTGAGCAGTATTTGCCGTATGATCGGCACCATCACGTGCATCGGTGATGTATTTTGCATTCAATACATTAATTCCTGCAGCAAAAACACGGATTTCAATAGGTAAATTCAAAGGTAAAGTGGAGTATATTTTAGCATTCAAAATTCCATAAGCAGGTATTTTCCAAGGTTGTGTTCTGTCGTTTGGGTTATTTCGTAATTCGGGATTAAAATCGGCATAATAATCTGCAAAATAGTTATAAGTTAATATGATTGACGTTTTTTTGATTGGATAAAAGTAAAGTGATAGCGAAGCAGTTGTTTGGGCCGCGTCACCAACTTTAATATCTTTAATATATAAATTTTTTGTAAAAGTTATAGGATTGCCATTAGCATCTACAACATTTTCGGGCGAATAGGTTGCAAATACATCGTTCGACCATCGCCAATCTCCCAAGGATAACATACCACTAATTCTCATCCACCGGAACAAGCGATAGTTAAAATCAAGTTCAATTCCTTTGTGGTCGGCTCCTAAACCTGGCAAATTGTAATTAAAATATGTTCGTGAACCATCAGGGTTGGTGATGTAAGATGAAGTATACCAAGCACGATCTCGCCATTGTGTCCAATATGCATTTAAGTTTATTTTCAAATCACGAGTATTGTATCCCGCACCAATTTCGATTGCATTAACTTTTTCGGTCAATACATTATCGTAAACGGAATTGTCGTTGTAGAAAACATTTTGGTAAAGTGGAGGGCGAACGTAATGTCCAGCGTTTGCAAATACATTGAAGTTATCGTCAATATTATAGTTTGCACCCATTTTAATGGTATATCCTAAAAAGTTTTGCCAAGCTGTTTCGCGTCCATTTGGCATCGTGTCTGTTCGAAAATAGTCAATTCTTTTGTATCCTGTGTTGGACAAAGATAAATTCACATAAGTTGTAACTTTTTCGAATTTATACTCACCTTGGGCAAACCCACCAATCCACGAAACTAAACCATCATAGTTATAACTAATTTTATCTCCAATTTTTTTCATCCAACTTGCCGAGTCGTTGCGGGTTTTATCTGAAAAATCCAAATAGTAATCCGCCCCCAAAAGATTGCGAATTTCTTGCCAGTGTTCTCCTCGATAATAACGCAAATCTAATCCAGTATGCAAACTAAATTTTTCGATAGGCTTTGTTTCGAATGTACCTAAATATCCATACCAATAATGCTGGTTAACAGAATTTCGTAGTATAGACTTTGCTTTATGCAAAGTTTTAGAAAAACGGGGATCAATTGATTGGTCACTTATGTTGTAATCATAGATTTGTTGAAAATCCATTTGACCATTGTCCGTGCGCGTTTTATCATATATTTGTGGAATTTGCCCTGTTACTCCCGAACCACCACCGATACCGCGAGAAAAATAAAACACCGAAGTTAAATTTGATTGAGGTCCAATTTTCCAATTCCAATTTAGGTTTGCTTGGGGTTTATGGTAATAATTTTCCGCAGCAATTAATACACCATTTTCTCTAAATTCACGAATTTCTCCATTATAATACTGTTGAATTGGATGATTTGGATCAACCTTGATTACTCCCCAATTTGGGTTATAATTGTAACCAAATTCTGTATAAAAATTAATAACTGAATCGGCTACGCCAGCTTTACGGGCTAATTCTTTATCAAAATTAGCAATGGGTTGACGAAAATTTCTTTGACCATGTTCTTGCGGAGCACCTGTAAAATAAAAATCGAAGGAATGGTTCTCGTTCAAATCAAAGCTCATCGACAAATAGTAAGCCCAAGCATCGGTATAAGTTCGTTGGACAACCCCATCTGCAGTTTTGCGAACTGCAGTGACTGTCGCGGCAAAATCACCTATTTTCCCGGTATTACCAACAATTGTGGATTTAAAAAAATTACCAATTCCAATTTCTTGTTTGTAGATTATCCCGGTTTTTTGATTTGCAGCATCTGTAACAATATTCATAGTTCCACCAACGGATGGATTGGCCATTCGACTTGCACCAAGACCTCGTTGCACTTGTAAAGAAGATGTTGCATCTGCCAATCCATCCCAATTCGACCAATAAACCCATCCGTTTTCCATATCATTAACTGGAACCCCGTTTATCATCACCGACACATTTCTTTGATTAAAACCACGAATGTTTATGCGGCTATCACCCGAACCACCTCCTTGTTCGGTGGCATATACTCCGGGTGTATTGTTCAATAACATAGGTAAATCACGACTAGCCAATTCTTCGAGGATTTGTTGCTTGGAAATATCCGAAAAAGCAACAGGAGTTTCGCGATACTGTGCACGGCTTGCTATAACTTGTATAGCTTGACTTTCAACGGTTCCTTCCTCTAATTGAAAAATTAATTTAAGGTTTTCATTTGCTTTCAATGTAACTTTTTGTTCTTGGGGCTTATATCCAACAAATGTAACCTTTAAAGTATATGTTCTTGGTTTAAGGTCCGAGATTGAAAACTCTCCCTTGACATTAGTTCTTGCACCAAATTTAGTGCCTACAACATAAACATTCGCACCGATCAATGGATCATCTGTTTCTTTAGATACAACTTTTCCCGAAATTATAGATTGTGAATAAGATACAAATGTCGAAAGGACAAACATAAAAATTGTATAGACAAAGTTTTTCATTACTATTTTTCCAAAAAAATTAGCTTTACAAAATTAAGAATTTAAAATACAAATTAAGTGAATATTTATCTAATATTTATCAAAAGAAACCTAAAAATTAATCTAAATTATAGGCAGGTTGGTGCTAGAAGCAAAATAAGTAAGCCACTTTTTGTGGGATCTACTGGAGTCGAACCAGCGACCTCTTCCGTGTCAAGGAAGCGCTCTAGACCAAACTGAGCTAAGACCCCTTTTTCAATTATAGCACAAATAAGAATTACAAAATTAACACATAATTAGTAATTTGCAATATAACTTTTTACAATTTTATGGAATTACTTAAAGCTACCAACATTCACAAAGCATATTTAAACAAAACCAAAGAGAAAACAGAGGTGCTAAAAGATTTAGATATATTGATAAATCAACAAGATTTAATTTCGATTCAAGGAGTTTCGGGTTCGGGCAAAAGCACATTATTGCATATTATTGGAGGGTTGGACAAACCCGACAAGGGAAATGTTGTGATTTTTAATGGTTCGCAAATTAATTTGTATGACCAAAGCGATAAAACGTTAGCAAAAATTAGAAATACATTCTTTGGATTTGTCTTCCAATTTCATCATTTACTACCCGAATTCACTTCCATAGAAAATGTAGCAATGCCAGCATTGATAGGAGGCGCCGACAAAAAAGATGCTTTTCGACGGGCAGAGGAATTATTGATTAAAGTTGGGATGAAAGATAAAATGCAAAAAAAGCCCTCAACATTATCTGGCGGTGAACAACAAAGAGTGGCAATTGCAAGAGCATTAATTAACAGACCCAAAATAGTACTAGCAGACGAGCCGACAGGAAACTTAGATGCTATCAACACATCTCAGTTTTTGGATTTAATGATGACCTTAATTGCAGAATTCAGAATCACATTTGTAATAGCAACCCATAGTATCGAAATTGCCGAGAAAGCAAATCGCCAGTTTTTATTACGAAACGGCAAATTAGAACCTTATTCAAAGATCTCCTAATTGTGGCTTGATTGTTATTTCTTCGATCATAAGATCTGAAAAATGCGATAATTCAATGATTTGTTCGATAATTTTTGCAATATTTCCAGGCAGAATCATACGATGGCGATATTCGGTTCGTGTGTTTTCGTCCCAAATATCTGTATCGGTAGCTCCAAGAAACATGTTCACAACTTTTATATTATGTTGGCGAACTTCCTCGCGGATGGAATTTGTTAGTCCAACTAATGCAGATTTCGACGCAGAATAAACCGATGCATTACCGAATGCTTTTTTGGTAGCAACAGACGAAATATTAATTATTACTCCTTTTTTTTGGGAAATCATTTTAGTTAGTATCGTTTTCATTAATATTGTTGATGCTATTGTATTTACAAAATATTCATTACGAATAACATCTTCCCCTAATTCAACAAAAGGAGCAAAATGGGCAACACCAGAGTTGTTTATGAATATATCAATTACTATATCCAATTCATTAATGTGAGATGTAATTTTATTGATATATTCATTCCATTTTTCCTCGGAACGAATATCAAAATCTAATTCTAAAATTTTGAGATTTTGATTATTTCTTTCTTCGGGAAAAGACTTGTAAAAAAAAGATTTATTCCTTGTAACTCCAACAAAATTATATCTGGATTTAAGCAAACTATAAATGCCTAAACCAATGCCGCGCGATATTCCTGTTAAAAAAATAGTTTTCATTTTGATAATTACATTTTTTTTTGTAAATTACAAAAAAAATATGCAGGATAATCAAATGAATGATCAAGTTGAAAATGCTGTATTCAAAAACACAACTGACGAAGTTGTTCAATTAGTTAGCTTTAATATCGGTGATGAAGAATTTGGGGTGGATATACTAAAAGTTCAAGAAATTAATCGTATGGTGGAAATCACTCGCGTTCCAAATTCACCTGATTATGTCGAAGGAGTAATCAATTTGCGAGGCAAGGTAATTCCCATAATCTATATGCGCAAACGCCTTGGAATGCCCGCCAAACCTTTGGATAAGGATACACGAATTATTGTAGTAGAGATTGATAAAAAGGTAATAGGTTTTATTGTTGATAGTGTTAACGAAGTATTGCGAATCAACAAATCGATTACAGAACCACCACCATCGATGGTTGCAGGAATTGATTCCGATTTTATCACTGCAATTGCAAAATTGGAAGATCGATTGCTTATTCTTTTGGATTTAGAGAAAATACTAACCAAATCCGAAGTTGATGAAATCAAAAAAATAAGCAATAATTAAAATCCATTATTCAGCTCCTTTTTTTAAATTATTAATTTTTGTAAACCTTTCAAGGCAAATAATATACTTTCTAATTATAACATTTATCTATAAAGTTCAATCAAATTTTAATTAGTATTAAACCATTAATAATATTTCAGAAGTGAAAAAGAATAATTAGCAAAATGAATTCGATTCAGCGATTAGAACTACAAAAACAAAACTTTGAAGTAAAAAATTCAATTATGTTTGTAGTAAAAAAAATTACAAAAAACTTGCTTTTTAAAATTTTTTTTTGTAATTTCACAAATTAGAAAAATAATCAAGTAAAAATTAATATTCAGTTAAGATCTTTTATTCAAGTTCTTTTTAAATAACTTTTTTATTAACAAACACAGGACTTGTTATGGCAAGTAACTCTACCAAACTACTGCGAACAAGCAACTTGTTCGTCAAAGCTATAGTTCCGGTGTTGGTAGTCCTTTTTACCATTAGCGTAAGTGGACTACAACTGCTAGCTCAAAGTGGCACTTTCGTATCGGGCAAAGTAACCGATGCAGAAAGTGGCAAGGCATTGACCGGTGCATCAGTATCGATACCCGAGTTGCGTATCGGTGCTGTCACAGACAAAGAGGGGAATTTTAAGTTCCGTGCACCAGCAGGTAAACACACACTCGAAATTAAATACTTAGGTTACCAAACAGTAACTCGCTCAATAACAGTAAAAGAAGGCGAAACCGCAACCATCAACATAAAGCTCTCGCAAGGTTCAATACGAACTAATGAAATCGTAGTCGTCGGTCTCTCTGGAGAAGTAGACAAAAACAAGCTGGGAAATACAATAGCAACAGTTGGCAATGAAGCAATAAATAACGTTGTTTCCTCTTCGGCGATCGATGCTCTTAGCGGACGAGTTTTGGGTGCTAATGTTACAAGAAATTCTGGACAACCCGGTGCAGGAACATATGTAACATTGCGTGGTCGTAAAACTATGGAAGGTTCGTCCGAACCTCTCTACATTGTTGACGGTGTTGTAATCGACAATACTTTCCTATATGATCCAAGTGGAACACAACAGTTTTCGAACCGCGTAACTGATATAAACCCCGAAGATATCGAAGATATGCAGATTTTGAAAGGAGCAGCAGCTGCTGCATTGTATGGTGCCAAGGCAGGCAACGGTGTAGTTATTATCACAACAAAGCGAGGTAAATTTACAAGTAGCGACAAACCCGCCAGAATTTCGTTCAAATCATCATTACAAATCGACAATAAATCCGGCAAGATCGATTTACAAAAAGAATTTGGTCAAGCAACTCCTTACAAACCATACAAGCCTGGATCAACAAACTCTTGGTCTACTACTAAGTTACCAGAAGGCACACCTGTTTTTGACCATCAAGAAGAGCCTTTCAGAACTGCTTATTCCACAGAAAACTCATTAACAATCAGTGGCGGCGTTCCACAATTTGACTATTTAATAAACGGCACTTATACCAATAATGAAGGTTATGTGGAAGGTTCCAAATTGGAAAGAACAAGCGTTAGAGCTAACGTCGGTATCTCGTTATTACCAGGTGTCACACTCCAAACCAACAATAACTATATCTTCACCAATAACGATCTACCACAAGATGGTTCCAACACCTCTGGTATTTTATTAGGTGCACTAAGAACTCCCCCAGAGTTTGATAATACAATTTATTTGGAGGATGACGGTATAACTCAAAGAAGATTCGCTTCGTATGATAACCCAATTTGGACACAAAAATTCAATAAATTTAATCAAAAAATTAATCGCTTCTTGCATAGTACAGATGTCAAGTATATGCCTTGGGACTGGTTAACATTTAATTTAAGATATGGATTAGATTGGTATTCTTATAATTACATTGAACGATTGGCTGTTGGTTCGGCATCTTCTCCCGGACGTATGGGTTCAATCGACAAATCTCGTATTGATAATCGCCAACAAAATTTGGATTTCACATTTAATTTAAATCAATCATTACTCGATGGCGATTTAGAATTCAATTTAGTTGGTGGTTCTCAATCGATTTGGTATGAACGCTCAACAGTAAGTGCAAATGCAACACAAACATTGTCTTTCTTCGACGAAATTGCTGCTGGCTCAACCAAAGATGCGGGGAGCTCTCTAACTAAAACAGAAATACAAGGTTTATTTGGGCAATTAACAACTTCTTTCTTAGATAGATATACTTTGACTTTAGGTGTTAGAAGGGACGGTAGCTCTACATTTGGAGAATCACAAAAATTCCATACATATCCAAAAGCAAGTTTTTCATATGTAGTTAGCAAGGAACCATTCTTTGAAGGATTGAAAGATATATTTAGTAACTTCCGTATCCGCGCTGCGTGGGGACAAGCTGGTTCGCCCGACCTACCTTATGCATATGCAACAAACAATGTATATATCACCGATGGTAACTTCGATCCTTGGGTTGAGTCCTCTGAATCAAAACGTGGTGGATTTAACGGAATTCGTGCAAGTGCTGTTGCTGGTGCAAAAGACATCAATCCTGAAACTTCAACAGAAACAGAGTTTGGATTTGATATTGGATTGCTACAAGACGCTATCTCTTTAGAATTCTCTTTCTTCCATTCAGATGTTGAAGATTTAATTATGTCTTTGCCAGCTCCTGCATCAACTGGTTATACAAATATGCTCAAGAATGGCGGTGCAATGTGGAACGAAGGTTTCGAACTTGGTTTAACAGCACGTCCATTTAGCACTCCAGACTTTAGCTGGGTTACTAGATTGAATTACACCTCGACAAAGAATAAAGTAACTCGTTTAGATGCTAAGTTTTATACATTAACTGGTGGTTTTGTCGGCATCTTAAATTCAGCAGTTGAAGGAATGCCATTAGGGACATTCCAAACTGCAGGTTGGTTACGCTATGACGATGCAAAAGCAAAAGATCCCAACAACAAAGGAACTAAATGGGAAGTTACAGATGCCGAAAGAAAATTCTATAAAGAGCTAACTGGACGAGATTATCAAAACGGTGATATTAGATTGTCTTATTGGGATCCCGATGCAAAAGAAGTAATAAACGATGATTATGGCTTGAATTATGCTGGTGCTCCAGTTCAAGATCCCGATTTGATATTTAAATACGATCCAAACCCCGACTTTATGATTTCTTGGAGTAATGATTTTACGATATTCAATGATTTTACATTCTCATTCCTCTGGGATATGGTTTGGGGATTTGATGTATGGAACGGAACCAAAGGTGCATTATATAACTTTGGAACACACGGCGACACTCGTGACCGTCTTGATCCATGGAACGACGAAAATGGCCATCCAGTATACGACTATACACCCGTTATAAATGGCACTGGTGAACGAACTATACCAAACAAGGTAATGAAATACCGAATGTATTACAATGGATTTAATATCAACGAACCTCATATCGAAGATGGTTCATTCATCAAATTACGTGAAATTAGATTAGATTATCGCTGGCGTGGTTTGGAAGAATGGAATATCAGTCAAATAACATTCTCCTTTGCCGCACGCAATTTACTTACTATTACTGACTACAAAGGTTTCGACCCAGAAGTTAATACATTCTCTTTAGCTGAAGGTCGTGGTGTGGACTACTTTACATTGCCACAGGTTACTTCGTTACGATTTGGTATATCAATTAACTATTAATAAGGAGGAATAAAGATGAAAAAATATATTAACAATCTAACAAAGGTATTTGCTCTATTTACATTTTTTGCATTATTACTTTCGAGTTGTTCAATTGATGATAGTGTTAATATCGACCCAAATTCTATTGCTGAAGCAAAAGTAAAATCAGTTGATGGTGTTTATTCACTATTTGTTGCTTTGCAAGTAAATATTGCAGATACTTATTCACGAGATCGTTCCCGCTTGGCATCAATTTGGTCTTGGCAAATGTGTGCTCCTCCTGGTATAGCGCGCCCACAACCAGTTGCATGGAATTCATATAATATTACAACGGATGGTCCTACAGACGACTACTGGGTTATAACCTACCGTGGTGTAAAAATCGCAAACGATATTATTCAATTTACACCAGAAGTGTTCACCGGACCGAACGAAAAAATTGGAAATACTATTTTAGGTATTACCAAAGTATACAAAGCAATCTTATTAGGTGAGGCTGCAGCTTCCTATGGTAGTATTCCAATCGAAATTAAAGGTGCAGAACCACCAGATTTTGTTGACCAAAATGCAGCTTATACTTATGTTCAAAAGCTTTTGGATGAAGCAATTGCCCACTTCAACGCAGGAACAGCAACACTCACTCGCGACCTGAACTTAAAAGGCGATGGTGCAAAATGGATAGCAGTAGCAAACTCCGTAAAAGCTCGCTATTATCTACATATTGGCGACTACAACAACGCTTTAGCCTCTGCCAATAAAGGAATTGCAGATGCAAGCGGCTCCATTTATGGGATTTTCTCTGATAATGCAGGCGAAAAAGCAAATTGGGGTATGTGGGTTCAAAACGAACAAGAACCTATTCGTCCCGATAAATATTTCTTAGATATGTTCGATCCAGGAGATAAAAGATTAGCAGAATATTTTAATCCTAATGCTGATGGCGAATACATTGGCTTTGCTTCTCGTCCATTAGCCAATGCTTATACAAAACCAATTTTGGATAAGGAAAAGAACTTCCAAACTACCGTCAGAATGAAAAAATACTCAACATATTCCGAAAAATTCCCAATTATTCGCTACGAAGAAAATGTTCTTATTAAGGCAGAATGTTATGCAAGAGCTGGTCAATTAGCCGAAGCTTCGAACGAAATAAATATAATTCGTAAGAAGGCTGGCCTAACTGATTTTACTGCTACCAATAAAGACGAAGCACTAAAAGAAGCTTTAAAGCAAAAATTCTTAGAACTCTATTTGGAAGGTCAATCTTGGCACGATCAAAGAAGAACCGGTACATTGCCTGAATACGTTGCAGGAGCAAATGCTCGATTCCTATATGGTCAAAGCGAAAAAGTAGCAAATCCAAAAGTCCCAGCCGATAAAGATGAACTTTGTAAGTATTTGCTTAACAAGAAATACGGCGGGTTATTAGATTAGTTCTTCAATCCATTTCGAAAAAAAGACTGCCTTTCATAATTGGAAGGCAGTCTTTCGTTTATATGCATTTTAATAACTAAGGAAGAACTGAGATAAACTTTTATTTCTCAATAGAATTGATCCTCTTGGTCATCATTATAAAGATATTCATCATTTATGACATCTTCGTATTCGGGCCATAAATCTTCTATTCCTTCGATCAATACTTCTTCGTCTTCAATTTCCAGAATATTATCCAAAACTTGCTGAGGGCAGCCAGCTCGCATAGCGTAGTCATAAAGCTCTTCCTTAGTTGCTGGGAATGGTGCATCTTCCAAAAAAGCAGCTAATTCGGGTGTCCAAAACATATTTCCTCCATTAGTTTTTTTTAAGTTTGCAAAATTATAAATTTAATACTTAATTTAGATGAATTTGTTATAATTTTTGTTTTTTTTACGGAATAATTGCAAATTTATTTATTTCAATATCTGTTTCTACGCCAAGCTCATTAATTCCACTGATTTTATAGATATAAGTACCTATATCCAATTTATTCCCATTTTTGTCAGATAAATCCCATTTAATTGCTCCAAAAGCATTATTATCCGATAAAGTTTGCAAGATTTCACCTTGAAGAGTCATTATTGTAATTTGGAAATATCGTGGCAAATTTCCAAACCCTAAATATTCATCTCTACTGATACTTACTGGGTTTGGAAACGTAAAAACCGATTTTATATTGTCCTTTACTAATACGAAGGATAGCGTGTTTCCAGAACTTTGTGTTATTGGTTTACCATTACCAGATTTTATGTTTCTTGCTGTAATTGAGTAAATATCTCCGATAATATTACTATTTTTTATCGCATCGTCGAGATGTATTAGAACCTTTGATAAATTTGTTTTATCGGTTTGGGCAGATATTACTTTTCCAATGGGCTTCAGTTCGTAATTGTTAGCAATATTTGATGTAGAAGTATCTAAGACTTCCGAAAATTCAATCTCAATGTTGTTTAAATCAGTAACATACAATTTCTTAAGGTATATTTCGCTGGTAGTGCTTTGTTCAGCTACTTCGAAATATATTGAAGAGTATGATGATGGATTATTCCAATAATCGCGAAACGATTTACAAGTTATTTCGTGTTCACCTTTTTGAAGAATTTGGGGAAGTGTTAAGATGTAAGATGAATCAGAATTAGCAATTGCCGAAATAGGTTTCAGCTTGTAATTACCATTAAGATGGCTAACTAAAAAAACATCATCGTCATTCAATACGGGTTTAACTTTTCCATTAAAACTAACAACAAGTGTTCGATTGTCAATTGTTGTTACTTTAATTGGTTGAATCGGAGCACTAGCAAATATTGTCAAGATTTCTGAATAATTGCTTTCGTTTATTCCATCTATTGTATCGACGGCAGACACGATGAAATGATGATATTTATTTGGTTCTAAGTCGATAACTATTAAAGAGTCTAATTCTGTTTTGGAAATTTGTCGCAAAGAAAATTCGCCCAAATCACTTTGAATTAATTTGTAAACTCTATAAAAGTGTGCGTTGGCTACTTTTGTCCATTTCATTACTGCAACATTATCACTTAAAGTGTAAAAATCATAAAACTGGGGTGTGGCAATTATTTTCTCGAAGTTTGGTAATTCAAAAAATTTTGTGGAGTCAAATGTAGCAATGCCAATTTCGTTAATTCCATTTTTGTCGAAATCATTAACTATTGCAGAATTCGAAAATGAATATGGATAATGCCAATATGGTTGCCACTTCCCATCCAATTTTTTGAAAACATAGGTATTTGGCAAGGTAGAAATAATAAGTTCATCGTCTCCTTCTTTATCATAATCTGCAGCTAAAATTCCATTACGAAAACCAACTCGCAAACGCGGATCAATTCCTGCACGAACACCAGTTATATTCTCTATATTTGTTACAATATAATTATTGGAAGGAATAAATTTTAAAGATCGTATATTCCATAACAGCTCGTTTGCATTGCTCTCGCCATATAGATTTTCGCTACCATATGTTGCAATAATAATTTCTTTGGTATTATCTTTGTTTCGGGCTAATGTTAACATTGGGTTGGAATAGCCATAGTTTGTACTATCAAGGAATTCCAAAGTAAATTTGTTGGTGGCTTTATCAAACTCATATACAAAAAGATGTCCATAATAATTTGAGTGAATTAATTCTGGTCTACCATCGGCATCAATATCGGCAATTACGGAACCTTTGGTCAATCCTTTATTTTTTAGTGGTTCCGGTAGTTTGGTCCTTGCCAATACATTGAATTTGTTGGTTGATTTGTTATATTTTAAAACAAAATAGGAACTATCGTTATAACCAATCATTTCGTCCAATCCATCCCCATCGATGTCAAAAAAACTCTCACCCCATTCAACCATCGAAAAATTACTTTGATAAATTATACTGCCAAATGGAGAAAGACCTTGGTTTATGGATTCGGTAATTTGTGTTCGACCATTATATGTCATCAGAACATCTGTTAATTCGTTATCATTAATTTTTCCAAAAGCAACTGGAATCCAATCTTTCAATGTATCCAATAATTGAAATGAATTATTATGAAATTCATAGATTTTTGCATTTTCGATTACAAAATTTGATAAATCGTTAACAACAATTTGTTGTGTGCCTTTTTTATATAAATCTACTATATTATTATTCAAATATGCTCGCGGAAGTTTATAACTTTTTTCAACAACATTTTGAGTTGGAAACAATTGGAAATTAAAATCAAAATCTAAATATTTTACAATCTTAGTTGTATCGAGCCTATTGTTATTAATTGAAGTAAATACTAATTCTAATTTGTATTTACCTGGAATAGTTAAATTGTCGAGAACAATCAAATGCCGTCTGTCTTTATGCCACAAATCTAATTTAGTATAAACTAATGATGGGTAATCTTGATGAAAATAATTAACCGAAAAATTAGTTTCAATGTTGGTTGTAGCCGAAACTATAACCACTCTTTTCCCGTTTTGAATTGCAGGAAAAACTTTGGTAAAAAGCACTTTAAGTGAATCTTTATCTGTGAGCATTCTGACGGCTCTGTTGCGTCTTAATATTTGTCCATTATTTAGCGTTATTTTTAGCGATAAAACTATGTTACTTGATACTTTAGAAAATTCTACATTTATATTTTCGGATTTCAACTGTTGTGTAAATTCGCTACTAATTGGGATGAAGTTTGAGGTATTGAGCTCTGCAAATTCAATCTGAGCTGACTTAAAAAGTGGAGTAATAGTGCTAATAGATAAATTCAACTGCGTTTGGGGCGATAGGGTTGCATAGTTGTCAATTGAATTAATTTCGATATTGCTTAATCCTTCAAAGCTCAAAAAATTAGCAACATCAAGCAGACCAGCGCCCGATTTAAAAAGCCAGCCTTGGGGCGAGAGCCTTCGAGATGTAGCTTCTAATTGTGAGCGTATTTCATAAACATTTGGCTTAGGTTTATTTTCCAAATAAAGGGCAATGGCAGCACTTACGAAAGGTGCCGAAAAGGAGCTTCCACTCGATAAATTATACCCTCCACCACTTTCACAAGTTAAAATTTCCTCGCCAGGAGCTAATAAAGACAGATTCACTCCCCAATTGCTGAAGCCAGAACGAGTCCCATCTTTTTTAGAAGAACCAACACATATAACTTCTTTATAGTCCGAAGGAAAATGCGGATCCGGTTTGTCGTCATTACCCGCAGATGCAACCAAAACACAACCCATAGCAACAGCAAATCTGATTGCATCTTCGAGCAACTGAGAGTTAAAATAATCTCCAAAGCTCATATTGATAATATCCACTCCACGAACTGCTGAATAAATTATCGCGTTTGCGATGTCGTCTGTTTCGCCATTGCCAGTTATGTCGAATGCACGAACATTTAAAATCTTGGATTTATGGGCTAAACCAACAATTCCAATGCTATTATTACCTTCTGCAGCAATAATAGATGCAACGTTTGTGCCGTGTGAGGCTTCGTCGTCCGGAACTGCATCGGGATTGCGCCAATCTCCAAAATTTGTAGTTTCCAAATCAACAAAGTCAAAGCCAATAACGTCGTCGACAAATCCATTGCCATCTTCGTCTATCCAATTCAAATCTCCGCCCAATCCGTTACGCATTTCTCGATAATCCCAAGGTTCGAACTTCCCATTTTGGTTTAAATCCTCCTTGGAATTAATTAAAAATTGATTTTTTAATTCAGGATGAAAATAATCTATGCCACTGTCGACCACAGCAATTTTAATTCCTTTTCCTGTTAATTTTGTCATTGACTTTCTTGCGTTAATTATATCCAACGACCATTGTTTAGGGAACAAACTATCGGTATATTTAATTTGATTTAGTTTGTATTTATGGTTTGGCTCTATAAACTCAATTCTCTCGTCTTTTAACAAAGAATGTATTACTTCTTGATTATTTGAGTTTAATTGAAAATATAAATTTGGGTTGAAGTTGATTATATTTTGCAATTTATAAGTTGTCTTGGTTAAACTGTTGGTAAAAATTTTACTAAAAGCATATTGGCTTGATTGAATAAAATCTTTTGCATATTTTTCATTTTTAAATTTTATAATATATGATTGAGAATTAGCATTAATCGAGAATAACCACACTAAAAAGGAAAATAAAATAAAAAATTTTTTCATTATTTTTTACTAATTATAAAGAAATTATACTAACTATTGTATAAAACAAAGAACTAAAAAAAATATTGCAAAAAATATCGTATTTTTGTTTTAAAATAATGGCACAAAATTTGGGGAAAAAATCAGAACATAGGACAGTCATTAACGAGGAATTGATGATAAAAAACAGCGATTACACTATCATCGGTATAGATGGTGGTGGAACCCATACACGCGGTGTTCTTTTCCAAAAAGGTAAAATAGTAGCCCAAGCCGAAGCGGGCACATCACGAATACATACTGTTGGTGTGGGCGAAAGTTGTGATAGAACTCTAAATATTATAATAGATTTATGCCGACAAGCCGAAATCGAAACTTCAGAGGTTGATGCAACAGTAGTTGGTTTAGCTGGTGTTTGGTTAGAGGAAGAAAAGTTGCGTGCTGCAAACTTATTGAGAACTTTAGCCAGATCGAATAGAGTTGTAATAAACGATTTAGCAGTCGTGAGCGATGCCGAAATCGCATTCGAAGGAGCATTGGGAGACAACGACGGAATAATTGTGATTGTCGGCACTGGTTCGATTGGATTAGCAAGAATAGGCAAAAATCATTTTTATCGATGCGGCGGATGGGGAATTGAATTGGACGACGAGGGTAGCGGGGCTTGGATTGGAAAAGAGGCACTTACAGCCATAGTTCGTGAATTAGATGGTCGCGGTCCCTCAACTAAAATGACACAAGCACTAGCTAACAAAGTAAAATCGATAGATTTGAAAAATCCGCGCACAATTGTTAAATCTTATGCAGATGGTTCTTTTGTTTATTCCGAATTATCTCCAATCGTAATGGATTTAGCCGAAAAAGGCGACGAATTGGCTTTGGACATAATTAATCGAGCTTCAATCCACCTCACCGAGTTGCCATTGACATTAGCAAAGCATTTTAAAACAAAGAAAATTAAAGTTGCATTAATGGGTGGAATCATACATAATAATACACTTTTATCCCAAAAGATTTTTGATCAACTAAGCAAAGATAAAAGATTTGAGGTTCAACTCTCCAACGACGATGTTGCCACTTGGGGGGCAATTTCTCTTGGCTTAAAAATGATTGAAGAATCTAAGGAACTGTAATTGGAAGTGTTTATAAAACATTTTTTAATATTATTCAGTATCAATAATTCTTCCAAAGAGGTTTGGTATATAAAATGAATGATTTTTGAAAGACGAAAACATTTGACTAACCGTAAAAATTACTCCAAATTTCTTCGTTTCGAAATTATAGGGGAAATCCAATCGCCAACTATGATTGGGATTTAAGGATTTCATAAAATGGAAACGAATACCCAATCCGGCACTTTTACGAAAAACTGACTCGTAAATTTTTTGTGTTTGGTTCCAAACACTTCCAATATCAAAAAATCCGACTAAGGAGGGCTTGAAATACAGTATTTCGTAGTCAATAAAATATCTTAATTCTGTATTCAAAATTAATCTATTCTCGCCTTGAAATGAGTTTAAATCATAACCTCGCAATCCATTGTCGCTATCTAAAATTAATTGTCTCCAAGCTGACCAATTCCAAACAGCTTGTTGAAACATCCTGCTGGTAATCATCAATTTATCTGAAAATTTGTAGAAATAATTCATTAGGGATTCTTGATATGTATATTTGGGATTGGAATATTGACTAAATCCACTTGCTCCACCTATTCCAAGCAATAAGTAATACTCATTTCCCAAAAAACTTTTTTCAGCATAACCCGATATGTAATACAAATTATCTCCTTCGGATTTCAATGGGAATATTTTGCCAATACTTACCGAGCCATATCCTCCTGTGTTGATGTCTTCTATATGAAAACTATTGACATTTGAAATGATATCATATTCCTGGGAAATCGACGCAATATTTATTAAAAAGAAACCACTATTGTCGAATGCTTGACGATATTTTATGCTTTCCCGTTCTGCTTTATTCAAAGAAAATAGAGCTGTGATAAACAAACGATCTGTTTTCCACCAAGCACGGGAATACCAAAAGTCGATTGCCCTGTAGTTGGATTTAATTAAATCATATTCATTTGATGAACGGAATAAAAAATCCTTACCAAATACATTGACTGCTTTCATACCATAGGAGTATTCCGAGGATAAAGTTCGATAAGGAACTTGCAAAGCAAATTGTTGAATTGTACGAGTTTTATTCGATTTAATAAATAGTGAATCCTGAAATTCTGTTCCTGGAAATCGGTTGTTGAAAAATAACAACGAGCCTTCCCAGCCTATATTGCTTTCTTGACGATATAAACCTTTGATTTGCAAACGATTACCAGTACCAAACAAGTTATATTCATCCAATTCCATTCCGTAGTTGTTCAAACCAACACTCGAATTAAAATTTGGCAATGGATAGGTTGACCAACTATCTTGTGTTGTTACAATCGCATTATATTGATTATAGCCAATGGAATCTAATTCAATTTGTGCGGAGGTAAATATCCGCAAAGTTCTTAAATTGCGTTCTGTTTCGTCCAATAAATCAATTGATATTTCACTGTTTTCTCCAAAAAGTAGTTCTTGTTGAACAACATATTGAAATGTTTTGAAATGAAATTTATTCAGTAATTTGGCTAAAAATGTTGTATCTCCATCTCCTACATTTTTACGAACAATTTCAATGTTTTTGATATATATATCATTTTGGCAGTAGGCAAAATAACTAGTGGATAGGACAAATAATAGAAAATAAATTTTTTTCACCATTTCCAACCAGTTACAATTTCTCGTTTATTAATAAATTTATCTACAATTTGATTTAAATACTCGGCATCTATTTGATCGAACGAGGAAAATTCGGTACTATCAATGTCTAACACAGCAATTAATTTACCTTTGTTAAAAACAGGAACAACAATTTCGGAATTGCTCCGACTGTCGCAAGCAATATGTTCTGGATCGTTATGAACATTCTCGACAATTTGAGTTTGTTGGGTTCTTGCTGCTCGACCACATATCCCTCTATTATAACTAATATGAATACATCCAATAGTTCCTTGATAAGGTCCAACTATCAATTCGCCATCGTCAACAACATAAAAACCAACCCAGTAAAAATGGGGGAAACTGTGTTTTAGGACAGAATTAATAGTCGACATAATTGTTATAATGTTTGTCTCGCCTTCTAATGCATTGGTTAAATCTTCTAAGGTTTTATGATAATTATTTATTTTTGTAACTTTGTCCATTAACCACGAAATACTAATTCAAACAAAATTAATAAAAAAAGATAAAACTTTCTTAACTTTGTGATTTTTATATTTGTTATGATAGAAATTTTGAATTTACATAAATCGTTTGGTGAAAAAGTTGTTTTGCGTAATGTTAATATGATTATCGAAAAAGGCAAAACAACCTGCATTATCGGCAAATCTGGTAGCGGCAAAAGCGTATTAATTAAACACATTGTGGGCTTACTTTATCCTGATAGTGGAACTGTATTTTTCGAAGGACAAGAAGTACCAAAGTTAAGTCGAACCCAAATGTTTAAATTACGTGAAAAAATGGGCTATGTTTTCCAAGGAGCAGCATTGTTCGATTCCTACAACGTTTTCGAAAATGTTGTTCTGGGATTATTCGAACGAGGAATCCGCGACATAAAATACTTGGAAAAAGAAGCTCGTCGAGTTTTGCAAGCAGTTCAATTATTGCCCGACCCAAACGAAGTTAGCAACGAAGTCTATCAAAAGGAGTGGAAAATATTGAGTGAGAAAATGCCAGCAGATTTGTCGGGTGGTATGCGTAAACGCGTTGGGGTTGCCCGCGCATTGGTTGGAACACCCGATTATATCTTTTATGATGAACCTACAACTGGTTTAGATCCAGTTACAAGCGAACAAATTGATGATTTAATTTTAGAAATTCAGCGAAAATTCAAGGTTACATCAATTGTGATAACCCACGATTTGTTTAGCGTTTACAAAATTGCCGATAAAGTTGCAATGCTGCATAATGCCGAAAAGATTTTCGACGACACTGTTGAAATGTTTAAAAATTGCGACTTAGAAGAAGTAAAAGAATTTCAATTTCGTTATAACTAATTTTATGAATGTTAAACTTAATAATTAAAATAAATGGAAAGAAGTGAACAAGAATTAAGAAGACTCGAAGAATTAGATTTGTTGGAAAAAGCTGGTATCGTTGCTTATCCCTACTCTTTCGAAAAAACTCACGACGCCAAAACAATACTCGAGGAATACTCCGACGATAATCCCGAGAAGTTTCAGAATGTTTCGGTTGCTGGCCGAATAATGACCATTCGTAGAATGGGCAAAGCAAGTTTCTTCCATATTTTAGATGCAAGTGGTAAAATTCAGATTTATATCAAACGCGACGACGTTCCAGAATTTTACGAAAACTTCAAATTGTTGGATATTGGCGATATTGTTGGCATAAAAGGTTTTGTTTTTAGAACCAAAACAGGCGAAATTTCGGTTCATACACGCGAAATTCAATTACTTTGCAAATCAATAAAGCCTTTGCCTGTTGCAAAAGAAGAAATTGATGAACACGGGAATAAAATTGTCTACGACGCATTTTCGGACAAGGAAGTGCGATATCGTCAGCGATATATAGATTTGATTGTTAATTACGATATCCGCCAGGTATTCATTAAGCGCTCTCAAATTATTACCGAAATGCGGCGTTATTTCGATAGTCGTGGTTGGTTAGAAGTAGAAACTCCAATACTACAACCAATTTATGGTGGTGCATCTGCACGTCCTTTTATAACCCACCACAATGCTTTGGATATTCCTTTATATTTGAGAATAGCCGATGAGTTGTACTTAAAACGTTTGATTGTTGGAGGTTTCGAGGGCGTTTACGAAATCAGCAAAAACTTCCGTAACGAAGGTATGGACAAGATGCACAACCCCGAATTTACTGCAATGGAAATTTATGTCGCTTATAAAGATTACAATTGGATGATGGAAATGGTGGAAGATTTGCTTTCAACAATTGCCCAAAATGTCTTGGGTACAACCGAAATTGAATACAATGGTAAGAAAATATCTTTCCAAAAACCTTTTCGAAGAGAAAAAATGTTTGATTTATTCAAAAAATATACAGGGCGAGATTTGCTTGGTGTTTCCTATGATGAACTAAAAAAACTAAAGGACGAATATAATTTAGAACTCCCAGATAACGCCAGTTATGTAAAAATTTTAGATGAATTATTCAGCGAAATTGTTCAACCTAATTTGGTTCAACCAACTTTTGTGATTGATTATCCAATCGAAATGTCCCCACTTGCCAAAAAACATCGTACCGAAAAAGGACTGGTTGAACGATTTGAATTATTTATTAACGGAAGCGAAGTTGCCAATGCATTTTCGGAATTAAACGATCCGCGTGACCAACGACAAAGATTGGAAGAACAAGCTTTGCAGCGTGCTGGTGGCGACGAAGAAGCAATGGTGCTCGACGAAGATTTCTTGAACGCAATCGAAATTGGGATGCCCCCAACTGCTGGTTTGGGAATTGGTATCGATAGGTTGGTTATGTTGCTTACAGGGCAAACTTCAATTCGTGATGTTTTGTTTTTCCCAACAATGCGTCCCGAAAAATAGTTATTTGCTAATACTTTTTTGTTTCTTTATCTGAAATATGACAAAATACAGAATTTGTGGTAAAAACATAAAAAATATTAATAAATACAACAACACAAATCCATAAATGAACAAAAAGGAGAATGTTAGTATACCTAACATTATATGAAATGTTAGTGTAATACTCTCGGCTCGTAATTCATTAAAGTGAGGCAACTCCTCTTTTTCTTTTGTCGTGGCAAGTAATGTTGATCCAAAAATCAAAATTATTGTTGTTAGGTGATAAACCAGATTTTGTTGCTCAATTTTAAAAAATTGCAGACCAACTAAATTATCTGTAATAAGAGCAAAAACAGAAACATTGAGAAAGTCAAAATTTAGGTTGAATAATGATTTAGCAATAACAACAATCATTCCGACAAATAGCAAAACTAATCCTACGACTCTATATCTATACGGCAAAAGATATTTATTCATATCTTTACTCCATTAAATTAAAAGCGAAATTAATAATTTTTATGAAATCTTTTAAATTAATTTTTATAATTCTTCTATGACAAAGTTTGAATTTGTATAAATACATATATTTGCTGCAATCTTAAGGCTTTCTTCAACTATTTGGCGAGCATCTAATTGGGAATGCTTTACCAATGCAGTTGCGGCAGCATATGCATAATTACCTCCAGAACCGATTGCTATTAGTTGCTCCTCGGGTTCAATCACGTCACCTGTTCCACTAATCAACAAGATGTTGGTTTTACTCATAACAATTAGCATTGCTTCCAAACGACGAAGATAACGATCCGTTCGCCAATCTTTTGCTAAATCAATCGAGGCTCGCTGCAAATTCCCTCTTTGGGATTCTAACTTTTCCTCGAATCGTTGCAATAAAGTGAAAGCATCTGCTGTTGCTCCAGCAAAGCCGGCAATTACCTTGCCTCCATAAAGAGTACGAACCTTTTTTGCATTGCTTTTCATCACTGTGTTGTTAAACGTAACTTGACCGTCGGCTCCCAAAACCGCCTTGCCGTTTTTTATCAACCCAATCACTGTTGTTGAATGAACATCTGGATAAAATGCATTTTTCATTTTTTTTATTTTTTTTAACATAATTAATGCTTTTTGTAATTCGATAATGTAAATATAAACTAATCTGTAATATTCAATTTTTTATCAAATTTCCAACCACTTTTTTCAAATATTAATTTTTAATTTTTAATTGTTAATTGTTAATTGTTAATTGTTAATTGATTAATACTCTCTTTTGAATGGCTTAAACCAAGTCTCGCCAATACTAAAATCAATGACCAAACGTCCAAAATACTCACTCACCAAACCATTAGACGTTGTCCCCCTATTTCCAAAAATTATCGCAACATCAAGCAAACCACTTTCGGCAAACGGGAATCCAGCTCCAAAGGAGACCTTGTATTCGTTAACATTTTGTCCAAGAACTTCGTAATACAAATTATTGATAGCAAAACCAAAGCGATAATCAACTTGGTCTAAATAATCTGCTCTACGACTTGGATTCCCAAAACGAATAGCACCGATAGAAATCTCGCTTCCATTCTTAAATTTATTGAAAGTTGAATTTGAGTAGTTCAAATCGTTAATCATCAAAAGCTTATAATCTGCTCCAAATATGAATTTACCTGTTTTATATGAAAAACCTAAGCCAAAAGATCGAGGTGGATTAATTTCCATTTCTTCGACAAAAGCAGTATCCTTGGTAAGTTCAGAGGAATAACGCTTGTATCGCTTCAATGACAACTTTCCATAATCTCCATAATATGCTCCAATCGAAAAATCATTATTAATTTCGTAGAAGGCACCTAATTTGTATCCAATACCTGAAAAATAATCTTCTTGATCATAATAGGTTGCAAAAGTATAGCTAGAAGGATAGGTAACATCGTTGGAATATAGTATTTTCCCGAAATTTCCAAATAAGGTTCCTCCTAAGGAAATTCCGCAGATGGTTTTCGAAGCGAAATTTAAGAAAAAATTGGACAATCCACCGCTTCCATTATAGGTTGATTGACCTGTGATTTTCTGTTCTAAGTATTGAGTTTCAAAATTTTTGGCAATCGAAAAATTTACTTTAGTAGATGGGATCAAACCCAATGATGCTGCAATCTTTTTGGAGCTATCAAAAACAAAGGCAATTACCAATCCATTGATATATCCATTATTTTGGAAAAGAGATGATTTTTCGGAGATAATATAATTTTGATTAAATCTATAACCTGTTACCAATCTTGTGGTAGTTAATTGAGAAATTAAGGCAGGATTTGTTAAATTTACGGTGGAAGCCAACGGCAAAGCAACCGAAGTCCCGCAAACTCCTTCGTAGCCCGAAGAAATTGTTGAATTAATATCTCCCAATCCAAATATTGAATAATTGGAGCCCCCTTGCGATAGTATTGGATTTACCGAACAGATTGAAAGTAATATAACTAATAGGATTCTTTTCATTTTTATCTTTTCTTTCGAGTTGTATATATAACCCTAACTTTAGGACGTTTATTTGTATCGGGATCGTTGATACCATAAAAAACATATCTATCTAATCTACGGTAGAGTGATTCTACATCTGAGCCCCGCACCTGCAACTTGCCCTTTCCGTCTCTTCTATTCCACATTTCTGCAGCTGATGTTAAACTTGGGCAATAAAATTTGGTAAGATTGGTATCGGATGCCTCCATATAATAAAAATAATTACCCAATAGACCTTTCGCTGTGTCGTTGACAAAGTCGATTCGGAAAACTTCAACTTGTTTTAAATTACCAAGAACGGTATTCTCTTTATCAATGGTTAATTGCATATCCATTTTACTTATCCCCGAAAATGGTGGAATCATCGACAAATCGAACAAAAGATTTGTTCGAACATCCAAACCACCTTGGAAGACAATTTTCCCATCATCTTTATAATCTGGATATTTAATGAACGAACTATTTATAGCAGCATCCAAATTAATTGTGTCCTTGTTATTTTCTTTATTATTAAAAATAATTTTTAGTCCAGGCATCAAAACACTACCTATTCCTTGACCATTAAACGAATGGATTACGTTCGTGTTATTTGTGGGTATAAGTGCAATTCCCCAGTTAACAACATAGGCATTTGTATCTGTCCGTCGGACAAGCCAGTCTGCAATGATTTTCTTGTCCAAATTAATTTCGATAGATTTCATTGTGTCGAGCAAATCAATTTTGCCTTCGAAAGAACCAACTTGATAGGAAATCATTCCAGGAATTGTTAACGAATCGAAAGTGGCACTTGCAGACCAATAGTTTTCGACCTTTTTGATTTGAAAACCAAAGGATGGATTTATTGTGTCGCCCATAGCATATCTACTTGGAAATAAATACAAAGTAACGCTTTCTATATCGGATTCCTTTAAATATGAAACCGAATCTGGCAAATAGCCAAATCGGATGACAGAAATTGCATCTATACCTTTTGCTTTGCCTACAAAAAAATTGCCTGTATTGAATGCACAAGGAGAATTTACTTTTCTTTCGATACCATAAATCAAATTGGTATCAGAATGTGAAATTATATTGATACTAACCGTATCACTAATCAATTCGTATGCTATATCCGTGGGCTTTTCGTTGCAAGAATAAAGTAAGACGATTGATAGCAGAAAGCCAAAAAAATAATCGAGCCGCAGTTTCAAACTATTTTCCCTTCAATAATTTTGTATAAAGGTTTTTATACTCTTTAGCATAAGGTTCCCAATCAAACTTATGCTGTTGAGTATTTTCTACAAGTTTATTAAACGTATCTTTATCCTCAAATATTTTAATTGCCTTCTCGATGGCTTCGAAAAATGTATTTTTATCCTTTCTTTGGAAAATAAAAGAATGGCCTTTTTTGGTCTTTTGGTCGTAAGGTTTTACGATGTTTTTGTCCAAATAAAAATCGTCTGCAACTGGAATGCAACCATACCTGATTGAATAGTGAATATTTAAATTGGTGGGATCGTGGTTGTCTAACGAAAGATAAAAATCACTTCCAGCAAAAAGTTGGTGATGGAGCAGCATATCTGTTGTAAATAAAACACGCAGTGATTTTTTGTATTTTTGGGATAATATTTTCAAGGTATTTTTATAACGAGATTCAATACGAGCCATAACAAAGAAAATAGCCTTTTCGCCTTTTAAGATGTGTGGCATATTTTCGATAAAATACTCAATAGCCTCATATTCATTCACATCAAGAATAACTCCAAATAATGGCAAAGATGGGTCGAAATCCATATCGAATTTTACAAACAAATTAGCTTTGTTGTTGTATTTAAATTCTTCAAAATCGTCTTCTAATTTGAAAGCAATAGTTTTGTCCTTTTTAGGATTGGAAGTCCAAGGATCCATTCCTAATGGAATAAAGTGATAATCTTTTTGTTTGATATATTCATTCAAACCATTAGACAAAGCATCGTTAAGAATTACTTCTTCCATATAAAGTTTATTCGAAAAAACGATTGAGTCGGCAAACAAAATTCCAGCCTTCAAAAAATTAAATTTGTCCTTGTGGTAAAAATATTCTTTGTGTTCTTTTTTTAAACCAGTTTTTTCGAATAAACTTTTATTTGCTATGACTTGTTCTTCCACATTGTGGATATTTAGCACAAATTTAGTTTTTTGGAACTTATCAGGAAAAAGAATTTTAAGGAAAGCTGCAACCAACGAAGTTTCCCCATCGTTATAATGGACAATATCAGGCACCCATTCTAATATTCCAAGTGTTTCGACAACAGAACGGCAAAAGAACAAATAACGTTCAGGGTTATCGGGATAAAGCTCCAATGTTTTAAAGTCGCGATAAACGCCTTTTCTTTTCGAAAAATACTCATCATTAGTTGTTATATAGGCTTGAACCTTTGTGCGTGGCGAATTCATCGAAGAACTTTTTATCGATGAAATAACAGATGATTTACCCATTGGTATTTCCAAGTTGGTCAATCTGTTTATGTAGTGGATTTGATGCCTTCTTTCGGATGTTATTCCATATCGTGGCATAAATAAACGAATATCTACGCCTTGCTCTCTCATTGCCATTACATAAGAGTAAGAGATATCTGCAAGGGATTGGACACGCACATATGGAAGTGATTCACTCGTTACATAAAGAACGTTTATTGGTTTTGCCATTTTAGTAAGGTATTTTGTAAAATACAAAATTACGAAAAAATAAGCAATATTTTGAAGTAATTCAATTATTTTCAGTAATTTCGTTAATTCTCTTGATTTTTTAGTTATGTTTTATATATCATTATTATTATTTTTATTTTTTTATTCATAATTTTGAACTTTATATTACACCCTTAACAATTAAATATGAAGTATTTAAAAGAACTTATCGAAGAAATTGAAATACTAGAAACTTTAAATTTTAACAACAACTTAATTAAAGGTATTACTAATAACTCTTTGGAAATAAAAAAAGATTTCTTATTTTGTGCATTACGCGGAACATCAACCGACGGAAATTTATTTATTCCACAAGCTATTTATAATGGCGCTTCAACGATTCTTACCGACGTTTTTCCAAAAACAATACATAGTGGAATAACGTACTTAATAGTTGATGATGCAAGAAAAGCTATGGCATTGATTTCAAAGAAGTTTTACGATTATAACAGATTGAAATCCAAAATTATTGGCGTTACTGGAACTAATGGCAAAACTACTATAACTTTTTTAATTTCTTCTTTATTAAAAAACTTAGGATATACTACTGCTGTCATCGGTACAACTGGAATATATTTAAATAACGACAAGTTGCCTACCACCCACACAACTCCCGAATCTGTGCGTTTGTACGAAATTTTCGATAAAATTAATTCATTTGGTATCGATTATATAATTATGGAAGTATCCTCGCATTCTTTAGTTCAAAAACGTGTTTATGGTGTTGAATTTGATTTAGCCATATTCACCAATCTCACTCCCGACCATTTGGATTACCACGAGACTATGGATAATTATGCAAAGGCAAAGAAAATCCTATTCGATTCGCTCAAACCATCCGCGATCTCCATTATTAATTCCGATGATGCTTATTCTGACTTCATTGTAAGTAATTTACCTGCTAATCAGATTGTTAGGGTCGGCACCAATACCAATTCGGATTATATTCTCAAGCCAATAAAATCCAGCATAAAAGGTGTTGAATTTAACTTGCTCCATCCAAAATCCAACCAAACTTATTATATTCAAGCCAATTTAATTGGAGAGTTTAACATTTGGAATTTGGCATTGGCATTAGTTGCCACCTCATTTTTAGGCAATGATTTATCAAAACTTGTTGAATTTACTGATAAATTAATTGCTGCACCAGGCAGAATGGAAATAATAAAATTAAAGAATGATGCTATTGGAGTTGTGGACTATGCCCACACACCAGACGCATTAGAAAAAGTTATCAAAACTTTGAACAATTTGAAAAATGGCGGTAAATTAATCACCGTATTTGGATGTGGCGGAGACCGAGACAAATCCAAAAGACCGTTAATGGGATGCATAGCTTCTGTTTTGTCCGATAAAGTAATTATCACAAACGACAATCCTCGAACCGAAAATCCTGATAATATAATCCAAGAAATTCTACAAGGTGTCGACAAAGCTTTTTTCCATAAAATTGATATTATTCCAGACAGACGACTTGCTATTCAAACTGCCATAAACAAATCAACAAAGGGAGACATTGTGCTTGTTGCAGGTAAAGGACACGAAAAGTATCAAATTTTTGGAAATGAAAAAATTCATTTTGATGATATTGAAGAATTGAAAAAATTTGTTTAAGGTAAATAAGGTGGAGAATTTACTTAATAAAATACATCAGATCGATGCATTTAAATTGATGAAACAAATCCCCACCAACTCAATAGATTTGGTATTAACCGATCCTCCTTATTTCTTGGATAAACTAGATAACAATTGGGATGTTAAGTCTCTCGACAAAGTTACGGAAGCTTCTGTAGTTAAATCTCTTCCTTCTGGTATGAAATTCAATAAAAAACAAGGAATGGATTTTTTTTGCTGGTTTTTGGAAATATCAAAAGAATTGCTTAGAATAATCAAGCCTGGGGGGTTTTTCTTTTCTTTTTCTTCGCCACGATTATACCATCGACTTGTTTCGGCAATTGATGATTCAGGTTTTTGGATCAGAGATTGTTTTGTATGGATTTATCCCCATAGTCAACCAAAGGCAATGTCGCTAAATCACTTTGTGGATAAATTGACAATTTCAGAAGAAGAAAAGGAAAAATTGAAAATCAACTTAAAAACATGGAAAACTCCCCAAATCAAATCTTGTTTTGAGCCAATTGTAATGGCACAAAAACCAACAGAAGGAACATTTTTGGAAAATTTTTTGAAATACCGAACAGGATTAGTTAATACTTCAGTAAGATTAGGGAATGGAATGTTCCCTGCCAATGTTGTAAAATCCGAAAAATCAGACGACTTTATTGATAATTATTTTCTGTTACCCAAACCCAACTCACAAGAAAAAGGAATTTTTAATAGCCATAAAACTGTTAAACCATTGCAATTATGCGAATATATAATAAAACTAACAACTTTCGATGAACATTCAATCGTATTCGACCCATTTGCTGGTAGCGGAACAACTCTATTGGCTGCTAAAACTAACAATCGCCAATTTATTGGTTGCGACATAAACAGTGAATACGTTGAAATTGCAAAAAAAAGATTAAATTCTTAAAAAAACTCTTGCATATTTAAAATTTATTTTGTAATTTAGACTTGATAAAAAAGGTTTTCGAAGGAGTTTAGTGGCAACAGTAAGCTCAAATATTGATATTTATCCAATTTCACAAATTAACAAACCAATAAATGACCAAATTGCAGACAAAGTTCTGCAAAAATCATCGTCGTTTATTGATATACAAAATTATTCAGACTCCTTCGAAAATAACGACCAAACAAAGGTATATGCCGAAAATAACGATAACTATTCCAATAAAATTGACCCAAAATTTAAATTCAACAATAAATCTACCCAAAATAATTCAGAACAATTAACACCCGAAGAGAAAAAAGAAGTTGAAAAATTACAAAAAACTGACCAAAAAGTTAGGGCACACGAACAAGCTCATTTAGCAGCCGGAGCTGGTTTGGTTCGTGGCGGTGCTTCATTCGAATATACTCGTGGTCCCGATGGCAAAATGTATGCCGTTGGAGGTGAAGTTAAAATTGACATTTCCCCAGTTAACGGCAAACCCGACGAAACCATCCGTAAAATGCAAAAAGTGATATCGGCTGCTCTTGCACCTGTCGACCCTTCGCCTCAAGATAGAGCCGTAGCCAATTTGGCTCGTAACTTAATTACTAAAGCTCAAATGGAAAAGAACCAAGAAAGCAACAAAACAAACAAACCAGATAATCAACAACCTAACCAAAATAGTCAGCCAATTAATTCAAATATCTATGAGCAATATAACAGAAGCACAACATACAATAAAAATGAAAATCAAAGGAAAGTAATAAAACAATACATAATTAGTAATCCATATCAAAATCTCGATAGAATTATATTCAGATCTATATAATTTTTCAAAAAAAATACATTGTTGCCTTTAAATTATTTATTTCTTAAATCGTCAATTATTTTTTATTTATCAAAGCAATATGAAAATAACCGATGATGTTCAAGGCTTGAAATCCCTATCCCAAGCCATCACTCAAATTAAAACAGAAATAGGTAAAGTTATAGTAGGTCAACACGATATAATCGAACAGCTCTTAATAGCAATTTTTGCCAAAGGTCATGTTTTGTTGATTGGCGTTCCAGGATTGGCAAAAACTTTGTTGATACGAACTCTTTCACAAGCTTTGGATTTAAACTTTAGCCGTATACAATTCACTCCAGACCTTATGCCAGGCGATATAACAGGTACAGAGGTTATCGAGGAAAACATAACCACAAAAGAAAAGATTTTTAAATTTATCAAGGGACCAATATTTTCAAACATAGTTTTGGCTGACGAAATAAACCGAACTCCTCCAAAAACACAATCAGCACTTCTACAAGCAATGGAGGAAAAGGAAGTTACAGCAGCAGGAACAACATATAAATTGTCCAATCCTTTTTTCGTCCTATCAACTCAAAATCCCATTGAACAAGAAGGAACCTATCCACTACCCGAAGCACAATTAGATAGATTTATGTTCAACATTTGGCTAACGTATCCAAGTAGAGAAGAAGAAATAGAGATTGTTAAATCAACCACAACTGAACACATCCCCCAAGTAAATAAAATCTTAAATGCTGAACAAATAGTTGAATATCAAAACCTAATTCGCCGTATACCAGTTGCAGATAATGTAATTAAATTTGCAGTCGATTTAGCTCGCGAAACACGACCAGAAACCACGACAATGCAAATTGTTAAGGATTACATTAGTTATGGTGCAGGACCTCGTGGCTCGCAATATTTAATTTTAGGCGCCAAATCCAGAGCTGCTTTACTTGGAAAATACACTCCTGATATTGATGACGTAAAGTCTATAGCAGTATCTGTTTTACGCCACAGAATTGTAACTAATTTTAATGCAGAAGCAGATAATTTAACTTCAGAAAAAATTATTGAAAAAATTATTGAAGATATAAAAGTAAAATGACAAATTTATCAATTAGTCGAGTTATAGAAATTCTAAATAATGCTGAGAACCAAAAAGTTGTAGTAATTGGCGATCTGATGTTGGACAAATTCTATTGGGGTAATGTTTCTCGGATTAGCCCCGAAGCTCCCGTTCCAGTAGTTGAATTAGAAAAGGAAACTTTTCATTTAGGTGGAGCAGCCAATGTTGCAACTAACCTAAAATCATTAAAATTAAACCCAATTATGATTGGAGTTATAGGTAAGGATCAAACAGGCGAAGAATTTCTTGATTATGCAAAACAAATAGGCCTAATTACTGAGGGTATTTATTCTGATGCAAAAAGACCCACAACAGTTAAAACAAGAATAATTGCTAATAATCAACATGTTGCAAGATTGGACAAGGAAATTACCGAAGAAATTGATGATAGTTTACAAAATTACTTTCTCGATTTCCTAAAATCTCAAAATAACGTCAAAGCAATTATTCTTGAAGATTACAACAAGGGCATGCTTCCCAAAAGTTTTATCAAAAAAATTATTGAATACGCCCGTTCACAAAATATATTTATTTCGGTTGATCCCAAACAACAGAACTTTTTTGAATACCAAAATACTGATTTATTTAAACCAAACAAAAAAGAAGCAAGCAAAGCTTTGAATATTAACATTAATTCAGTTGAAAAAACGCGTGAAGTTGGTTTGGAACTAATGAATAGATTAAATTGTAAAAATCTTTTATTAACTCTTGGAAGTGATGGTATGATGCTTTTTCAAGAAAATGGAGAAATTTATTCTGTTCCTACCAGAGCAAGACAAGTTGCTGATGTTTCGGGAGCTGGTGACACTGCTATCGCAACTTACACAGCAGCACATATAGGAGGCGCATCACCAATCGAAGCTGCTTCGATAGCTAACTTTGCATCTGGAACAGTATGCGAAAAAACGGGTGTTGTTCCTATTGAAATTAATGACCTATTAACTACAATTCGAAGAAACGGATTAATTAGTAATTCAGAATAAATCTACTAATTACCAGTTAGATTATGTATTTTTTCCACTCTAATCATATGACGATCGCCAAGAAAGTCCTCGGTTAGGAAAATATCTATCATCGCCTTTATATCCTCCAATTTTGTCGTTCTCGCTCCAAAACAGATTATATTTGCATTATTGTGTTTTCTTGCCATTTCGGCCATATAGGGTGTCATACATAAAGCAGCTCTTATACCCATAACTTTGTTAGCAACAATGGACATTCCTATACCGGTACCACAAATTAATATACCATAATCCGAAATTTGTGATGCCACTGATTCTGCAGCAGGAAAAGCAAAATCTGGATAATCAACCGACTCTTCGGAATATGTCCCAAAATCCAAAACTTGATGACCCTTCGACTTAACGTATTCCATTATTTCTTTTTTATAACTAAATCCAGCGTGATCAGATGCTATTGCTATTTTCATTTATTTTTCCAAAATTTATTCACATAATTTTAACATTTTGTTGTTTTATAATGTTGTAATTATGAAGAAAACTTTATAATT
>Ga0209018_1000472_pt1 | contig 36858 bp, 33 predicted proteins | sample YNPBryBLVA2012_FD_185814 | JGI IMG/M metagenome (GOLD analysis project Ga0209018, IMG submission 185814) | Anoxygenic and chlorotrophic microbial mat microbial communities from Yellowstone National Park, USA - YNP Bryant BLVA 2012 (SPAdes)... ...
CGGGCCAGACGGATGCACTTCTGGCGCGCCTCCTGATAGGCAGCGTCGGCGAGCGGCCCCTTCTTTTGAGCCTCAAGAAAGATCTCCTGGCCGAACCATGGCATTTCTTTTTCGCGGTTCTTCTCGTTGAATTCGATCAGCTGTTCCAGGGTCCTGGCGGGCGCATTTTCCGGCAGGCGCGCGAGGTAGCGGTTGAGCGCATCCTTGAATTCGTAGAGGAGAACCGTGTACTCGGCCTCTCCGAACTGGCCGTGGGACGGCAGTTCGGCCTCGTCGATCACCTCGGCGCCGGCCTTGCGGAGGATTTGGACCTGCCGGTCGAGGAAGCGGTTCAGCAGCTGGCGCCGCTGGTGGAAGCGGCGCGGAATTCCGATGCGGGCGCCTTTGAGCGCGCCGGGATCAAGGGCGGAATGGATGTCGACTTTCTGCGGATAAGCGGCGGAATTTCCGGCGGCGAGAATCTCGAAGACCAGGACGAGGTCGCGCACGTGGCGAGCCATGGGGCCGGCGGTGTCCTGCGAAGGCGAAATGGGGACGATGCCTTCTCCCGGCAGGGCGCCGACGGTGGGCTTGAGGCCGGCGATGCCGCAGGCGTTGGAGGGGCTGACGATGGAGCCGTCGGTTTCCGTCCCGATGGCGGCGGCACAGAGCGAAGCGGCAACGGCAGCGGCGGAGCCGGAGCTGGAGCCGGAGGGGTTGCGGTCGAGCGCGTGCGGGTTGCGGGTTTGACCTCCAACCGCGCTCCAGCCGCTGACCGACCGCGAGGACCGGAAATTGGCCCATTCGCTGAGGTTCGTCTTGCCGAGGATCACGGCGCCGGCATCGAGAAGCCTCTGGACTACGGGCGCGTTCTTCGGGGGTCGCCAGGCTGCGAGCGCGAGGGAGCCGGCGGTGGTGGGCAGGAAGGACGTGTCGATGTTGTCCTTGACGAGCACAGGGATGCCATGCAACGCGCTGCGCGGGCCTCTGGCGCGCAGTTCGCGGTCGAGTTCGGCAGCCTGCTTCAGCGCCTCGGGATTCAGGGAGAGGACGGAGCGAAGCTGCGGCCCGCGGCGGTCGATGGAGTCGATGCGCTCCAGATAGAGGCGAACAAGCTGTTGGGCCGACCAGCGGCGGGCGTGGAGCCCGGCGGCGAGTTCAGCGATGGAGAGCGAGGCGGCGGATTCCAGGCGGCGCCCCTGGCGCGCGCAGGAGGCGAGGGCAGCCGCGCCGGCAGCGGTGATGAGATCGCGGCGAGTCATGTGAAGCATTGTACTTGGAAGCGGCACGGGGGCCACCTCAAGGCGGCGGCAGGTTCCGTATACTGCTTTGACATGCGGCAGCGCCGAAGGCAGGAGCCTGGAAGATGAGGATCGTGGTGGCGGGCGGGGGCGGAGTGGGCGAACTGGTGTCGCGGCGCCTGATCCGCGAGGGCAACGAGGTGACGGTGATCGAGCCGAACGCGGACCGCTGCGCCCACCTGGACGACACGCTGGACGCGCGGGTGGTGAACGGCGACGCGGCCAGCATCCGCACGCTGCGGGAGGCGGGGCTGGGCGGGGCCGACATGTTCATCGCCATCACCAATGACGACAGGACGAACCTGCTGGCGTGCCTGGCGGCGCAGGCGGAGTTCGACGTCCCGGTGAAGGTGGCGCGGGTGCGGAGCCACGAGGTGGCCGAGTGGCGCCAGGCGTGCCAGCGGATCGGGCTGAAGATCGACCTGTTGATCCATCCGGAATCCGAGCAGGCGCGGCGGATTCTTCCGGTGCTGGGGCTGCCGGGCATCACGGACATCATCGATTTTGCGGAAGGGCGGATCCGCCTGTTCGGCGTGTTTCTGCACAGCGGGCACTGGCTGGCGGGCAAGAGCCTGGTGGAGCTGGCGCGGATGGGGCCGCCGAAGCACTCGCTGCTGGTGATGGTGCTGCGGGGAACGCAGGTGATCATTCCGCGGGGTTCGGACGTGCTTCAGGTGCATGATCACGTCTATGCGCTGACGCGCACGGACGATTTTCCCGAGATGCTGAAATTTCTCGGCCTGGAGCAGTCCCCGCGCATCGAGCGTGTGTTCATCCTGGGGGGCAAGCAGCTGGGGATCCTTGTGGCGGAGCAGCTGGAGCGGCAGGGAGTGCGGGTGAAGCTGTTCGAGACCGATGCGGCGCGGTGCGAGAAGGTGGCGGCGCTGCTGAAAGACACGATGGTGGTGCACGGGGACGGGACGGACGCGGCGACGCTGGTGGAGGAAGGCATCGAGGGCGTGGACGCCTATCTGGCGCTGACGCACGAGGACGAGCAGAACCTGATCGCAGCGATGCTGGCGCGGCGGCTGGGCGCGAAGAAGCTGGTGGCGCTGATCAACCGGCTGAACTACCTGCCGCTGGCGCACCGGCTGGGGATCCATTCGACGGTAAGCCTGCGTCTGACGACGGTGGACCGGATCCTGCAATTTGCACGGCGAGGGGACGTGCAGTCTGTGACGACGTTCGGCGACGAAGCCGCCGAGGCGATCGAGCTGACGGCTCCGCCGGGCTGGAAGCACGCCGGCAAACGGCTCCGCGACATTCAGTTCCCGCGGGAGGTTGTGGCGGGAGCGCTGGTCAGGAAGAACGGCGAGGTAGTGGTGCCGCGCGGCAACGACATGATCGAGGAGGGCGACAGGATCCTCTTCTTCACGGCGGAGAAGGCGCTGGCAAAGCTCGAGGAGATGATGTCCACATCGGCGTCGAGCGGCCTGGGAGGGCTTTGGAGGCGATGATCCACGCCGGCGGCCTGTTCCACATCACGGGAATCTTCCTGCTGATGCTATCGGCGGCGATGGGGCTGCCGGCGGCGTGGGGCTGGGTGACCGGCGCAGGGGGGGCGAAAGAGCTTGGACAGGCGGCGCTGATCACGGCCACCTGCGGCGCGGCTCTGGCCTATTTCCTTGCGCCGCCGCGGCACGAGATCAGCCGCCGCGAAGGACTCCTGCTGACAACCATGCTGTGGGTGCTGGGGTGCGCATTCGGAGCCGTGCCCTACTTGCTGACGCCGGCATTCGGAACGGCGACGGATGCGGTGTTCGAGTCCGTCTCCGGGTTCACGACGACGGGCGCCACCATCCTGCCGAGAGTCGAGGTGTTGCCGCCGGTGATCCAGTTCTGGCGGCACTTCACGCACTGGCTGGGCGGCATGGGGGTGGTGCTGCTGACGATCGCAGTGCTGCCGCTGATCGGCGCCGGCGGCATGGCGCTGTACAGAGCGGAGTTTTCCGGGGCGCGGTCGGAGAAGCTGGCGCCGCGCATCGCGGAGACGGCGATTTCGCTGTGGAAGGTGTACGCGGGGCTGTCGCTGGCGGAGTACGTGCTGCTCCGGGCGGCAGGGATGAGCGCCTTCGACGCGGCGTGCCACACTTTTTCGACGCTGGGCACGGGCGGCTTCTCGACACGCACGGAGAGTATCGCAGCTTTCGAGCAGCCGGCGGTGCAGTACATCATCATCGCCTTCATGGCGCTGGCGGGCCTGAACTTCACGATGCACCACCGGCTGTGGGTGAGGCGCGAGGCTCGGCGGTTCCTCTCCGATTTCGAGGTGCGCGGATATTTTCTGATTCTGGCGGGGGCGACGCTGGCGCTTGGCGTATCGCTCTGGCGCAGCGGACAGATGTCCGGCGAGCCGGCGCTGCGCGCCGCCATGTTCCAGGCGGTTTCGATCGGCACGACAACGGGATTTGCGACGGCGGATTTCGAACAATGGCCGGCGCTGCCGCACGCCGTGCTGCTGGCGCTGATGTTCATCGGAGGATGCACGGGGTCGACGGCGGGCGGGTGGAAGGTGGCCCGGATTCTGTTGCTCGGCAAGATCGTCCACCGCGAGCTGATGCGCACTTCGTTCCGGCGGGGCGTGTTCGCGGTGCGCGCGGGAGGCGAGGCGGTCCCGGAGACGGCGGTGCAGGGGCTGCTGAACCTGATCTACCTCTCGCTGTTTGTCTTCCTGATCGCACTGCTGCTGGTGTCGGCATCGGGCGTGGATTTGCTGACGTCGATCAGCGGCGTGGCGGCGGCCATGTTCAGCATCGGCCCCGGGTTCGGCACGGTGGGGCCGGCGGAGAACTACTCGCACATGCCCGTACTGGCGAAGTGGACGCTGTGCTTCTGCATGATCGCCGGGAGACTGGAGTTCTACACGCTGATCGCCGTGCTGACGCCGGGATTCTGGCGGAGGTAAGGCGGGGGCGCAAAAAAGAGGCCGGCGCCGGGGCAACCGGAGCCGGCCCGAAATGTTTGAAACAGGCTCAGATGAACTTGTACTTGCCGGGCACCGGGAACGGCGTCGGCTCGGCCTTGAAGTCGTAGGTGTAGCGTTCGGCCTTCGGCATGAGGTCCTGCCGGGACTTCATGATCATGTCCCAGGTGATCTTCATGCCGGAGTAGGCGGACTCGCGGCCCATGATGCAGGTCATGGTGGACTCGGCCACGGCTTGGGTTTCATTGATGTAGGGGCCGTCGCCGCGGATGGACTTGTAGAGCTTGGCGTGCTCGTTGACGTAGCCGGGACCGCCGCGCGTCTGGTTCAGCGTCATGCGGCCCTTGCTTCCGGCGACGATCTCGTTGACCTGCTGGTAGCAGCCCTGGGGGAACTGGCGGCAGTAGCTGGACATGCGGACGCCGTTGGGGAACTCGTAGTCGGCCGAGACGTGGTCGTAGATATTGCCGTAGATCTCATCGCCGACGGGACGCCAGGCGGCGCCGCCGCTGGCGACGACGCTTGCCGGCGGGCCGCCCATGATCCAGCAGCAGACGTCGATGTTGTGCAGGTGCTGCTCGACGATCTGGTCGCCGCAGAGCCAGAGGTTGGAGTACCAGTTGCGGTGTTGCCACTCGAACTCGCCCCACTTGGGGTTGCGGCCGTTGCGCTGCTGGATGACGGGGGAACCGACCCAGTAGGCATAGAGAGCCACGACCTCGCCGAGCTTGCCGTTGCGGATGGCGTCGACGTTTTCGAGGTAGAAGGGGTCGCTGCGGCGCTGCGCGCCGCTGACGACGGTGAGCTTCTTCTCGACGCTCTTGCGGCCCGCCTCCATGATGCGGCGGACGCCGACGGGATCGACACCGAACGGCTTTTCGATGAAGACGTGCTTGCCGGCTTCGATGCAGGCCTCGAAGTGAAGCGGGCGCCAGCCCGGCGGCGTGCACAGGAAGACGACATCGACGCCGGACTTGATCAGCTTGGCGTAGGCGTCGAAGCCGACGAAGCGGTGTTCCGGGTCCACCTTGATGCGGTCCTGGATGGGAAGGTTGCGCAGCCGCTTCAGGCTGCCTTCGAGGCGGTCCTCGAAGGCGTCCGCCATGGCGACGAGTTCGACCGCCGGATCGGCGGCCATGGCGTTTTCGACGGCCTGCGTGCCGCGCCCTCCGCAGCCCACCAGGCCAATCTTGAGCTTCTCCGCGGCCCAGCCGCGGACCAGTTCAGGCCGGACGATCGTGAAAGCCGCGCCGGCGGCGGGACCTGCCAGAAAAGAGCGACGGGATGTCGGTTGCGATTGGTTCTCCATGGATTTCTAAGGCACCTCAGCCGCCCCTTAGTATATAACTTGGCCCTGCGGCGCATTCTCCATGGCGCGCGGGAGAGGAAAGGAGCCAGCAATGGAAGGCCGAGACTGGAGCGCGGAGCAGCTGAAGGAATACGGCGCGGCGGCGCTGGACTGGGCAGCACAATACCTGGAGCAGATCCGGGAATTCCCGGTGATGCCGGCGGTACGGCCGGGGCAGTTGAGGGAGCGGATCCCGCCGCAGGCGCCGCTGGAGGGCGAGCCGGTGGAGGCGATCCTCGAGGACTTCCGGCGCATCGTGTTGCCGGCGGTGAACCACTGGAACCATCCGCGGTTCCACGGGTACTTTTCGGTGAGCGCTTCGGGGCCGGGGATCGTGGGAGAGCTGCTGAGCGCGGCGCTGAACGTGAACGGCATGGTCTGGGTGTCGTGCCCGGCCGCGGTGGAGCTGGAGCTGGCGGTGATGGGCTGGCTGCGCCAGTGGCTCGGGCTGCCGGAGGGGTTCTTCGGCATGATCCACGACACGGCCTCGATTTCGACGCTGCATGCGATCGGCGCGGCGCGGGCGGCGGCGGACCCGGCGCTGCGCGAGGAGGGCGCGCGGCCGGGGATGACCGTTTACACGTCGCAGCACGCGCACTCTTCGGTGGAAAAGGCGTGCATGGCCCTTGGCATCGGGACGAAGAACGTGCGCAAGATCGGCGTGGACGCAGAGTACCGCATGAGGCCGGACCTGCTGGAGCAGGCAGTGCGCGAGGACCGCGAGGCGGGCAGGACTCCGTTCTGCGTGGTGTCGACGGTGGGCACGACTTCGGTGACCAGCGTGGACCCGGTTCGCGAGATCCAGCAGGTGGCGGCGCGGGAAGGACTTTGGCACCACATCGACGCGGCTTACGGCGGCGCGGCGGCGATGCTCGAAGAGAACCGCTGGATGCTGGACGGGGCGGAAGAGGCCGATTCGCTGGTGATGAACCCGCACAAGTGGCTTTTTACGCCGATTGATTGCAGCGCCTTCTTCTGCCGCCGGCCGGAGGCGCTGCGGCTGGCGTATTCGCTGACGCCGCCGTACCTGGCTTCGCAGGACGATCCGAAGGCGGTGCATCTGATGGACTACAGGATCGCGCTGGGCAGCCGCTTCCGCGCCCTGAAGCTGTGGTTCGTGATGCGACACTTCGGCTACAGGAAGGTGTGTGCCATCCTCCGCGATCACATCCGCTGGGCGAAGGAACTGGCCGGGGAGATCGGCTCGCACCCGCTGTTCGAGGTGGCGGCGCCCGTGCCCATGTCGCTGGTGTGTTTTCGCATGAAGGCGGGCGACGAGGCGACACGCGCGATGATGCAGCGGGTAAACCAATCCGGCGCGGCCTTCCTTTCAGGGAACGTGCTGGACGGGCGGTTCGTGGCGCGGATCGCGATCGGCAATATCAAGACGACGCGCGAGGACGTGCGCGCCACATGGGAGGCGGTGAAGCGCTGCGGCGAGGAGGTTGCGGGCGGCGCGCGCGGCTAGGCGCGACTCCAGACCGAGCGGTACCAGTCGAGCGTGCGGCGGAGCCCATCTTCGAAGCTGAAGCGTGGGGCGTGGCCCAGATCGCGCACGGCGGCAGTGGTGTCGGCCTGGGAGTGGCGGACGTCGCCGGGGCGTGGCGGGCCGTACTCGGGCGGGATGTCGACGCCCTCGATGCGGCACAGGAGCCGCCAGGTTTCGTTGAGCGTATAGCGGCCGCCGTTGCCGGCGTTGTAGACGTTGCCAGAGACGGTGGCAGCCGGAGCGCGGGCCGCCTTCCAGCACAGTTCGGCGACATCCTCGACATAGGTAAAGTCGCGGCTCTGCTCGCCGTCGCCGAAGATGACGGGGGGGCGGCGCTCGAGGAGGCGGGTCATGAAGATGCTGAGGACGCCGGAGTAGGGGCTGGAGGGATCCTGCCTTGGACCGTAGACATTGAAGAAGCGCAGCGAGACGGTCTCGAGGCCGTAGCAGGCGGTGAAGACCGAGCAGTAATATTCGCCGGTCAGTTTCTGGAGCGCATAGGGCGATTTCGGGCGCGGCGCCATGGATTCGGTTTTTGGCAGGGTTTCCGTGTCGCCGTAGGCGGACGAGGACCCGGCGTAAATGACGCGGCCGGCGCGGCCCTCGACGGCGGCGCGGAGGACGTGGAAGGTCCCGTCGATGTTGGATTCGTGGGAGGGCACGGGGTCGGTGATGGAGCGCGGGACGGAGGGGATGGCGGCCAGATGATAGACCACGGGCGCGCCTGCAAGCAGGGGCGCGAGCCGGGCATAATCGCGGATATCGACGGAGTGAATTTCGATTTTGTCCCGGATTTCGGCGAGATTTTCCTCGCGCCCGGAGGAGAAATTATCGATGACGGAGACGCGCGGCGCGCCGCGTTCGAGCAGCAATCTGACGAGCGCGGAACCGATGAAACCGGCCCCGCCCGTCACGACGGGAATCTTCATAGCTCCTCGATGATGGAGTTCAGGTAGCGGATGCTTTCGGTGGCGATGCGCTCGGCGCCGGGCGTGAAGTCGAAGGCCTCGAGCGAGACCCAGCCCTGGTAGCCGAGACGCGCCAGCGCCGCCAGCACGGGGCGGAAATCGTAGTCGCCGGTGCCGCAATGGCCGCCGTCGGTTTCATTGACGTGGACGTGGCGGATGAGCGGGAAATAACGCTCGATGAGGACGTCGTGCGGTTCGGTTTCGTCCACGGCGTTGTGGGTGTCGAACATCGTGGCCACGGCCGGGCTGTTGACCTGGCGCACGACCTCGACCGCTTCGGCGAGCGTGCCGATGACGTCCGTCTGGTTCTTCGGCAGCGCCTCGACCAGGATGGTGACGCCCTGCTGTTCGGCATGAGGCGCCACGCCGGCGAGCCCTTCGATAAAGCGGCTGGCAGCCTCCTCGCGCGTGCTGCCGCCGGTGGTGCCGCGTTGCAAGGGTGAACCGAAGACCATCACGCCGCCATCGCCGAGCGAGGCGCAGAGATCGATCAGGCCCCGGATATGCTCCCAGCTTCTGGCGCGCAGTTCGTTGTCGGGCGTGGTGACGTGGAGCCCCTTTGGCGCAACCATCAGCCAGTGGAGCCCGACGAAGCGCAGGCCCTCGCCCTCCAGAATTTCGCGGTATTGGCGGCGATCCGAATCCGGGATATTGCAGGGATCTTCGGAGAGCGTGAATGGCGCGATCTCGATGCCCTGGTATCCGGCCGCCTTCATGTGGCGGCAGGCCTCAGCGAAGTCCCACCCCTGGTAGATTTCGTTGCAGATGGCGTGGCGGAAGCGTTGTTCCATGGGAGAGCAATTGTTCAGTTTATCGGATCCGGCCCGGCGGCACCGGCCGGGCGCCTGGCGGCGACCACCATGGTAAGGCCGCGCCAGGGCAGCAGCCGGTCGGCCAGCCGCCAGAGCCAGACCGTCTTGTCGAAGACTTTGAGCGTGAGTTTGGAGAGGCGCTTCCTGCCCAGCAGGCGCGAGGCGAGCCACCAGCCGAGGACGCCGGCCTTGTTGACATCGCGGATCCACTCCAACGCGAACCCGGCGCCCGCCAACAGCGCGCTCATCTCCTTTCTTGAGAACCGCCGCAGCTGTCCCATGGCGCGGTCCACGCTGCCGTAGAGCCAGGGCCCCTGCGGGGCCACCAACAGAAGCACCCCGCCCGGGCGCAGCACGCCCGCCAGCCCCTGGAGCGCCGCCCCGGGGTGTGGCAGGCCTTCGAGAACGTTCACGGCCACGGCGGTGTCGAACTGTCCCGCCCAAGGCTCGAAGTCAGCGGGCTGGCCGGCGCGGCAGCGGACGACCTCCACATTCGGCGTGCGGAGGAAGCGGTTTTCGAGGGCGTGCAGGTGGAGCGGATCGCCGTCGGCGGCCACATAGCGGAGGCGGCGCCCCATGAGGCGCGCCGAGAAGGTGCCGAGCCCGGCCGACAACTCGAACACCTGGTCGCCCAGATGGGGGCGCAGGATCGAGCACAGCCAGTCGATGTAGGCAGGCGTGCGCGTCAGATTGATGATCGCCTCCCGCCCGCGGGTGTCGACGTAAAGGTCGTCGATGAGCCAGAACTTGAGGATCACGCCGAGCGCCTGAAGGCCGTCCTTCCAGCCGATCTTCTTGCCCTCTTCGTAAGTGCGCCCGTGGTAGCTGATGGGAACCTCATAGATCCGGAGGCGGCGCTTGGCGCACTTCATGGTGATTTCGGGTTCGAAGCCGAAGCGGTTGGAGCGGATGGGGATCGACTTCAGCAGGTCGGTGCGGAAGACCTTGTAACAGGTTTCCATGTCGGTGACGTGGATGTTGGAGAAGATGTTGGAAACCAGCGTGAGCGTCCGGTTGATGACCGTATGCCAGAAGGGCAGGACGCGGCGGCTTTCTCCGGCCAGGTAACGGGAGCCGAACACGGCGTCGGCGCGTCCTTCGAGCAGGGGTTTGAGCAGGAGCGGATACTCCTGCGGGTCATATTCGAGATCGGCGTCCTGAATGAGGCAGAAGTCGCCCTCGGCGTAGCCGATGGCGGTTCTGACAGCGGCGCCTTTGCCCTGGTTGACCTCGTGGCGGAACAGGCGGATGCGGGGATCGGAAGCGGCGATTTCGCGGAGAATGTCCCAGGTGCCGTCGCGCGAGCAGTCATCGACGATGACGAGCTCGCGCTCCATGCCCTCGGGCAGTGGCGCGCGAAGAACCTGCCCGAGGCTCCGGCGCACGACGGTGCGCTCGTTGTAGACGGGGATGAGGATGCTGAGCTTGAGAGACAAAGCAATAGTTTAATTCATGCCGGAGGCCGCAGATGCCTGTACGGGGAAGCCGGGAGGGAGGGATGCACCGTAATGGAGCTAAGACGAGTTTGATTTGGTTCTACGGGCTTTGCTTGGTTGTTGAGGCTGCAAACTCCGTGCAACATGGGTCTAGTACCAGATCGGTTGGAGGTCTATGATGCAGCGCCACCTGACGGCAGCGACGTGGCTGCTACACCATCGGGTTCTCGAGTTGCTGCAGTTCCGGAGCCGCCGCGGGAGGAGCGGCCAGGATCTGATCGAATACGCCCTGATTGTCGGATTTATCGCGGTCGCCTGCGCCGCCATGATTCCCTACACGGCAACGGAGTCGATGCGCGCGATTTACAACAGGATTGCGGAGCTTCTGGTCAATTCCATGAACCAGACTTAGCGGTCAGAGCAAGGACATCTGGCCGGGCACCGCGGGGCGGAGCTTCAGGGCCGCGGTGCGTGGCCGAGTCCAAGAACAAGGCAACAGAGGTTCCACGCCACCAACGCTGCGAAGAATACGTTCGCCCGCTGCAACAGACGCACCCGGCCGCTGCTCCAGCAAAAGAGACCGAGAAGGAGCGCTGCCAGCTTGACGGCCAACAGTCCGGCGAGAGGGCTTCCAGCCATCGCCATGGCATAGCGCACCAGCGGGTTGGCCTCCTGCACTCCTGCCATGAGAAATGAAAGGGTGGTCATGACGTCGAGCGCCTGCAAGTAGGCGTAGATCAGGAAAGCGCGCCCCGGACTCAGGGTGACCACCTGGGATCTCGACGGGAACGGAACCTGAGGGTGCGTCATCAATTCCATTGAACCCTAGATCGCTCCCGGTGAAAAGCCTTAGTTCGGTCTGGCGCAAGGCTTTTCTCCCAGTACGCCGGTAATGCAACCGGGAGCCGTACCGCAGTGCCAGAAGCCCGAATTCAGGCCTGATCCGGCGGCTCCGAGACTCCAGAGATGACTTTGCCAGGCTGGAATGGCAGGGACGTTTCCTGTCGGATCTGCCGGGCAAGAGAAGCGAGCACATCGGGGCGGCAGCTGCCTGCGGCTGCGCGGTTCTGGCTTTCGGCCAGCAGGACTTCGGCGCGGGCGACGCGCACGTCCGGCGGGGCGACAATGCCGAGTTTGACCCGGCTCGGGGTGGATTCGAGGACCTCGACAAGGATGTCCTCTCCGATCCGGACCGACTCTCCGATCTTGCGCCTGATCACGAACATAGGGACGTCTCCCGGAGGGGGTGGATGTGGGAGTAGCGCAGGTTGGCCTGAACGGATTGCAAGCCGGCGCCGGAAGCGGGATTCAGCACGATGGGGGCGAGGAGGTTGGCGGTGGGCGGGGCATCTTCCCGGAATGTCAGGATCGCGAAGACGAGCAAGCGCGAGTGCGCGCAGGAGCCGAGCAGGGCGGACTCTTCTTCCGAGAGTTCGAGATGGTAGTCCGGCATGAGGCAGGCGACAGGCGCGCAGGCGAAGCGGAGAGGCGGAACGGTTTCGGATTCGAGCACCACAAGGGGCGTAAAGAGGGGGTTTTCGACGAGGGAGAAACGGGTGACATGCTCAAAGGCCGGGATGCCGCGCGGGAACTGGTAGCTTGTGCGACGGATCTCGCATTGGCCGTTGTTGTATTGGAGGGACTCGGACATGGCAGGGCCCAATCCAAATGGTGGCCGCGGGCGGCGAAGAATCTCGCCGAAGATTGGGGCAGTGTGGTATGAATGGAGGTTCCGCATTGTTCCGCATGGGAGTCATTGTCAGCTTCGGCAAGCAAAGGGCGCTGCTGAGAAGGGGAGAGTGGCGGTGCGCAGACCTGGATCTGGAGCGCCGCCTGAATGAATGGACTGAGCAGTGGCTTCAATCCGGCTCTGCGCCGCGGCTGGAAGAGGCCGATCAGGAACTGGCGGTGGCGCGCGAGATGGCGGCGCGGGCGGGCGGCCGGGTGATGTACGCGGCGCGGGGCGCGCCGGAGCGTTCCGTGCGCGACTTTTTTCCAAAGCGGCAGTTCAAGCTGGCCTTCCCGGACGTGGAATGAGACGCTGGCGCCTGTGGGCCGACCTGGCGATTGTCTGGTTTTTCTCGCTGTTGATCGAGGCCGCGGTGGCGGTGGTGAGGCTCATTCGCGGCCGGAGTCAAGACCGGGAAGAAAGCCGGTGAGCACGGGTACGACGGCACGGGCGAAGCCGACCGCCTCTTTCGCACTGTCCGCGCCGTCCTGCAAGGGGACCACGATGCGGACCAGGCTCGTATCGGACCGGCGGTAGCGGATGGAGTCCGCCACGAGCCAGAACTTGGCTGCGTACTCGCTGGCCACGATGCGGGCGGGCGTCTGGTACCAATAGAGCACGAGGCTGCGCGAGTCGCCGCGGGCGACGATATAGCGGTTCACTTCAAAGAACCGGCCGGGAGCGGACTCGATGCGGAGCGTGCCTGAATCAAGGGGAGCATATCCGGAACCCGGCAGGCAGTTCTTCGGCGAGTGGGGCGCGACACCGGATTTCTGGGAACGAAAGAACGCCACGAAGAGGTTGACAGGCGCCGGCGAACCGGCGCGGAGGTAGGTGCGGTTGAGCACATCGTCGGCGCGGAGGACGCGCTGTACTTCGGGCTCGATTCCGTTGTCGGCGACCATGCGCCAGCCGGCGAGCTGATCCGGGAATTCTCGCAGCGGGCGGACAGGGAACTCGCGCTCGGCTTTCGGCAGCAGGTGGTAGGCTGCCGCCTGCCCGATCAGAAGGACGCTGAGCCACAGCGCGGCGCGCCGGAAGCTCTTCGCCGCGAGACGTTCAGCCCAGTTTCCCATACCGGTTTGCAATGCCTCCAAGGGCACGGTGCACGGCCACGAGCACCGCCAGCGCGAGCAGGAACATCAGCCATCCTTCCATGCTGTGGAAGACCCCTTGGGCGAGCTCGGGGTCGTATTCGCTGAGCAGCCCGGTGGCGGTCACGCGCAAGGCGTTGACCAGAATGGCGATCGCGGGCGTCAACGCAAGCAGGACGGCCCTCAGCCACAATCTGGATTCGAACAGGTAGCCGTAGATCAACGAGAGATAGGTCAGCGACATGAGCGACCGGATGCCGCTGCAAGCCTCGACAACAGAAAGCCGCTGGCTGGGCAGTTCGAGGATATTGCCCTCCCGCAGAACCGGGATTCCGAGCAGGCTGAGGGTGATTTCCGCCACCTGGCTGGCGAAGAGCTGGAGCGGGAATGTGATCTGGTTATAGATCACGGCCGGGAGGGGGATCATGAAGACGAGCAAGAAGAGGGGGAAAGCGAGATCGAGCAGGAGGCGCATGCCGCCCAGCGTGACGACGGCGCCCCACAGCGAGACAAGGAACGATCCGCGCATCACGGTTTGTTCGACGGCAAAGGTGCCGAGGACCAGCAAGACGCCGCCGAGCGCCACGATGGCCAGCCCCCACAACGCGGGCCGGTAGGCGGTGCGGAGAAGTGCGGAGCGCTTCTGCCAGATGAGCCATGCCGAGACGACAGGCACGAAGAAGCCGTGGCCCATGTCGTCGTCCACATACCAGTCCCGCACCATGCGGCCGATGACAGGGTAGTAGCAGGCCGCCAGCAGGAGACCGAACCAGGCCACCAGCAGCCATGGAAACTGGCGGCGCATGGCGTTCTCCCCGGTCACCGGTGTGGCGTGGACATCCATGACGACTGAAGAAGCAGTCCCTCCGATTCGTTTGCCGGCGCCGCGAGACGGCCTGGTTTGTGGCCGGCGCTTCCGTCTAGGGCACCCATTTTATCAGCACCGGGCCAATCCGGTTGGCCGCCCAGAGGGGAAGTTTTTGCCATGCCCGGAGAAACCATTCGAATTTCGGGTTGTTGGGCGTCAGATCGGGCAGCTCCTTTTTCCGCACCAGCAGGATCTCGTAAGGCAACTCCCGCTGCTGCATGCCCCAGTGGGCCTTGAAATCGAACGAGCCGCTCCGCTCGATTTTGCTTCTGCCGAAATCGAAGAGCCTCGCTCCCTCGCGGAGCCCGGAGCGCATCAGATCCCAGTACATGAAATTATTGGGCTGAAGCGAGTGAAAGCCGGGATCGGAAGCGCCGTAATAGGGCAGGATCTGATCGCGGAAGGTGAACGTGAGGACGGCTGCCACGGGCCGGCCTTCCGAATGAACTTCCAGGATGAAGGCCTCGTCGCCGTAGCGCTCGAGCAGACGCCGGAAGTGGGCCTTGGGGAAAGCGGGCGTGCCAAGCCGCCGCAGATTGGCCAGATAAAGGCGGCAGAAGGCCTCAATATCGCGTGTGCGGCGCGACGTCAGGTTGCATTGCAGCGACTTGCGCACGGCCGCGCGCGTCTTGCGGGGAATGGTTTGCAGAAGCTCCTCTTCGGCGCCTTTCAGCTCCTGAGTGAAGGTGACGTAGCGGCGCACGGGGTGGTATCCGGCGCACTGTTCGGGCCAGGCGTTTCGCAGCTCGGCGTACTGGACCTGTTCAGCCCGCGCCATCTCTTCGAGACGCGCCTTCAGCGCCAGCCTGGCTTCGTCGTCCTCAGCGAGGATGCCGCCGTAGACGGCGAAAGGCGTGGAGAGAAGGATCTTGCCGGCGAGCGGCGTTTTGACGAGGAAAAGCGGCAGCACACCGCAGAGCGCGCCGCCGCGCTCGGCGAGAAGATAGCGGGGCTGATAGCCAAAGGTTTCCCGGATCGAGTCGCGCCAGAGGGTGAGGTGAAACGGCGTGCCGAACCTGTGCCGGCGGACGAACTCGTTCCACGCTGCGTCCTGCGCAGGCTCCAGGGATCGTACGGTCACGCTCATGCAGATTCGCTGTAAAACCTGTGGATGGTGTGGCAGACCTCGCCGACGTCCGCCGCGGAGAGTTCCGGATAGATGGGGAGGGCGAGCACCTCGCGCGCGGCCCGCTCGCTTTCGGGAAAGGAGGCTTCGGCGTAGCCCAGCGTGGCGAAGCATTTCTGGAGGTGCAAAGGAAGCGGATAGTAAATTTCGGTGCCTATGCCGTTGGCGGCGAGGAACTGGCGGAGCCGGTCGCGTTGCGGGGCGCGGATGACGAACTGATGGTAGACATGGCGCGCCGGGCAGGAGGGCAGTTCCGGAACGTGCACCGGGGCACCCAGCCGCTGGAAATTGGCCCGGTACAGCTCCGCGAGCTCTCTTCGCCGCTCCGTCCATGCCTCGAGGTGCCGGAGCTTGACGCGGAGCACGGCAGCCTGCAAGGTGTCGAGGCGGGAATTGGTGCCGACCTCGTCGTGGTAGTAACGGGCGCGGGAGCCATGCACGCGGAGCGCGCGGAGCCTGTCGGCCAGCCTGGCGTCGCTGGTGGTGAGGATGCCGCCTTCGCCGGCGCCGCCGAGGTTCTTGGTCGGGAAAAAGCTGAAGCAGCCGATGGCGCCCATGCTTCCGGCGCGGCGGCCGCGGTATTCGGCGCCGATGGCTTGGGCGGCGTCTTCGATCACGGCAATGCCCCGCTCGCACGCCAGTTCCAGAAGCGGATCCATGTCGGCACAGAGCCCGTACAGGTGCACAGGCAGCAACGCCTTGACGCGTGGATGCCTCTTCAGCACCTCGCGGGCCTGCCGCGGATCGAGATTGAAGGTTGCCGGATCGATATCGGCGAAGACCGGCCGCGCGCCCACGTTGGCGATGGCGCCGGCGGTGGCGAAAAACGTGAAGGGCGTGGTGAGAACCTCGTCGCCCGGCCCGATGTCGAGCGCCCGCAGCGCCAGCAGGAGGGCGTCGGTGCCGGAGCCGCAGCCGATGGCGTGGCTTGCGCCGCAGTAAGCGGCCACTTCCTGCTCGAGGGCCGCGACGTCGGGCCCGAGAATGAACTGCTGGGACTCGAAGACGCGCCGGACGGCCTCTTCGATCTCGCCGCGAATGGCAGCATATTGTGCGGTCAGATCCAGCAGAGGGATGCGGATTCCGGCGGGAGCGGACACGCTTTCCATGATAGCGGGCCGGGCGCGCCGCCGCCGCTACAATAAAAAGACCCGCGAAGAAGCCGATGTGCGGAATAGCCGGATTCCTGATGCGCCACGGCGCGAGCGCCGATGCCGGCCGCGCACGTGCCATGGCGGCGAGCCTCGCGCACCGCGGGCCGGACGGCGAAGGCGTTTTCGCGGAGGACGGCGCGGCGCTGGCCCACCGGCGCCTGAGCATCATCGATCTGGAGGGCGGCAAACAGCCGATGACCAACGAGGACGGATCGCTGGTCATCGTGTTCAACGGCGAGATCTATAACTTCCTGGAGCTGAGGCCAGGACTCGAGCGCGCCGGCCACGTGTTCCGCACGCGCAGCGACACCGAGGTGCTGCTGCATCTCTACGAGGAGCTGGGCGAGGCGATGACGGAGCGGCTGAACGGGATGTTCGCCTTCGCCATCTGGGACCGCCGCAAGCGCGAGCTGTTTCTGGCGCGGGACCGGTTTGGCAAGAAGCCGCTGTACTACCTGGAGGACCAGGGACCCTACCGGTTCGCGTTCGCCAGCGAGGCCAAGGCGCTGCTGGCGCTGCCGGAAACCGGCCGCAGGCCGGACGCGGCGAGCGTGGCGGACTTTCTGGCCTTCGGATACGTTCCCGAGCCTCGTTCCATCTACCGGGGGATCCGCAAGCTGCCAGCGGGCTGTTCGCTGCTGGTCACGGATGCGGGTTCGCGCGAGCGGCGGTACTGGCGGCTGGAGTTCGGCGAGACGGGGCAGGACCGGGACGAGGCGGCGGCGCGGATCGACAGCCTGGCCTCGGACGCAGTGCGCCTGCGCCTGGTGAGCGACGTGCCGCTGGGCGCCTTTCTGAGCGGCGGCGTGGACTCGAGCGCCGTGGTGGCCTACATGGCGCGCCATGCCCCGGGCCGTGTGCGGACCTTTTCGATCGGTTTCGACGAGCGCAGCTACGACGAGACGCGCTACGCGCGCATGGTGGCGGAGCGCTACGGGACCGAGCACAGCCAGCAAACGGTGCGGCCGCAGATCGGCGAGATGCTGGACGTGCTGGTGCATCACTTCGACGAGCCGTTCGGCGACGCCTCCGCCATTCCGTCGCTGTACCTGGCGCGGATGACGCGGCAGCACGTCACGGTGGCGCTTTCCGGCGACGGCGCCGACGAGATCTTCGCCGGCTACCGCCGCTACCGCCATGCGCTGGTCGAAGAGCGGATCCGCGGAAAGTTCCCGGGCTGGTTCCGGCGGGCGTTTTTCGGCACGGCAGGCCGAATTTATCCGAAATTCGATTATTTGCCGCAGGTATTCCGGGCGAAATCGATGCTGACCAATTTGAGCCTGGATCTCGCGGACGCCTACTTCAATTCGATGACCGCATTCCGCGACGGCGAGCTGGATCGGATCCTGCATCCGGCGCTGCGCGGCGCGGTTGCCGGGCGCGACGTGCGCGCGCAGTACCGGGAGCATTTCCTGCGTTACCGGGAACTCAGGCCGCTCGAACAGCTGCAGGCGGTGGACGTGGAGACCTACCTGCCGGGGGACATTCTGGTGAAGGCGGACCGAGCGACGATGGCATGGTCGCTCGAAAGCCGCTCGCCGTGGCTCGATTACCGGCTGGCGGAGCTGGCGGCGCGGCTGCCGTGCGGGTGGAAGGTATCGGGAGGCAACGGGAAGTTCATTTTCAAGAAGACTGTGGAACCGCTGGTTCCGGGCGAGATCCTGTGGCGGCCGAAGATGGGGTTCGTGATGCCGCTGAGGGAGTGGTTCCGGGGCGGGCTGCGGCCGGTATTTGAACGCGAGGTACTGGAAGGATCCGACACGGGACTGATCGACCGCAAGGAGGCGGGGCGGCTGCTGGAGGAGCACGCGAGCGGGAGGCGGAACCGGGACCGGTGGCTGTGGAACCTGCTGGTGCTTCAGCTCTGGGCGAGGCGGTGGGCGAGGCTTTGAGGCGAGGCGGGGAGGCGGGGCGCGAAGTTTACACGGGTATGTAATAATCGGCTGGGCCTGTCGTATGGCAGGGTGAGGCGCAACATGAGGATGTCAGCCAGCCCTGCGGAACGGAAGGCGCCCCCGCCGATGACGCCGCCGGAAGATTTCAAGGCGCTGTACGAGCGTTTTTCGAGCCTCGTCTACCGGACGGCCCTGCGGATCACGGGACGGCCGGAAGACGCCGAGGACGCGCTGCAAACGGTGTTCGCGCGCGTACTGCGGCAAGGGGCGAAGATCGACGAGGCACAGGCGCCGGAGGGCTACTTCCGGCGGGCCGCCACGAACGCCGCACTGGACATTCTCCGCGGGCGGGCCCACCGCGCGGAGGCGCAGCTCGACGAGAGCCTGCCGCATCCGGCGATGGAGTCCACGCCGTATCTGAAAGAACGCCTCCGCCGCGCGCTCGCCACACTCGAGCCGCAGGACGCGGAACTGTTCGCGCTCCGCTACATCGAGGGGGTCTCGAACACCGAGATCGCCCAACAGTACGGGCTGGAGCGCTCGACCATCGGGGTGCGGCTGCACCGCATCCGCCGGTGGCTGCAGGAGGAACTCGAGAGATGAAGCGGGAGGCTGAGATGAACGAGGAAAGGCTGGAAAAGGCACTGGAGGCGATCCGGTCGGAAAACGTGCCCGCGGCAGAAGAAGAGGCCGCGCGGGCGCGGGTGATGGAGAAGCTGATGGCGTCGCCGGAGGCCGTGTGCGCGGGGTTCCGGCAGATGCTCGGGGCCTATGCGGAAGGCCGTCTGGAGAAAGAGAAGCAGTGGCTGCTGGAGGACCACCTGGGCCGGTGCGCCGCCTGCCGGCGGGCGTTCGCCGAGTTGAAGGGCGAGCCGCGCGTGGTGGCGATGCCCGTGCAGCGCAGCGCGGCGTGGGTCCGGTGGCGCGGCTGGGCGGTGGCGGCGGGCGTGGCGGTGCTGGCGCTATGGGCGGGCCGCGACCGCATTGACCGGTGGATGGCGCCTTCCGGGCCGGTGGCTCGCGTGGAGCGGGTGGAAGGCGTGGCGCTGGACGAGCGGGGCGGGACGCTGGGCGCCGGCGCAGCCATCGAGGACGGCGTGCGCCTGCGCACGGCCGGGGGCGCGCGGCTGCTGTTGCGGCTGGCGGACGGTTCGCGGATCGAGGTCAACGAGAGAAGCGAGCTGGCGCTGGCGGCCGCCTGGAGCGGGGCCACGGTGCAACTGGCGCGCGGGGACGTGATCGTGGAAGCGGCCAAGCAGCGCCGCGGCGCGCTGCGCGTGCAGACGCAGGACGCGGAGGCGCGGGTGCGGGGCACGGTGTTTGCGGTCAGCTCGGGGCTGAACGGCAGCGTGGTGAGCGTGGTGGAGGGCTCGGTGGAAGTGCGCAACGCCGCGGGGCGGCGCGTTCTGAAGCCGGGCGAGCTGGCGGCGACGAACCCGGCGCTGGAGTCGGCCGACATCCGCAGCACGGTGGCGTGGAGCGCGGATGCGGAGAAGTACCTGTCGCTGCTGGCCGAGTTCGCGTCGCTGGAAAAACGGATCACGGAACTGACCTCCGCGCCGCCGCGCACGACGGCGACCATCCTGCCGGCCCTGCCGCGGAACCCGTTCGCCTATCTGGCCGTGCCCAACCTCGGCGGGGCGATGGAGGAGGCGGTGGAGTTGATGGACGAGCGGGCGGCGCAGAGCGCGGTGTTTGCCGAGTGGTGGAATTCGGCGGAGACGAAGCGGCTGCGCGAGGCGCTCGGGGACATGACGCGCGTGGCGCCGATGCTGGGCGAAGAGACCGTGTTCGTGGTGGCCGTGGCGCAATCCGGGCCGGTGCCGGTGGTTCTGGCGCCGGTGAAGGCGGGCGTCGAGAACGAGCTGGATGCGGCGCTGGCCGGGATCCGCTCGCACCGCGGCGAGCCGTTCGTATGGAAGATTGCCGGAGGGCGGCTGACCGTGGCGGCCACGCAGGCGCATCTCGACTGGGCGCTGGCGACGGCGGGCGAGGGCGCCGGTTCGGAGTTCGCGCAGGAGATCGCCCGGCACTATCAGCGGGGCACCGGCTGGCTGGCGGCGTTCCATCCGGGCGGCCGCTATGCCGCGGAGGGGCCGCGCGTGATGCTGCCGCAGATGGTGTTCTTCGAGCAGCGGCGGACGCCAGCCGGCGACGAAAACGAGATGACGCTGGGCTATCTGCCGGGCAGCGCCGGACCGGCGGCGTGGCTGGCGGCGAAGGGCAGCCCGGCGGCGGTGGAGTACTTCTCCGGGCAGGCGCATGTGGTCTTCGCGGCGTCTTCCCGCGAACCGCGGCAGATCTACGACGAGCTGCTGGCGCAGGTGACGAGGCTGCGGCCGGAGGCGGCCGGGAAGCTGGCGTTGATCGAGAGCAAGCTGGGCATCCGGATGGGCGACGACATCGCGTCGGCGCTGGGCACGGAGTTCGCGGCCGGCATCGAGCAGCCGACGCTGCCCGTGCCGGGCTGGCTGGCAGTGGCGGAAGTGCTGCGGCCTGCGGCGCTGGACGTTTCGATTGCGAAGGCCGTCGACGCCATCAACGCCGAGCTGGCGGTGAAGGATCCCTCGCGGAAGCTGGCGCTGACGCAGGAATCGGCCGGCGGCAGGATCTGGTTCACGCTGCGCAATCCGGCTTCTCCGGGAGCGGTGACATGGACCTACCACATGGGCTTTCTGGTGGCAGGGCCCGACCGTGCGGCGGTGGAGCGCGCGATCGCCACGCGCGAAGGCGGGCTGAGCCTGGCGCAGAACGCAGCCTTCCGGGGCCTGCTGCCGGCTTCCACCGGCGTACACCCGGCGGGGTTGCTGTGGGTGAACGTGGGCGAAGCGCTGCGCAAGCTGGCGGAGGGGATCTCCAATCCGGCTGTGAAGACGATGCTCGAGAACCGTGGGCCGGCGCTGGTGACATTCTCCGGCGACGGGGAACGAATCCGGGCCGCGAGCCGTACTTCCTTGACGAGCCTGTTGCTCGACGCCATGCTGGCTTCCGGGGCACAATCAATCTCGGGAGCGCAGGCGAAGCAGGCGCGGAAGGAAGCGAATGTCGCAGCCCGTCGTTGAACTGGAAGACCTGCACGTGACGCTGGGGCGGCGGGAGATCCTGCACGGGGTCTCCTGCCGCCTTGGCGTATCCGGGCGCGGACGCGCCATCGGGCTGCTGGGGCCGAACGGCGCAGGCAAGTCGACGCTGATCCGCACGCTGCTGGGCTTTCATGAGCCCTGCGGGGGGCGCGCCCGCGTGCTCGGGTTCGACTGCCGCACCGAGCGCCGGCGCGTGCTGGAGCGGATCGGCTACATGCCGGAGACGGACTCCTTCATCGCGTCGATGACCGGCGTGGAGTTTCTGCGGGTGATGGGCGCGCTGAGCGGGCTGCCTGACGAGATTGCGCTGGAGAAGGCGCATGAGACGCTGTTCCATGTCGGGCTGGGCGAGGCGCGCTACCGGACGCTGGGGACGTATTCGCTGGGGATGCGGCAGATGGCGCGGCTGGCGCAGGCGATCGTGCATGGACCCGAGCTGGTGATCCTCGATGAGCCGACCAACGGGCTGGACCCTTCGGCGCGGCGGCGGATGCTGGAGCTGATCCGGCAGATGAAGGAAGAGCACGGCATGAGCGTGATCGTGTGCTCGCACCTGCTGGCGGATGTGGAGCAGGTGTGCGACGAAGTGATGATCCTGAAAGACGGACGGATGGTGCATCACGCCGACCTGGAGGCGGAGCGGCGGGCCAACCGGCGTTTTGTGGAGCTGGAAGTGGAGGGGGACGACGGCGCGCTGGGGGCGGCGCTGGAGAGCCATGGCGCGGCTTGCGTGCACGAGTCGCCCGGACGGTGGAGGGTGGTGCTGCCGCCGGATTTCGATGCCGGGCAGCTGTGGAAGCTGGCGGCGTCGCAAGGGCTGAGCGTGAGGCGGCTGACGCAGCGGCGGGACACGCTGGAAGAGATTTTCATGAAGGCGATGGGACTGATGCGGCAGACGCCGGGGGAGGCGGTGGCGAGCGAGGAGGCGGCGGCGCATGGCGGTCTATAAGCGCGGCTATCAGCGGTACGAAGGTCCGCGAACCTCGCACATGGCGCGGTTGCTGGTGATGCCGCGCGAGGCGTGGAGGCGAGTCTCCGGGCAGAGGATCGTGACGGCGCTGATCGCGGTGAGCTGCATCTGGCCGCTGCTGTGCGCGCTGTTCATATATGTGTCGAATCACACGGAATTGTGGGCCGGAATGGGCGGGGATTTCAGGAAATTGCTGGCCATAGACGCCTCGTTTTTCCTCACGTTCATGAAGGTGCAATCGGTCATTTCGGTGCTGCTGGCGGCGCTGGCGGGCCCGGGACTGATCGCGCCGGATCTGGGAAACCAGGGGCTGGGGCTGTATTTCAGCCGTCCGATTTCGAGGCTTGAGTACGCGCTGGCGAAGATGGCGGCGCTCGTTTGGCTGCTGAGCCTGGTGACGTGGGTCCCCGGGCTGGCGCTGTTCCTGATGCAGGTGTCGATGGCGCCTGCGGGCTGGGCGGCGGAGCACTGGACGGTGGGGGCGGCGGTGGTTTTCGGCTTCTGGCAATGGGTGGCGCTGGTGGCGCTGGTGGGGCTGGCGAGTTCGGCGTGGGTGCGGTGGCGGCTGATCGCCGGCGCGGCGGTGCTCGGCTATTTCTTCGTGCTGTCCGGCATCGGAGTGCTTGTGAACGCCATCTTCCGTGTGGAGTGGGGCGACCTGATCAATCCGCTGCGGGCTTCCTACGGGCTGTGGTGCGTTCTTGCCGGGGCGGAGCTGCCGCGCGGGCTCAGCCTGCCGACGGCGCTGCTGGCGCTGGCGCTGATGGGGAGCTTGCTGGCGCTGGCGCTGGAGAGGCGGCTGCGTCCGGTGGAGGTGGTGCGGTGAGCGCACAGGAGATCGTGTTCGAGAACGTGTCGAAGTTTTACGGCGACGTGCTGGGGGTGAACCGGATCGACCTGCGGATTCCGCCGGGGCTGACGTCGATCGTGGGGCCGAACGGCGCGGGCAAGTCGACGCTGATGAACCTGATGTGCGGACTGATCCACCCCGACCGGGGCGAGATCCGCGTGCTCGGCATTTCGCCGCGCGAGCCGGAGCGCCTGATGCGGATCACGGGCTACGCCACGCAGTTCGACGCCGCGCCGCGCTGGGCGACGGGCTTCGACTTTGTGGCGTCGTCGCTGCTGTTGTTCGGCTATTCGGCGTCGCTCGCCGAGCGGCTGGCGTGGAGGGCGCTGGAGCAGGTGGGGCTCACTGAGGCGGCGCGCCGCAAGGTGATCTCCTACTCGAAGGGAATGCGGCAGCGGGTGCGGCTGGCGCAGGCATTGGCGCACGACCCGCAGGTGCTGGTTCTGGACGAGCCGCTCAACGGACTGGATCCCGTGGTGCGCGCCGAGACGATCGCCCTGTTCAGGCAGCTCGCCGCCGAGGGGCGGCACGTGCTGATCTCGAGCCACGTTTTGCAGGAAGTGGACGCGATCAGCGACCGGGTGGTGCTGATGGCGAACGGGATGATTGTCGCCGAGGGCGACATCCGGGGCGTGCGCGAGGAGATCCATGAGCATCCGAGCCAGTTCCTGATCCGCTGCGCGCAGCCGTCGCGTCTGGCAGCGCTGCTGTTCGAACGCGGGCCGGTGGCGGAGGTGCGGCTGCTGGAAGAGGACGGCGCGCTGCTGGCGCTGACGCGCGACCGGCGCGCGTTCACACGGACGCTCACGCTGCTTGCCGCCGAGGGGCTGCCGGTGGAGACCATCGTTCCCGCCGACGAGAACGTCCATGCGCTCTACGAGTACCTGATCGGAGGTTCGGCATGACGGCGAGGTTCCGCCTGCGGCAGGCATGGGTGATTGCGCGGCTCGAGCTGGCGCGCGTGTTCCTGTCTCGCCGCAGCCTGTGGATCTACGGGCTGGCGCTGTTGCCGTCGGTGCTGTTCCTGGTGCATTCGATCGATGTGCGCTACCGGCTCGGGAAGGCGCGCCAGGGGGGGAGCGTTCCTCCGGCGGCGATCGAGGCGATCGAAACGGGGATGAGCGAGCAGCAGGTGCTCGCCCTGGCGGGCAAGCCCGGCGAAGACCAGCAGCGCACGGTCCGGCGGTGGAGCCGGCGCGAGGAGAAGGGACGGGAGATCTCCGAATCGCGGGAGGTGCTCTCCCGGCGCATGATCTATTTCGACGGCCGGAGGCGCGCGGTGCTGTGGTTCGAGGACGGAGTCCTGCGGTCGAAGAATGTTTACGAAATCCTGAATTTCACGGAAGACAGGGAAGTTTACGCCGGAGTTTTCCAGTATTTCTATCTCCGCCTGGCCATCTTTTTTGGATGCCTCGGGATCTTTTTGAATCTGTTCCGCGGCGAGATGATGGACAAGACGCTCCATTTCTGGCTGCTGGTTCCGGCGCGGCGGGAGGTGCTGCTGGCCGGGAAGTTCCTGGCCGGGTGGACGGCCGCGGCGACGGTTTTCACGGGCGGCGCGATGCTGGCGTTCGCCGCCATGCTGTGGCCGCACGTGGGAGCGGGGGCGGAGGCTTACTGGCAGGGGCCCGGGGCAATGCATGCGTTGCGCTATGCGGTAGCGGCGGCAATGGGCTGCGCCGGCTATGGAAGCCTTTTTCTGGCGGCCAGCCTGTGGATCCGCAACCCCATCATCCCGGCTGCTGTGTTGCTGTTGTGGGAGGCTTCCAGCGGATTTCTGCCCGAGCTGCTGCAGAAGTTCAGCGTGCTGTACTATCTGCAATCGCTGTGCCCGGCGCCCGCCCCGATGGAGCAGGACGTGCCCGCGCTGCTGCGGCTGATCCTGGCGCCGGCAGCCCCGCTCTCTCCCTGGCTGGCGATCGCCGGTCTGGCGGGCTTCTGCCTGCTGGTCCTGTGGGCGGCTGCGGCGGGCGTGCGGCGGATCGAAATCAACTACAGCACGGACTGAGCCGCCGCCTCAGCCCTGCAATTCCCTCATGACCTCCATCGCCGCCTTCCTGGCGGCTTCCACCTCGCCCGGCGGGAAGCTGATGGCGCCGACGCGCGGGTGCCCGCCGCCGCCGTAACGCTCGCAAAGGGTGGCGAGGTTGTGCCGCGGCGGCTCCTTCGCCCACGGGTTGGAGCCGACGCTGACCTTGGTGCGGAAGCTTGCCGTGCTCACCGAAACCGTGTAGGTGCCCTCGGGGAACAGGTAGTAAGGGATGAACTTGTTGTAGCCTTCCAGATCGTAGTGCGAGACGTCGAAGTAGATGACGCCCTTTTCGCACCGCCCCTCGCGCCGGATGATGTCGATCGAGCGAAGGTGCCGCTCAAAGAGGGGCTGGAACTTCTCCTGCACGAGCGGGTCCTCGAGAATTTTCGCGAGCGGCATCTCCTGCATCAGGCGAATGATGTGCTGCACCGCCCCGGAGCCCTTCACGGCTTCGATGACGAGCGTCAGCTTCATGGCGGGTTCGCGCATGGCGACGGCAGCCTCCGCGCTTTCATAGTCGGCTCCGTCGACGATGCCCGCCCAATGCACGAGCTCGGCCAGCTGCGGCGCCTCGTAACCGTAGCGGGTGCGGGCGACGTGAGCGATCCATTCCGTGCAGGAGCGGTATTCGGGATCGAAGTAGAAGCGGCGGGTGTCCTTCTTGCGCTCGTAGTCGAGCTGGTCCTCGTGGGAGAGGAATGCGCTCTGGTGGTGGTCGAACCACCAGGTGAGGCGGTCGCTGGGCGAATATTTGAAGTCCACGATGGCGTTTTCGTCGCCGTCGAACTCGGCCTCATCGAACAACTGGGCCGCCTTGTGCGCCATGCCCGTGTAGGCATACTCGGCGCTGTTGTAAAAGCAGTCGCGCGTGAAGCGGCTGAAGAATGCGGCTGACGCCGCTCCGTCGAAGCAGTGGTCGTGATAAAGGACGCGGACTTTCATGTCGAGGGCCGAACCCGCCCGCGGCGCCGCCGCAGCGGCAGCTTGCGCGAGAAACCTTTTAGGTTGCCTGATTCGGTCCGCGCTGTGCAAGTGCAACCGTCAGGCGCCTGCGGCAGCGACGCTCATGGTCCACATGGACAGAAGCAGGAAGCCGCGCTCGAGGGGAATTCAGAGCCCGAGCCCGAACTCATGCCGGAACGCCTGAGTCCGGGCGGCGACGGCTTATAATCGTACGTTTGAATGAAAGCCTCCACTGGTCCTGGTCTGGTGAAGAAGGGGGCGAAGCAAGCCATTGAGGGCGCCCTTCCTCTGACAGCCGGAATCTCAGGCAGGGCTGCCCGCGTTTTCTGGCCCGCGGTGATTGTATGGCTCCTCGCCGCCAGCGTTCCCAAGCTTCCGCGCCCGCTCCTGACAGGCGTGGATGCGGCCTGGCAGTACGCTCTGAATCTGACCCGGCTGGATGGATTGCGGATTGGACCGGACATCGCCTTCACGATGGGGCCGCTGGGCTATCTCACCGCGCCGGATCCGGACCTCACCCCATGGGTTCAACCTTTTCTTCTCAGGCTTCTCGGGTGGCTGGTTCTTGTGTGGAGCGTCTGGAGGCTCTCCAGGCTCTGGCCCTCCCGGGCAGTTGCGAGCGCCGCTTTTTCGCTCTGCTCAATCCATTTGCTGCACGTCTACTATCCGGACGCATGGCAGGCGAGCTATGTGGCCATGTTCGCCGCCGTAGCAGCATCCCCTTCGATGATGGCCATTGCGGCGGCGGGAGCCGTGGCCGGTTTCACGTTGCTGTTAAAGGCGAACGAGGCGGTTCTCGCCGGCGTGCTTTACGGCCTTCTGGTCCTTCATAGCCGAAGGGTGCTGTCCCGGCATTGGCCGTGGTTTCTGTGCATCCCCGCCGGGGTGCTGCTGGCAGGCTGCGAAGCCGTGAATGGCGGAGCCTGGACAGCGGTTCCTTACATGGCCTGGGCTCTGGAGGTTGTGCGCGGCTTCACGGAGGCGGCCAGCACAGAGGGTCCTGCCTGGCATACCGGACTCTTCCTGTTGACAGCGGCAATGCTTCTGGGCATGCCGCTGCGCGAGGGCGGCGCCAGCTGTCTGCGGTCGCCGCTGTGGTGGTGTGCCGCGGCACAGGCCTTCATGAGTTTCAAGCACGGTTTTGTCCGGCAGGACGTGCATGCCGATCTGGCAATTCTGAAGCTCTCCCTCGCCGGCCTGTTCCTTCTGCCTCTTCTGGCGCAGGCGCGGAAGGGCCTCGCCATACTCATGGCCTTGTCGGCCGCCTTCACGTGGATTCATCTGTCGGAAGCCCGCCCCAAGGCGTTTCAGCCTGCCATGAAAGCCGTGATGCCGGGCGGGCTGGCATCGAGCATCGCAAACCTGTTTTCCTATCCGGAAGGGTACGCCCGCATCGGAGAGGTTTCGAGGGAGTCCCGAAAAGAACTGCTGCTCGGCGAGCCTTGGCGCGAGCGGATTCAGAGTGGAACCGTGGATGCATTCCCGGACCAGGTGGACTGGATCCGGGCGAACGGCTGGAGGTACCGGGCGCGGCCCACCATCGATGCGCTTACGGCCTTCACCCGGCGCCTGAGCGAGAGGAATCGTGCCCATCTGGACGGGAAAACGGCGCCGGATTTCATGCTGTATTTTCATGAAGCAATCGACGCACGCCATCCGCTGTTGCAGGACACGGGTGCGCTGAAGGCGATCCTCGAGTGGTACGAACCGGTTTACGGGGATTCGAGAGCTTTGCTCCTGGAACGGCAGCGGGCTCCTCGCCGGATGACGTTCAGAGACGCCGGCTCGGCAACGGCAGGCTGGGAGCAGCCGCTTGAGATTCCGCGACTGAATTCCGACGAGACGTTGTGGGCCAGCTTCGGGATTCGTCCGACGCTCTTCGGGCGCCTCAGATGGTTTCTTTTCCGCACCAATCCAGCCATTCTGGACGTGGCAGACGCCGAAGGAAACATCCGCTGGTATCTCCTGATCCGGGATTACGCGGAGGCGCCCTTGCCGTTTCACCCCTTGCCCCGGAACCTGGATGAGGCGGCGGCTTTCTTTCGCGGAGATCCGGGGCGGAACTGGGCGCCGCCGGTCAGGGTCGTGGTCCGAAACCTCGGGCCGCGCGAATACGGCGGCGAGGTGCGCGTCCGGTGGTACGCCGTGCGGCGGCCCGCCCCCCGGGGAGAACCCTGATCCGTCGCCGGATCATTCGCGGACGCGGGCGAAGACGTACGGCCCTTCGGGGATCACGGCGACCGGAGACCCCGCGCCCGTTTCTGCGGCGAGGGCTTCGAGGGCCTGCGCAGCGGTTGGAAAAATCCTTCCCCAGACTTTCGGGTGGTATTCCTGAGGCAGTCCCGGGGTGTAAAACCACAGGCGGTGCGAGGAGGCGGCGAGCGCGAGCTTCTCCAGCTGCCATTGATCGATGGTGACGGGCTTTTCCGCAATTTCCCTGAGAAATGTTTCGGCCGAAACAGACTCCATTAGCAGACGGGAGAACTCGGCCGCGCCGGCGCCTTCGTCGCAGGCGGCGAGGACGAGAATGACGCCTCCCGGACGGACGATATGCGTTGCTGCCGTCACACCCTTCACCGCCTGATAAAAGGTGAGGTCGAGGGGATAGCCCGCCGCGGTGGTCACCGCGGCCTCCACCGGTTCCGGAAGCCAGGCAGTGGTCTTGTCGCGCACGAAGGCGACGCCCGCCGCATGGGCTTCACGAGGCGACCCGGCGAAGACCGCGCAGATCCGCCTCGCCTGGCCGAGAACAACATCGACGATGAAGTCATGGCCAGCCATCTGCGCAATTTCGAGCAACTCCTGATGGAGTGGATTGCCCTCGATCGAGCCTTCGACGGCGCGGCGGTCGCGCATGAAGCGCGGGCTGTGCAGATGGCGGATGGTCTCCTGACCGGCGAGCCCCGGCGCGATTAGCTTGCGGGCTCCGCTGAAGCCCGCCATCAGGTGCTGTTCGATGAAGCCAAGGGTGATGTGGAGATCGGCCTCGACGTAGCGCCGGTCGATCCAGACCGGGGTGCCGCGGGAGGCTGTGCCCAGAAAGACGTGGTCCTCCTGCCGGCGGGCGTTGTGGTTGACGAGCGGATAGCTGGCGGCGATTTCCGGGCCGAGGATTTCGTCGAGCTCGGCGGGCGTGGCGGGACGGTGAAGCCCGGTAGCAATGAGAAGCGTGATCCTCTCGCGCGGGATGCCGGCTCTGTGGAGGCGTTCGAGCAGGGGCGGCAGGGTGAGGCGGTTGGGAGCGGGGCGCGTGATGTCGCAGACGGCGATGGCGGCAGAGCGGCGCCCGCGGGCGAGTCCGACCAGCGGCGGTCCAGCCACAGGCGAGTCCAGCGCCGCCTCAATCGCCGCCGGTTCATCCTCGACCGGGGCCGCATAGCGCGGTTTCAGCAACTGCCACGCAGGACCCGGCGGCAATTCGGCCTCAAGCCCCGATTTCCCGAAGGCGAAATGCACGCGCATATTCGCACGCTAGCACAGCCCTGTGGAGCGGTGGCGCGGGCCGCTACACTGTGGGGATGATGCGGGGCAAGCGAGCGGGGCCTTGGTGCGCGGCCTTGATAGCGGCAGCGGCCATCGGTTTGTGGTGGTTCGCCGCGGTTCGCTTCGCCTGGCAGGGGAACGCGACGGCGTTGTTCATGATCGGCGAGCATACGCCGGTGCCGGAATGGCTGGAGAGAAGCGAACCGCTGTACCGGTGGAGAGGCAGCGGCGGCTATGACGGGCAATACTTCCATCTGCTGGCGCACGCCCCGTTCGCGTTCCGGCAACTGGCGCCGCTGATGGACCGGCCGCGGATGCGGTGCCAGAGAATCCTGGCGCCCCTCGCCGCGTGGTTGCTTGCCGGCGGACGGCAGGAGTGGATCGACAAGGCATGGCTGGCGGCCATGCTCGGTTGGCTTGCGCTCGGCGTTTGGAGCACGGCGATGCTCGCCGCGCGAAGGGGCGCCTCGGCGTGGTGGGGGCTGGCCTTTCTGGCTCTGCCGGCGTCTCTCGGCAGCGTGGAGCGCATGCTCGTGGACGGCCCGTTGATGGCGGCGATGGCGGCTCTGTTGTGGCTGTTGGAAACCGGGAGGTGGAAAGCGGCCTGGCTGGCAGCCGCAGCGGCGCCTTTCCTGCGCGAGTCGGGACTCTTGTTCCCGGCTGCGGCTGCGTTGGTTTTCCTGGCGCGGCAGAGGATCCGGATGGCTGCGTGGGCTGCCTCTGCGGGGATACCGTTTCTGCTCTGGCTGGCATCGATCCGCGACCTGCCGGGCGGCGTGGAATTCTTCTGGAGCGGATGGTTCGCCTCCGTCGCGAAGCTGTTGTCGGACGGCGAGACCTACGCCGTCTACGCCCGCTGGAGTCCGTGGCTCCATGCACTGGATTTGGCAGCGTTCTGCGGATTCCTTTTCGCGTGTGCGGCGAGCCTGATACTCGCCGTCCGGCTCTTGCGGCAAAGGGACGCGCAGCCATTCACGGAAACGGCGGCGGCTCTGTTCGCAATGGCGGCGCTGGCGCTGGCGCACGTGGAGCCGCGCCACGCGTGGGACAGCGTGTTCAGCATGGGGCGCGTCTTCGCACCGGCATACTTCGGGCTTCTGATGCGTGGTTTGGAAACAGGCAGGACAGTCCCCGGTCTTCTCTGCCTTGCGCCGGCGGCGCTGCGGGCGGCACTTGGATTCGGCCCCGTGGCGCAGAGAATCGTGCAAGGCCTGGCTGGCGCATGATCAGCACGCAACCGGCGCGAGTCCTTACACTGAAGTGTGATGCGAGGGCTAACGGCCTGGGAGCCGCGGCGCCTGGCGGCGTTTTCAATCATCGCCATCGTGGCGTGGTGGGCGGCAGCCGTGCATTTCGCTTACGGCGGCCGCTGGAATGCGCTGTACTGCACGGGCAGCCGCATCCGGATGCCCGAGTGGCTGGAAAGCCGGGAGCAGGTCTACCGCGTGTTGGGGCCTGTGGGCTACGACGGACAGTGGTTCCATGTGCTGGCGCACCGCCCGCTGAAGATGCGTGAAAGCGCCCGCTACATGGATGCTCCGCGGCTCAGGTGCCAGCGGATTCTGCTTCCTCTGGCGGCGTGGCTGCTCGCGTTCGGGAAGTTCGAATGGGTGGACCCTGCCTATTTCATGCTCATTCTGGTTTCGCTCGGGGCGGGCGTCTGGTGGACTGCGCGGCTGGCGGAACTGCGCGGAGCGTCTCCACTCTGGGGGCTGTGTTTTCTGGCGCTGCCGTCGTCGATGAGCAGCATCGACCGCATGCTGGCGGACGGTCCGCTGGTAGCAGCAGCGGCGGGGTTCTTCTATCTGATGGAGACGGGGCGGATGCGTGCGGCATGGGCAGTGGCGGCGCTGGCCCCATTCGTGCGGGAGACGGGGCTGCTGCTGCCGGCGGCGGCATGCCTGGCAGCGCTGTGGCAGCGGAAATGGCGTCCAGCGGCCGCCTGGCTCATCGCGTGCGCGCCGTTCCTGCTGTGGATGCACACGCTGCGCGACCTGCCGGGGGGAACTTCTTACAAGTGGAAGGGCGTATTCGCTTCGGCGATTCGCATTGTGGCAGAGCCGGCCGACTACCCGTTCGTTCCGTGGTTGCGCCTCGCGCTGCAGGGGATGGACCTGGCGTCGCTGGCGGGGTTTCTTGCGGCGTGCGTGATGGGCCTCCGGGTTGTCTGGCGGCGCAGGAGCGAGATTGCCGGCGCCGGCAGCACGGCATGGATCACGGGAGCGCTTTTTGCCGCCTCCGCGCTGGTTATCGTCCATCTCGAGCCGCGCCACGCCTGGGATGATTTCTACTCCTACGGCCGCGTGTTCAGCCCGGTCTTTCTGGTGCTGCTGCTCGAAGGGCTGGAGCGGAACCGGCCTGTGCCTCCGCTTCTGGCGATGGCGCCGGTCTCTGCACGAATGGCGCTGCAATTCGCCTCGCCGGCGTGGAGGGTTCTGCGCGGGTTTGCCGGATTCTGAAGCGGGGGGCGGCTTACATGTACTCGGGCACGGGAATGCCCAGCACGCGCTCCAAAGTCCACTCGAGTTGCCGCTGAAAATAAACGGCCAGCCAGAGGAGAAAAGTCCGTTTTTCGGGGTTCTGTTCGGCCAGAATCGGATAGTCGTGATAGAAGGAATTGAAAGCCTGGGCGACCTGAAAGGCGTAACGGGCCACGTGCGACGGCTCGCCGGCCGAGAGGGCCGCGGCAAGGGCCGTGCCGGATTTCGAGGCCGCGAGCAGCAACTGCCAGAAGTCCTCCGCTTCCAGCTGCCGGGCCATCGCTTCGGTGTCAAGCGCGGCGTGGAAATCGGGCAGGGATTCGCCCCGCTCTTCCAGCTTGCGGAGAATGTTGCGGGCGCGCACGGCGGCGTACTGCACGTACGGGCCGGTCTCGCCCTCGAAACTCAGCGCTTCCTGAAGGTCGAAGGCGATCACCGTGTTGCGCGTGAATTTCAGCAGGAAGTAGCGCAGGGCGCCGATGGCAATCTGCGTGGCCACGCGGGCGCGTTCTTCTTCGGGGCGGTCCGGGTGCCGGGAGTCGACCTCCTCGCGGGCCTTTTCGATCAGCTTGTCGATCAGGTCGTCGGCCTTGACGCCAAGACCCTTGCGGCCGCTGACCTCGACATAGGGGCGCTTGCGGTCCTCCTCGGAGAGCGGGATGCCGAGAATGGCGCAAGTGCGGGGAGACAGCGCCACCATTTCGTAGGAGAAGTGGATGGAGCGTTCGGCCTGCTCATGGTAACCGAGCGCGCGCAAGCCGGCGACGACGACGTCCTGGAGGTAGGACTGGCGCGAGTCGATCACATTGTAGACTTCCGTGCCGCGGCCGAACGGCGGCGGCGCCTCCTCGCAGGGTTCATCCGTGGCCACCCAGACGCGGTGGCCGTCCGGGTAGGTCCGCAGCGGCTTGTAGTGGAAGTCCAGGCCCAGCAGCCCGAATTTCCAGAGCTGGTAAGCGATGTCCTTCCCGACGTAGGTGACCGTTCCATTGGAGCGTACAATCACTTTGGCGTCGTCGGCCGCGTCCGCCTCCTCTTCCGGCTTATCCCGGAAATGCGAGGCGGCCATCACCCAGCAGCCCTTGTTTTTCCCTTCGGTTGCGTAATAAATCGCCCCGCGCTCCTTCAGTTGCTCGAAGGCTCTGGCCCAGAATTTCAGGTGGAGGATCTCGCTTTCGCGCGGCAGGACGTCGTAGGCGATGCCGAGCCGCCACATCGTGTCGAGGTGGCATTCGACGATGGCGTCGGCGAGCAGATGGCCTATCTCGGCCAGTACGCCCTCGCCGTGCTCGATGGCGTGAAGCGTGTCCCGGCGCCATTCGAGGGCCTGCGGATTTTCCGTGTAATACTGAGAAACCCGCGCGTAAAGATCCCAGCAATAATAGTCGAATTTCGGCTGCCGGATCAGTGCTTTGACTTCATCAGGGGACTTTTTCTCGAGGTAATGGAAGCCCACAACCACATCGGCGACCTGGACCCCCGTATTGTCGATGTAATTCTGCACCTCGACCAGCCGCCCGGCGGCGCGCTGCATGCGGACGAACGTGTCGCCGAGAACGGCGTTGCGCAGATGCCCGATGTGCGCCGCCTTGTTCGGATTGATGTTGGTGTGCTCGACGATCACCTTGCCGCCCGTCCCGCCGCCGGGCGCCGCATCCTGCCTGCCCTCCAGCAGCGTGCGCGCATACCAGCCGCGATCGAGACGGAGGTTGATGTAGCCGCCGCCGGCGATTTCGAGGCTCGAGATGCCGGGCAGCTTGGGCGCCGACGCCACCAACTCCCCGGCAATCGCGCGCGGCGGCTGCTTCAGCACGCGGGCGAGCGCAAAGGCAGCAGGCAGAGCGTATTCGCCGAAGGATGCCTGCCGGGGCTGCTCGACCACCACGGGCACGTCCACGCCGTAGCGCTCCCGGATGAAGGACGCGAAAGCATCGCGGATCTGGCTTTCTACGAGATGGAACACTCTAGTGAAACCTCTTGAAAAGTAAGGCGGTAAGCTTCAGTTTAGCGTGTCCGGGCGGGGGGCCGGAGCAAACCAAGACCCTTTTGGTCCTCTTTATGGTAGAATCGAGGCGTGGCCAAGGTTACGTTTCTGCCCGCGAACCAGACCTTCGAATTCGAGCTCGACAAGCTCCCTTACCACGAGCATGGCAAGCCGTTGTCGTTCCTCGACGTTGCGATGAACTTCGGCTTCCACCTGGAGCACGCCTGCGGGGGCAATTGCGCCTGCACGACTTGCCATGTGGTGGTGAAGCAGGGGGCGGATTGCCTGAGCGAGATGGAGGACGACGAAGCCGACAAGCTGGACATGGCAGCCGACTTGCAGCTGGGAAGCCGGCTTGGGTGCCAGGCGCATTTTGTGAAGGACGGCGAGGTGGTGGTGGAGATTCCCTCGTGGAACCGCAATTACGTCAGCGAGGGCGGGGGCTCGATGAATCTGGGCGAGGCGATTCCGGCGCCGAAGCGGTGAGGGGCTCGAGGAGCGCCGCGAGAGTGTCGAACTGGAGCTGAAGCGACAGCCGCACGGCGCTGCCTTCGTGGCGGATGGCGGTGGATTGCGCCGCCTCGGACCACGCCTGGCGCGGCTCGGGGGGGCGCAGTTTCAGCAGTTCGAGCGCGGCGGTCAAGCCATCGCGCACCTGACGGGCGTTGGGTTCGTCCTGAAATTCAGCGGCAGCCTCGGCAGCCACTGCATTGGAGAGCGCAGCGTGAAGCTGCGCTGTCCGGAGGGAGTCGAAAACAGGACCGGCGCGCAGGGGCAGCGCGGTTCCGGCGGCATCGCGCAGCGCTGCGCCGCCTTGCGCGACGAGCCAGAAGTCGCAGGCGGGTAGGCTCGACACGCGGTTGAGCAGCGCCTGCGGGGGACTGCCATCGGCGCGGTCGCGCGCATCGATGACAGCCTCCAGATCGCGTGCGCGCCCGGCGATGGCGACGCCGGACTGCACAAAGAGCACGGCGAGCCCGTCACGCTCGAAGACGTAGTGGCCCTTGTAGCTGCGCCGCTGCACACCCGGCGCGTCGAAGCGGGGCTCGAGTCCGAACAGCCCGCCAAACTTGCCGCGCAGGAAGACGACGCTCGAGCCGCCGCGCCATGCCCAGACGACTTCCCAGAGGTCGCGGCGCGGGTCGAGCCCGGTCCGCTCTTCGAACAGCCGGAGCGCGGCGATGCGGCGCGGCTCGACGAAGCGCTGCCAGAAGGGCGAGCCGCGCAACCGGTCGAGGCGGAGCCCCGCCAGGGCGGCGCTGTCGGCAGGCAGCAGAGGGCCGATGGCGGCATCGACGCGCGCATGCGCCGGGGCGCGTTTGCAGGCCGGCAGGCAGAACGCGGCGGCCAGGATCGGGAGCCAGATGAGGCGCATGGGTCGTCCGCGGGCGGGACGCTACTGATGATAGCGAACCGCGCCGCGATGCCGACCGCTGATTTTTCGCTGTCGAGCGAAACCTTGGGGCCGGCGGGCGACGCCCTCCTCGTTGATCCGGTGCCGCGCGGGCGCGGTGCGCCAGGGTTTCAGAATGGCCGGCTCCGGGCGTGGAGGTTGAACAGTCCAATGAAGTTGCGATTGATTCCGCTTTGTCTCGCACTTGCTCTGCCGCTGGCGGCGCAGCCGGCGCCCGGCGGTCCGCCGCCGGTGACGTCACCCGAGATTCTTTCCGATGGCCGGGTGGCCTTCCGCCTGCGGGCGCCCAAGGCGCAGGAGGTGCGGCTGATCGGCACGGACATCCCCGGCAACATGAAGGGCACGCCGATGGCGAAGGGCGAGGGGGACGTGTGGGAGGTGGTGCTGGGGCCGGTGGAGCCGGGGGCTTACCGCTACCACTTCAACGTGGATGGTGTGCCGGTGATGGATCCGCGCAATCCACTCACGAGCGAATCGAACAACAATTCGTGGAGCCTGATCCATGTGCCGGGGGCAGACTTCATGGACACGAAGGACGTGCCGCACGGGGCGGTGGCGCAGGTGACCTACTGGTCGAAGGTGTTGAAGCGGTTCCGCCGGATGCACGTTTACACGCCGCCCGGCTATGAGAGGAGCAGTGTTCGCTATCCGGTGTTTTATCTGCTGCACGGGGCGAGCGATTCGGACAACTCGTGGAGCACGGTGGGGCGCGCGGGCTTTATTCTGGACAACCTGATGGCGGCGGGCAAGGCGAAGCCGATGATCGTGGTCATGCCCGCGGGCCATACAAGCCGGGCGCCGCGCGCGCCGGGCGCTGCGATGGCGGACGAGTTCGTGAACGAGTTCCTGCAGGATATTCTGCCGGCCGTGGAGTCGCGCTACCGCGTGCTGGAAGGGCGGCAGAACCGCGCGCTCGCCGGGCTGTCGATGGGCGGGATGCAGACGTTGAACATTGCCATCCCGAACCTGGAGAAGTTCGGCTATGTGGGCGTGTACAGCTCCGGCATCTTCGGCATCGTGCCGCGGCCGAACATGCCGCCGCCGCAGGGTCCGAGCTGGGAGGAAAGGAACAAGGCGGCGCTGGAGAACGCGAAGGCGCGGCAGGGGCTGAAGCTGTTCTGGCTGGCTTGCGGCAAGGAGGACTTCCTGATCGAGACGCACCGCGCGACGGTGGGGCTGTTCCGCAAGTACGGCTTCCAGCCGGTGGCCGTAGAGGGCGAGGGCGGGCACGTGTGGAAGAACTGGCGGCTGTACCTGAACGAGTTCGCGCCGCAGCTGTTCCGGTGATTCCCGGATCGGGGCTGCGCCCGAAGCGCGGCCCCGGCGCAAGCGCAAGCTGGTTTCTCGCGGGGGCGTGGAGGGTGAGCGGGAGTTGCGGAGGGAGGCCCTGAGCTTGCGCTCAGGGGAATCGGCAGGGGCATGGAGAGTTTGCGCGGATCGCGCAACGGCTTCAGTGCGGTGATAGATTCGTAGCGCG
>Ga0209018_1000473_pt1 | contig 36857 bp, 26 predicted proteins | sample YNPBryBLVA2012_FD_185814 | JGI IMG/M metagenome (GOLD analysis project Ga0209018, IMG submission 185814) | Anoxygenic and chlorotrophic microbial mat microbial communities from Yellowstone National Park, USA - YNP Bryant BLVA 2012 (SPAdes)... ...
GATAATGGTAATGCTACTATTCTATAATATTTTATATACAAAACCAATAAGCAAGGAAGAAGCATTTCAATTAGCGAGTAATTTCTTTAATGTGCAAAATAGCAACCAACAAACAATGATTAATCTCAGTTATATATATATTCCCAAAAGTGAAAATAAATCACCTTTTGCACAGTCCGAAAATTCATATTTTTTTATTTTTAATTATGCAGAAAATTCATTTGTAATTATATCTGGCGACGACATTGCACATCCCATTCTTGGGTATTCCAATGAATGTAAATTTGATATCAACAATATTTCACCTGGAACTAAAGAATGGATTGACCATTATGCAGAGCAAATTCAGATCGCACTCGGAAATCATTATGAAAGCACTGACGAAATTCAAAACGAATGGAAAAGAATTCGAAACAAACAAATTCAAATAAACAAAATCCAAGGAGGTGTAACTCCATTATTAAAAACAAAATGGAATCAAAGTCCATACTACAACGATCTATGTCCATGGGATGAGGAGTTAAAAGCTCGCACAATTACTGGGTGTGTAGCTACAGCGATGGCACAAATAATGAGATATTGGAGTTATCCAACAATGGGATCTGGTAGCCACGGCTATACTCATCCAAAATATGGATATTTATTTGCCAATTTTGGAGTAACATACTACGATTGGTCTGCAATGCCCGAGATTGTTAAGGAACCAAATTTGGCTGTTGCTACTCTTAATTACCATTGTGGTGTAAGCGTTAATATGGGATATGGCGTACATGGAAGTGGCGCAGCCGGATCAACCGTAGTTGCTCCAGCATTAATTAAATATTTTCTCTACGATAAATCACTTAGGATTGAAGACCGAAACAGCTATTCTTTCAATCAATGGATCACAATGTTAAAGGAAGAATTATTATCAGGACGTCCTGTTTACTACCAAGGAGCAGGAAATGTAGGCGGTCATGCTTTTGTATGTGATGGATTTAACAGCGATAATTTTTTTCATTTTAACTGGGGTTGGGGTGGAGCAAATGATGGATATTTTAAAATAGACGCACTCAATCCAGGTTCTATGACCTTTAATGCAAGTCAATCGGCTGTAATGGGCATTCAACCACCAATTGATCAAATTGAAAATACATTGGAACTTGCTTCAGAAATTCAAATTAGTAATAAAGAAATTTATTACGGTGCGAATTTCCGTGTTAATGTAGAGATCCACAACTTAACCAATGAAAACTTCAAAGGTGATTTAACAGCTGCTGTTCTTGATACTAATAATAATTTAATTGATTATATCGAAATATTAAAAGATATTGAATTCGAAACAAATGAAGTTAAAAAATATACATTTAGTTCAAAAGGTCTAATTGGAATGGTTCCAGGAAAATATAGAATCTTTATTTTCCAGAGAGAAATCGAAGGTCAATGGAAAATTGTTCCAAAATCTTCTAATGTTGCTCAACACTTTACCGAAATTGTTGTTTTAGATAATACAGAATTTACTTTGAATTCTCAAATATCTGTTCTCCCAGGAAATGTCATTGAAAATGGTGATAAAATAATCGTTCATTTTGATGTTCGAAATTATACTAACACCATTTTTAAAGGTAAAATTTTTGTCGGACTATTTAATTACAATAGAAGCAGTTTCATAGGCTCAATTGGAGAATATCTCGAAACTAATGGTCTTAAACCCAATGAGCACTATTCAAAAGGAACTACAATCCAGTCCGAAAAATTAAATTTAACTGGTGGATCTTATTATTTGGCACTATTATATCAATATGAGGGTTCTGATAATTATAAATTAATTGGCTCAAAAGATAATTATAAAAATCCTATAAAAATAATTATTAAATCAATTCCTTTCAATCCAGATAAATACGAAATGAACAACTTTGTATCGAACAGTACAAAAGTTGCTTATGATTTTATTAACGATAAATCAATAATCGAAATAAATGACGCAAATATCCACGATACTACAGATATAGATGTATACCAATTAATATTGGGTCCAAATTATAATTATCAAATAGATATATCTATTAATGATGCTAACAGTAAAAATCCTCTTCAGAATTCTACTGTTGATATTGTTTTCCAATATTCATTTGATGGATTGAATTGGTCTGAATTATATGATAATTATATCCCTCAACCAATCAGAACTTTTGAATATAAAACCTTGTATGTTAAAGTTAAACCATTCTTCACCGAACAAACTGGAATTTATCAGTTATATTTATATATTAAGCGAAATCAAGATTCAATTGCTATTCTCAATTTACAAGGAGATTTAAATTTTGGTAAAGTTATACTTGGAACTTCTAAGTCTCGAAAAATATCTATTAAAAATACTGGTTCAATAGATTTGAAAGTTGAATATATATCAATACCCCCAGAATGTAAAATTGATTGGGAGTCTGGTTCTATTCCACCCGATAGTACAAAGTTGATAAATGTTACTTTTACACCCGAAGATGAAGACGAATATTTTGGCTATATTGTAGTAAAGTCTAATGGTATTGGTACAAAAATGATTGAATATTATGGAATTGGATGGGTACCCGAACATCACAATGCCATTATACAACTTGAAGGTGATTTGAACTTTGGAGAAGTAGTCAAAGGTTCACTTGTGACCAAGCCCCTTAAAATCATTAATTCAGGTACTTCAATTTTACAAATTTATTCTATTTCTCTTCCTTTAGGTTTTGTTTCCAATTGGGACAGTGGTGAATTAGCTCCTAATGAGAGTAAGATAATCGAAATTTCTTTTATACCAACTCAAGCAAAGATTTATACTGGTAATATCGTAATTAATTGTAATTTTAATTCTGGTATCAATAATATGCCAATTTATGGCATTGGCATAAATCCAAATTCCGTTGATGATTATACCAAAGAAAATATTCTTATCCACCCCAATCCTGTAATTGATTTATTGAGTATACAATTATCACAAAGTGAATTACCCGATAATGCAACAATTATCGATTTAACTGGTACTTTGAATAAATCTTACAACAACCTTTTTTCAAATTCATTTATATTAGATATTGCTGAATTACACGCTGGCATCTATTTAATAAAAATTCACACAAAATCGGGACGATATTATATTAAGAAATTTATAAAATTATGATAAATTTATATTCTCAATCGAACCACCCGAAAATAAAAAGTTTATTATGAATTGAATTTCCGTAATTTTGAAATAAAAAAGGATGTAAAATGATTAAATTTGGAACTGATGGCTGGCGTGGCTTGATTGCACGCGATTTTACTTTTGATAATTTACAAATTGCTGCATTGGCCACAGTAAATTATCTAAAAAAACTTGGAAAAGAAAATTTAACTGCTGTTGTGGGCTATGATACTCGGTTTTTAAGTAATAAATTTGCCGAAGAAGTTGCTATTATTTTTGCAGAAAATGGAATAAAAACTTATCTGTCGTGTGGTATATCCTCTACTCCGCAAGTTAGTTTTTGTACTAAAACTTATAACGCCGACATCGGAATAATTATTACTGCATCGCATAATCCAGCTGAATATAGTGGATATAAACTTAAAGCTAATTATGGAGGTCCAGCAGCACCCAAAACAATTGCCCAAGTTGAAGCCGAAATTCCAGCTTTGTTGGAAAATAGACCAAACTTACATCTAAAACCCTTGAACTATTATCTCGAAAACAATTTAATTGAATATCGCAATTTTAAATTCGATTATTTGGACTACATTCGTTCCAAAATCGATATTGATGGTATAAATAAATCACATCTAAAAATAATTTTCGACCCAATGCACGGTGCCGGAATCAATACATTGGGATATTTGTTCCCTTATGTTAAAGAAATTCACTCCGATTACAATCCTAGTTTTGGCGAAATTGACCATCCCGAGCCTATCGAAAGTATGCTTGGAACTTTGAAAGCATTGACAGCTCAAGGTTACGATATTGGATTAGCATCCGATGGAGATGCCGATAGATTAGGTGCTGTTGACGAAAAAGGTCAATTTATTGATGCACACAAAATTTATATGCTAATATTAAAATATCTATATGAATTCAAAGGACTTCGTGGAAAAATTGTTAAAACTGTATCTTTAACATCGATGGTTGATAAGTTTGCAAATAAATATAACATCGAACTCATCGAAACACCTGTGGGGTTTAAATACGCAGCCGATTTAATGTCCAAAGGCGGTGTGTTGATTGGTGGCGAAGAATCCGGCGGATTGGGAACGTGTTTGCATATTCCCGAACGTGATGGTATTTTCAATGGTTTATTACTCATCGAAATGATGTTGAATCGTGGAAAAAAAATCTCCGAATTAGTTCAGGAATTGAACGATGAATTTGGTGAACACTTTTTCCTAAGAATCGATCAAAAAGTTACAGAAGAACAAAAAATCTCAATTTTAAATGCCGCAGCTCGAAAACCCGAAAAAATCGGTGATTATCAAGTTGTTGAAATCAATACTCGTGACGGATACAAATTTATTATCGAAAATGGCTGGTTGTTGATTCGAGCTTCTGGAACAGAGCCACTAATTCGATTTTATGCCGAAGGCGATTCTCGTCAAAAAGTTGAAACCCTGATTCAGTCCGCTTTGAATTGGAAATAAATGAAAGAATTATATATCTACGGACGAAAGCCTATAATAGCTGCTCTTCGGTCAGGTGCAACAATTTCCAAAATTTATCTAACTTTTGGTGCAAAAGGTGAAGAAATCGATCTAATCTATACTTTAGCGAAAAGAGAAAAAATACCTATTACACAGTACGACAATAATAAATTCCAAAATTTACTACGAAATAATCATTTAGAAAACCAAAATCATCAAGGAGTTATTGCATTGAAGCAAATTGGGCAATCATTACCCCTATTTCAATTATTAGACGAAGCACTCATCAACGATAAATCACCCTTGATCGTTATGTTGGACGAAATTCAAGACCCACACAATTTAGGTTCGATTGCCCGTACCGCCGAAGCTGCAGGAGCTCGTGGATTGATAATCACAGATACAGATTCCTCGCCTATCACTCCAACTGCATTCAAAGTCTCGGCTGGTGCTTTGGAGTTTATTCCTTACACAATAATTAAGAACATTGGTCAAGCTTTTCGAACAATTAAGGAAAAAGGGTTCTGGATTGTTGCTACCGATACCAATACCCAAATTGAGTATACCGAAATTCTTTCCAATAAACCAATTTTATTGATAATCGGTAACGAAGGTAAAGGAATACGACCACACATTAAAAAAATGGCTGACCAAATTGTAAGAATTCCACTCTACGGAAAAACAGAATCGCTTAATGCATCGGTTGCCGCAGGAATTATTATTTTTGAAATTGTAAAACAAAATAAAAAAAATATATGAAAAATTTAATTTTTACCGATGGGACAACAATGCCAGTCGGAACAATGTATGGCATTGGACAAAATTATGACAAACACGCTCGCGAAATGGGCTCAACCCTCCAGCGTGGCGAAAAAATTATTTTTATCAAACCATCATCAAGCTATGTTCCTGATGGGGGCAAAATTATATTGCCATCAATATCAAACGAAGTACACTATGAAGTTGAATTAGTTGTAGTCATCGGAAAAGATTGCCGTAATGTATCCAAAGAAAATGCTTGGGACTATATTGCTGGTTTTGCAGTAGGAATCGACGCAACCTTGAGAGATTTACAAAAATATGCAAAAGAAAAAGGATTACCCTGGGCAATTGCCAAAGGATTTAGAAATTCTGCACCTATTTCCAAGATTATTCCAATATCAAATTTTGAGAAAAACAAAAAGGATTTTGAATTTGAATTAAAAATAAATGGACAAACTCGTCAAGTTGGTAATACATTGGATATGATTTATTCTGTGGAAGAATTGATAGAGTTTTTGTCGACTATTTTCGATTTAGAACCCGGCGATATTATTTTCACTGGGACTCCCGAAGGTGTTGGAAAATTAAATGATGGAGATAAGTTAGAAGCAGAGTTAAAAGGATTTGTTAAGCTAAGCATAGACGTTGTAGCTGAGAAAAATCAATAAGCAAAATTCTTTCTTTTTTCATTTCTAAGTTGTTAACTTGCAAACGAGTTTAATTAATTTTTAAAATTTATATAATTAATTTTATTGCTGTTGTTCAAACTTTTTTGCAATCTTCGACCAAGTGTCTTTAAGTCCAACAGTTTTGTTGAATACTGGTTGATTGGGTTTAGAGTATTTAGTATCGACACAAAAATACCCTATTCTTTCGAATTGGAATTTATCTCCAGGTTTTGCTTCGATCAACATTGGTTCAACAAATGCATTAACTATTTTTAGCGAATCAGGATTTAAATTAGCCAAAAAAGTTTGACCTTCGGGAGCCTCGTTTGGATTCTCGGTTTTAAACAAGTGGTCGTAAATTCTTACCTCGGCTTGTTTGCCATACTTAGCCGAAACCCAATGGATTGTTCCTTGAACTTTACGACCATCTGGCGAATTTCCCCCACGAGAAGCAGGATCGTAGGTGCATATCAACTCCACAACTTCACCATTTTCGTCCTTTATAACTTCCTTGCAAGTTATAAAATAAGCATAGCGTAGACGAACTTCGCGACCGGGTGCTAAACGGTAGAATTTTGGTGGTGGATCTTCCATAAAATCATCCCTTTCGATGTAAATAACTTTGGAGAAGAGTAATTTACGAGTCCCAGCGTTTGGATCTTCGGGGTTATTTTGTGCTTCCAACTCATCTACAATATCATCAGGATAATTTTCGATTGTTACTTTCAATGGATTAAGCACTGCCATTGCCCTTTGGGCACGCTTGTTCAAATCTTCACGAACGCAAAATTCTAACAAACTTATGTCGACAATACCTTCGGCTTTAGTTACTCCAATTCTATCCGAAAAGTCCCGAATTGATTCAGGAGTATATCCCCTTCTTCGCAGCCCTGAAATAGTTGGCATTCGTGGATCGTCCCAACCATCTACATAGCCTTCTTGTACTAATTGCAAAAGTTTACGTTTACTCATAACGGTGTAGCTGAGATTCAAACGAGCAAATTCAATTTGTTGAGGATGGCAAGGTGTTTCCAAAACATCCAAATACCAATCGTATAGTGGGCGATGATCTTCGAACTCTAATGTGCAAATTGAATGGGTTATTCCTTCTAACATATCCGAAAGGCAGTGCGTAAAATCATACATTGGATAAATGCACCATTTATCACCAGTTCTATGGTGGTGAACTCTTTTAATTCTATAAATAACTGGGTCTCGCATATTGATGTTTGGCGAAGACATATCAATTTTTGCTCGCAAAGTCATACTTCCATCGGGAAATTCACCATTTTTCATTCTTTCGAATAAATCTAAATTCTCTTCGATGGAACGATTCCGATATGGACTTTCTCGGCCAGGCTCGGTAAGAGTGCCTCGATATTGTCTCATTTCTTCTGGTGTTTGCTCGCAAACGTATGCCAAACCTTTTTTTATCAACTGAACAGCAAAATCATAGAGTTTATCGAAATAATCTGATGCAAAATACAAACGGTCGCCCCAATCAAACCCTAACCAATGCACGTCTTCGATTATTGATTGGACATACTCTTCTTCCTCTTTCTCTGGATTAGTATCGTCGAATCTTAAATTTGTTAATCCTCCAAATTCCTCGGCTAAACCAAAATTCAAGCAGATGGATTTTGCGTGACCAATGTGTAAATATCCATTAGGTTCGGGCGGAAATCGAGTGTGAACACGTCCGCCGTTTTTATTATTTTTCAAATCCTCGATTATTATGGCTTTTATGAAATTATTGCTTGATTTTGATTCTTTCTCTGCCATCTTATCCTTAACATTTAATAAAAATTTGTAAACTACAAAATTACGAAAAAAATAGTTGCTTTTTAATTTATAAATCAATTGATTTTAGGTGAAGTGTGTTCGTTTCTTTTTCAATTATTCACAATAATTTTCTAAAATTCTGATTGTCCCTTCAACAGAATTTAATTCGCACTCCAATCCAATTGGCAAAGGTATTTGATTGTTTGTGTGTCCAATGGTTAGCCCATAAAATGATGGATAAGGCTTATCCTTGAAATGTTCGTATAAAACATCCAGCAAAGAGCTGTCCCAAATTGCATTTCCTTTAGCTTCACAATCATTACACAAACCAAACACCATAGCCTTCAATCCATCCAATTTGTTGGCTAATCTCAGTTGATGCAACATCCGATCAATCTTATATGGTTCCTCGCCAACATCCTCTAAAAATAAAATTTTGTCGCTCGTTTGAATTTCGAACTTCGTTCCTATCATCGCAGTTATCAACGATAAATTTCCACCAATTAAATTTCCTCGTGCAATCCCCGGTTTGATTGTATAATAATTTCTATTTCGAATATCATCAGTTTGAAGATTTTTTAATAAACCAATAGGCTCATCTGTAAATAAATATTTTTTTAATAAATCAAAAGATTCGCCAAAACTTGATAGTAACATTGGCGAATGTAGTGTTGTTAATCCCGTTTTTTGAAAAATGCTTATTAATAAAACAGTTATATCACTAAAACCAACAAATATTTTGGGATTTTTAGCAATTAAATCATAATTTAGTTTATCAATCAATCCAATACTACCATATCCACCTCTAATACAGAAAATTGCTTTGATTTCTGGATTTATGAACATTTCCATCAATTCTTCGACCCTTAGACCAATGGATTTTGTTTTCCACCCCGTTTTATCTTGGAATGTTTTACCAAAAATTGGAACAAGACCCAAAGCTTCAACTGCTTGAGTTGCTTTATCGATTTCTTCGAGCGATGGAGTAAATGTAGCAGGTGCAACAATTCCCACTTTATCGCCTATTAGCAACTTTTTTGGCTTCAAGATTTTTATTTCATTTGTTTGAAGTGCTTCAACATTGAATCGACTGGTAAATAAAAAAAAAGAACTGATAATTCCTGTCTTTAATAATTCTCTTCTATTCATTTTTTTATTTTTGTATTACACTAACAACCTAAATTACTAAAAAGAGGAAATCTATGATATCTCGAGAAGAATTTACCAAATCAATCGACCACACAATTCTCAAACCTGATACTACATACGAACAAGTCAAACTGGTTTGCGAGGAGGCTATTGATTATAATTTTGCATCTGTTTGTATATTACCAACATTTGTAATTTATGCAAAAGATATATTATGCGGAACTGGTGTTAAATTATGCACGGTAATTGGTTTCCCATTAGGATCAAATATAACTCCCGTTAAACTTTTGGAGATGGACGAGGCAATCGAAAATGGAGCCGACGAAGTTGATATTGTAGTGAATAATACATTTATGAAAAGTAAAGAGATCGAAAGATACAAGGACGAAATAGCATTAATCAATGATATTGCCCACTCCTTGGATGTTACTACAAAATTTATAATCGAAACAGGCATTTTAGATCTTGAAGAAAAAATTCTTGCAACTCGTATAATTAACGAATGTGGTGCCGATTTTGTTAAAACTTCGACTGGCTTTATTGGTGGAGGTGCAACTTTGGAGGATGTGGCTCTGCTCAAATCACTTTGCAACCAAAAGACAAAAGTTAAAGCATCGGGTGGTATACGATCGTTGGACGATGCACTTAAATTTATCGAAGCTGGGGCATCGAGAATTGGAACAAGCTCGGGAGTGCAAATTATGAAAGAATTTGATGAGAGATTTTTGCGTTAAGTTTTGAGTGTTTTCTTCTTTGCAGCGGGAAAAAGCACGTTATTGAGTATCAAACGGTAACCAGGTGAATTTTTATATAAGTTTAAATCTGTTGGAGGATCGCCAACTAAATGTTGATAGTCCTCGGGATCGTGTCCACCAAACCAAGCTAAAAATCCTTTTCCAAAATTAACTAAAAGATATTTCACTTCGTCTGTTCCTTCTTTTTCGCCCAGTATAATCACATTTTTTTTGATAAATTTCTTCCGAAAACCAGTTGTCTGCCCCAAGAAACCACGAATTATATTCGCGTGATTTTGAGTTACCATTGTTGGTATGGGATCGAATTTTGCCGAAAAATCGAACAAAGTGAAAAAGTCACCCTCGGGGTGAAGATTATAGGCATCAATGGGAATATCTATATCTGAATATTCATAAACATAAGGATCGAGATCAAGAGTAAAGTTTTCGAACACTAATGTTTGGGAAAAATCCAATTTGGAATTGGCATTTGGATCGGCTGGGTCACCATCGAACATTTCCGGACATATGTCCACGTTTAATGCAGCAAGTGCAATATCCCAAGTGTCGGTTGCACTGCACATTCCAAACATATATCCACCATTTGCAATAAATTCACGCATTTTGAGAACAACATCCTTTTTCATCTCCGAAACTTTTGCATATCCTAATTTTTTAGCCATACTTTCGTTGATTTGCACTTGTTGGATATACCAAGGTTGGTTTCGGTAATTTGCCCAAAATTTGCCATATTGACCAGTAAAATCTTCGTGATGGACGTGCAACCAATCAATTTCTTTGAGCTTACCATTTAGCACTTCCTCGTCCCAAAGAGTTTCGTATTTAATTTCGGCGTATTCCAAAGCCATCCGAACTGCATCATCCCAAGGAGCTATTCCGGGAGTTACATATACACCAATTTTTGGAGCTTTCTCCAACAAAACCACATCGCCATTAAATTTCTCACTTTTTAACAATTCTTGGATTGATTGAGCTTCGCTTTCGGATATCAATTCGAAACTTATTCCTCGAATTCGTGCCTCGGCAACGAATTTGTCGTCATAATCCAACATAAAAGAGCCTCCACGATAATTCAAAAGCCAATCAACTTTGTTTCCGTTAGTCAAATGCCAGTAAACAATCCCATATGATTTTAAATGATCCGCTTGTGCCAAATCCATAGGAACAAGTATTTTATTGGCAAGCAGTATACTAAAATTTATGAAAAGTATGAGTATTATTATCTGAATTTTTTTCATTTTTGTATTTATCAAATTTTAAATATTAAACGAAAATATAAAAAATTAATTTATGTCAACTTTGCTTTTATTGATTGAATATGACGGAACAAACTATTCGGGTTGGCAAATTCAACCAAATGCTATTTCGGTACAAGAAACTATCGAAAAAGCCTTATTTAAGTTAACTAATCACAGTATAAAAATTGTCGGTTCGGGGCGAACCGATGCAGGTGTGCACGCACGAGGTCAGGTGGCAACTGCAGAATTAAGCGAAATAATTATTCCAGAGGAAAAATTAACAATTGCTTTGAATTCTGCTCTGCCCGATGATATTAGAATTTTAAATGCAAAATACATAAACGAAAAAATCAATGCACGATTCGATGCTAAAACACGTGTTTATGAGTATTACATTGGTTGGAACGTTGATGTTTTTTCTCGTTTTTATATTGCAAAATGGAAAAAAGAACTAAATCTGGTCAAATTGCAGGAGTCAGCTAATTTGTTTGTTGGAAAACACGATTTTACAACTTTTTCAAAATTCAATCCAGACATACGAAATAATGTTTGTACGGTAACAAAATCAACTTGGACAATGGTAAATTCTGAAACATTATGCTACACCATCGAAGCGGATCATTTTCTTTATGGAATGGTTCGTGGATTGGTTGGTGCAATGTTGGACTACGAGCGAGGTAAATATGATTTGTATTATTTAAAAGATTGCTTAGAAAAACCAGACAGAAGCAAATACATTTATTTTGCTCCAGCAAATGGACTATTTCTAAAAAAGGTAAATTATAATGACAAAATAAATAGAATTATTTATGGAAATTAGGACTTGGCATAATATTTGATTAAAATTTCTATAAAGTTCTTTAAAAAATTAATTCAAAAATTTGGATAATCAAAAAAACTTTTGTAATTTTGTAGTCCAATTTCAAGCGGGAATAGCTCAGTTGGTAGAGCATAACCTTGCCAAGGTTAGGGTCGCGAGTTCGAGTCTCGTTTCCCGCTCGACGACGAGAGTCGCTCTTCTTCTTTATGCTGCATGCCTTGCCGTCCTATCCCCCCGATGGCGAGGCTTTTTTATTTTTATCTAACCAAATCATTACATTTTTTTGAAATTTAAATTTTATTTCTTAATTTAGTACCAAAGAAAATCTTATGGAATTACTTGATTTTTTATTTAGTAACCCGGATTGGGCATATTTGTTTCTTTTAATAGGTTTAATTGGGGTTTTGATCGAATTAACAACACCAGGCTCCTCATTTCCCGGGGTTGTTGGGATTATTTTTTTGATTATTTCAATATATTTATTTACACATTTCCAGATTAATTATTTTGGTATTGGTTTGATTGCTCTTGGATTTTTACTTTTGATTTTGGAAGTAAAATTCGTGACTTTTGGTGCTTTAGCAGTTCTTGGGGTAACAGCTTTTGCTTTTGGTTCGTATAATTTAGTAATAGGAGGTGAAACTATGCATATTTCTTTCTCAATGGTTATCACTGCAAGCATTGTGTTACTTGCATTTTCTCTTCTATTACTTTATTTGGGATTGAAAGCACAAAAAAATAAAAAGATTACTGGTGTTGAGGGTTTAATTGGTTCAACTGCTATTGTATCAAACGATATCTACCCAAATTCTATTGGCGAAGTTAAAGTTTTGGGAGAAAGATGGAGAGCCAAATCCAATCAACATTGCAAAATTGGTGACGAAGTGATTATCAACAAAATAGAAAATTTAACATTATTCGTTCATAAAAAATAAAAATATTATGTCTCAGTTAAACAAAATATTATTAGCAGAAGACGAAATTTCAAATCAACTTTTGGTTAAACGAGCTCTAAACAAAGCTGGCTATTCAACAATTGTTGTAAATAATGGAATCGAAGCTCTGCAACTGTTGGAAAAAGAACAATTTGATGCAATAGTTACCGATTGGATGATGCCCGAATTAGATGGCATAGAACTTATTCGTCAAATCCGTAAAAAATACAAAGAGCCACCATTCATCCTGATGCTAACTTCACTTGCTAGCGATTCAGCGCGTCGTCACGCCTTAGAAGTTGGTGCTGACGATTTTATAGCTAAACCTGTGAATTTAGAAGAACTGATTGATCGAGTTCAAGGCGGTATTGCTCGCAAAATTCAAGGCGATACCAAACCTATTGTCGTCGAGCCATTAGTAATCCCAAGTGAGGTTGTGCCCAATTCGATTGCTGTGGGCATTGCTGCAAGCACCGGAGGTCCTCCAACTCTATTGGAGGTAATTAAGGGTTTGGATCCCAAAGCTAATTCGTCAATCTTTGTTGTTCAACACGGTCCAGCTTGGATGTTGGAATCATTTGCCCAAAAATTGAACGAAGAAACTGACTTCAGCGTCCGTATTGCATCGAATTTGATGCCAATCCAATCAGGATTTATTTACATCGCTCCAGGTGATTTGCATATGAGAGTCGACAAAAATACCTATAGAATATTGTTAGATAGTGGGCCAAAAGAAAATTTTGTTCGCCCTGCAGCCGATCCATTATTCCGAAGTATAGCTGAAGCATTTGGCAAGTACTCGATTGGAGTTGTTCTCACCGGACTTGGAAGAGATGGCACACAAGGTATCTCCCATATACATGCTGTTAAAGGTAGTGTAATTGTCCAAGATCCCGAAACAGCAATTGCTTCGTCGATGCCAAGCTCTGCAATTGCTTCCAAAATACCAGTCCGCATCGAACCATTAGAAAAAATAGCAGCTGCTATCAACGAAAGAATTTTCGCACTATCTGCTTTACTCAAAAAAGTAAAAGGTCACTAACTTATTCTTCGAATTCAATCTGTTTGGGCTTAGTTAAGTTAAAAAGATAACTAAAACCAATCGAAACCGAAGCATTTCGTGGATTTAAACTCGAATTCTGTGTATTCGCTGGATTTGGTGGTGCATATTTCGACATAGGGTCTTTGGCTGGATAATCTGAATAAGTTCCAGTAAAATTATAGTTACCTTCAATAATAAAGTTTATTCTTCCTGTTTCGTTCCAAAATATAGGAATAATACCTCCAATTTTCACACCATAAGTTGTGTTTACCAATTCGCTAATGTCCTCGCCATTATCAATTTCGGCCGAAAGAGGTATGTTCATATTGAATCCAAATGTAAAACCCGAAAAATAAAAATTTGGATTAATTTCGAAAGTATGAAAATAAAAGTTATAAGGTGAATTCGTGAAATAATTCTTCATTTGATATGAATATGTTGCATAAGATAAATCCAAAGATAAACCCAAATTTGAATTCTCGGTGAAAGGAAGGTAGTAATTCAAACCAAAATCGGGAATATTACTGAATGCCAAAGCATTTTTTCGTCCTTTGGGCACATCATTAGCATTCACTCCAAGTGAATAACTCAATGATGGTCCTATTCCCATTGGGAATAATTCTTGAGCATTATTAACCGAAGTTAAACAAAATATTCCTAAAATTGTAATTATTACTTTTTTCACTTTTAATCCTGTTGTATTAATAATGGTAAATTACAAAAAAAATTTTAAAAATTTAAAAATTTTTGTGGATTTTGATGGAACAATCTCGATTAAAGATTTAACTGACGAAATTTTCAAACAAAACGGAAATTTTGAACTATATATAAATAAATTTTTGAACAATGAAATTACAATATTCGAGTATTGGGAACATTTTGTCGAAATCTTACCAAATGATCTGGATTCTTATTTGCAACAGTTTTTAACAGAGCAACAAATTGATAGTTATTTTGTATCATTTCTCGATTTTTGTTTCGAAAAAAATATTCCAATTTCGGTTGTTACCGATAATTTTGATTTTATTGTAGAATATGTTTGGAATTACTTCAAATTACCCAAAATTCCAATATTTTCGAATAAATTAGTATATGATAATGGATGGAGGGCAATTTTCCCGTTAGCAAACGAAAATTGCGGCTCCCATTCTGCTGTTTGCAAAAGAAACGTAATTATCAACAATTCAAGTAATGAGGATATAATTGTTTATGTCGGTGACGGTTTTTCGGATTTTCAGGCAGCCGAAGTAAGTGATATCATTTTTGCGAAAAATCAACTTGCAAAGTATTGTGCAGAACATCGCATTCCCCATCATAATTGGAAAACGTTTTTTGATGTTAGAAGGATTTTAGAGAGGTATTTAGATCACGAAATTATCCGTAAGCGTCATCAGGCCAGTATTCATAGGAAATGGGCAATTGAGCAAGAATAGTTTTACTCACCAATCAAAGGCAAAATTGGCAAAATGTGTTGAAGTGAATCAATCAGTGCTAACTTTTCAGTTGTTTTTTGCGTTAAAAGCATAATAGTATTTACATAAGTATTGCTATGGTTGTAGGAATATATGGCTTTTCGTTTTTGGTCTTCGGTGGGACCATATCCGTGCATACTCAAGTAGTGAGCAGCACTATATATAGCATCATCGATATCGAATAAATTATAGTAACCATCGTTATTGCCATCGCGTGCCCATCGTGCAAATGATGATGGAATAAATTGAGAAATTCCAAAAGCTCCAGCCCACGAGCCATAAATTTGAGTAATGGGCATCGGAAATTTATCCCTATTTTTGTAAATGCTAACTAATTCGTTTATAGCCCAATTTGCTTTGGTATGGGAGCGTTCGATTAATTTAGTTTTTAATTCAACTAATTCTTTTTTGCTGGGATGTAATTTTTCTTTGTTTCTTTTTAAATTATACTGAATAAAATCTTGTTGATCGGCTAATGCAAGCGACAAAAAAACGCTGACAACTTGATGGTTGCCCAGATAATCACCGTGGCGGGTTTCGACCCAAAGAAGTGAGGCAAGTATTTCGGGATCAATAGCATATTTTTCTTTTACCTCGGTCAATGTTTTTTTGTGTTTTTCGATAAATTGTATTATGCGACCAATTGCTTCATCATTGACTAATTTGTTATAAATAAGTGTCGATGTTGATGTTTTGGATGGTTTTCGAAGTGAGATATCGATTTGAACATATCTCTCATTGAAATTTACGGTTGAGTCTTTAATTAATTCGATAACAAAATCATAGGGCACACCTTTATCCACTAACTTTTGAATAACAGGCGAAAAAAATTCTATCTTTTGGTCAATATTTTCTAATGTTCGCAAAGAATAAGATTCTTTGTTTGTGGAGACTACGCCTACTACAAATAAGAATATAAAGACTATTGACCAAAAACCATATTTTTTTGATTTAAACATCAAAAATAAAGACAACTAAAATTTAAAAAAGTTACATTCATTAACGATTTTGTGGGAAAATAATTATGTTATCACTGTGTTGTATTTCTATTTTAATCCAAATTTAATATTAACTTTTCGTTGTAGAATCAAATCATCGTCCGATGGTGCAATCCCGCCAGCAGTTACTTTCCAATCAATGTTCTTTAAAATTTCATTGCCATTTTCTAACCGTGATATTAGCGTTTCCATATGCTTTTGAACAAAATAAGCCCGCAACAGAGAAAGTAACTCATTGCTCATTTTTTGTCCTGTTTGAACTTTTTCGGGAATGATTGGATCGTCAATTTCGGGACCATAGTATTTTGCAAAGTTGCTAAATCCACGAGGATCGGCATAGCCAACAACTTCTATACTAATTCTTCGGTCAGTTTTCTTGGAACATTTATTATTGATTATCTTACTCAGTTCCACTACCTTGTCAATTATTTGTTGGAATGCATCTTGGACAGCAAAAGAATATTCATCATATATTTCGGAAGGATATTCGATATAACGAGTGCTATCGTCATTACCAATTAAGTTCATCTGAAATAAATTACGTAAATCATTTAAGTTTTCTTGCACATTTGGTTTGTAGTACCCACTGACGAAAAATGGAATTTTATACTTGCCCATCTCGAAATTTTGGGGTTCACTTGGCAATAAAATAGTTATATCAATTTTAAGAAAATTATTTTCGTCGCAAGGGGTGACCAATTCAGTTTTGGGTGTATAAAATGGCTCGCAATCGTTTGTGTATTCCAAAAAGTATTTTGAATTCCCTTTTAATCGAACTTTGAACATTCCGTCATCGGAAATTTTAAGTTCTTTGACGATTTTTTCATTCTCGTCGTAAACAACCAATTTTCCACTTGGTGAATAATAGTTTTGTTCATCGGTAATTAAGCCATTAACATCGACATCACTGCATAGTTGAAAGGAGTACAAATCCCTTACACCACATCCGTCCTTCCTATCCGAAGCAAGATAGAGAAAGTTGTCTTTGATAGATGGACCAGTTTCGTTAAACTCAGTATTAATGGGAAAAGGTAATTGTTTGGGTTCAGACCACGAGTAATTACCTTTGTATTCAGACTTGTAGATGTCGTAACCGCCTAGTGTATTATGCCCTCTCGACGCAAAGTATAAATTCCAATTGTCATCCAAAAAAGCAGATATTTCGTTTTCTTTAGAATTAATCAGAGATCCAAAATTAATTGGTTCGCTCCATTTGCCATCTTCATCTAACATTGAGTAATACAAATCAATTCCACCAATTCCGTTTGGGCGATCTGAAGAAAAAACTAATAAAGTACCATCTTTGGAAATAAATGGATATGATTCATAATGCTTGGAGTTAATCTCCTTTATGGGCTTTGGTTCAGTCCAATTTTTTCCTATTTTTTCGGCAAAAAAGATATCTCTATTGGCTGTTTTACTCTTTGGGTCAGTTCCAGCAAAGAAAATCATCGTTTTGTCTTCCATTTTTGTTAAACTAATCGCACCAGCATTTTTCACTTTCTCCAATGGTAAATCAGTTGCTTCTTTGGGTTTGGTAAACCCAGTGTCGACCAAAAGTGAATAATATACACTTTCTTTTTTGTTTTTACCAACGGGCATCACAGAAAAATATAATCTATCTTCAAAGAAGTGCGGCGAAAATTCGTTGTAACGTGTATTGAATACGCCATCAAGGTTCCCATAGGCTGTTGCAAGTTCACCACAAGGTTTTGGTGTTGAACACGAAATCAAAAATAATACAACAAAAACAAAAGCAAGGAAATATGTGGATAATTTTAGCATTCAATCACCAAATTTATTAATAATTTTGTCTTTTTTCAATTTTATTATCGGATACTTTTAACCATTAATTAATATGCGAAATACATTTATCGAAATAAATCTGAATAATCTGAAGAATAATCTCCAAATTATCGCAGATAGAATCAACAATTCGAAAATTATGCCAATAATCAAAGCCAATGCATATGGTCACGGAATGGTTGGTATAGCAAAGAATTTGAATCATCCATCAGTGGAAATGTTGGGTATTGCCTATCCTTCCGAAGGAGTGGAATTGCGTTTAGCAGGCGAAACCCGCAAAATAATTATAATGATTCCCCCAGAATTAGAAGAAATCACCGAAGTTATCGACAATAAATTGGATATAACCATAGGACATTACAAATACTTTCCCGAAATTGATAAAATTGCCCGTAGGCGAGGTGTTAGGATTAATGCCCATATCTATTTAAACACTGGAATGAACAGAGATGGTATTTCAATTGAAGAATTCAAAAAAGTTATCGACGAAATCCAAAATTATAAAAATATAAATTTCGAGGGTATTTGTAGTCATTTTGCAACATCCGATTTTGACGACAAAACCTTTGCATACGAGCAAATTTCACTATTCAATAAAGCATTGGAGTTGTTGAAAACTTACAAGATTAACTTAAAATATGTCCATTTTGCAAATTCAGGAGCTATATATAACTTGCCCGAGTCACATTACAATATGGTCCGTCCAGGATTCGCCATCTATGGATTAATGCCAAGACAAGATTTTGCCCAAGCAATGGGACTTAAACCAACTTTATCACTAAAAACACACATAAAGAAAATATTCAGACTTCAAAAAGGAGAAACCGCAGGTTATAGTATGAAATATATTGCTCCACGGAGTACAAAAATTGCGGTTATCCCTATTGGTTATGGTGATGGAATTCCTTTGGCTTTAACTAACAATATGCAATGTTTAATCGAAGGAAAAAGGTTCAACGTAGTTGGTTCAATTTGTATGGACCAAATGTTCATAGATATCGACAAGGAAAATATCAACGAAGGTGAACAAGTCGTGCTTATTGGACAACAAGGTGCCGAAGAAATCACTGCCTACGAATTAGCTGAACGAGCCAACACAATACCCTACAATATCTTGACATCAATTCTCAAGCGTGTTCCACGAATATACATCGAAAACAATGTTTAAAATAAAATTACAAGATTTCGAAGGACCATTCGACCTATTGCTCTATTTCATCAAACGCGACGAGATAGATATTTACAACATCCCAATAGCCAAAATTACCCAAGAATTTTTGGAATACATTCAATTAATGCAAAGTTTAGATATCGAAGTTGCCTCCGAATTTATACTTATGGCTGCTACCTTACTGCAAATCAAAGCCGAAATGCTCCTCCGGCAAAACGAAGAAACCCAAGAAGAAATTCCAATCGAAGACGACCCACGAACACCATTAGTCGAACAACTAATTGAATACAAGAAATTCAAGGAAGCCTCCAAATTCCTTGCACGTCAAGCCGAAGATTTCCAAAATCATCTTTATCGAAAAGTTTTCGATGCTGATTCCAAATCCAATGAAAATGAAGTGAGCTACAAAAATGCCTCGATCTTCTCTCTAATTAACGCAATCAACAATGTAATCAAGCGCCGCAACAGTGAATTAAATCTTTTCCACCAAGTTAATCTATTCCCGGTTTCCATAGATGAAAAGAAAAAGGAAATAATGAATTTGATTAGGCGAAAATCCAGGTTTAGTTTTTGGCAATTCATTCGTTTTTCACCTCGATTCGAAATTGTTGTCTCGTTTCTTGCTATTTTGGAATTAGCCAGAGCAAACGAAATTTTATTGCTTCAGGAGAATTTTGAAGACGATATAATCATTATGTCCAATTTAAATTTAAATTTAAATTGAAATGAAAAGTAACTTTAATAAATTAGATTTTGAAACCAAAAAAGCAATTATAGAAACATTGATTTTTGTTGCGGACGAACCATTAAAAAACGAACAAATATATAATATACTGATAAATTTGGATAATGATAATCCCACACCAATTGAACAAAAGTTAGATCAAGATTTTCAAAATTTTACTAATGAATTTGAGATAATAGTAAACGAAATTAACAACGAGTTGGAATCAACAAACCGCCCATATCAAATAATTAAAGTTGCCAATGGTTGGCAATTCGCTACGCGCAAAGAATATGGTAGAATTGTGCGACACTACTATAAATCCAAACAAATCAAAAAGTTATCGGCTGCTGCATTGGAGGTTTTGGCTATTATCGCCTATCGTCAGCCAATAACCAAACCCGAAATAGAAATGATTCGAGGGGTGAATTCAAGCGAAACTGTCAACTCTCTCTTAGAAAAGAACTTAATTAAAATATCAGGGCGAAAAAGTGTAATTGGCCGCCCATTAGAATATAGCACAACCGATGATTTCCTTAAATTATTTGGATTGAATTCTTTGGAAGAACTGCCCGAAATCTCGGAATTCGAAGAATTGGTGCGGCGTGAATTGCAACAACAAGATAGAGATGTAACACTCGATATATCCCAAGAAAAAATTGATAAAATCGAAGCAAAAATAGATGGTTTGGAAATGAATTAATTTTATTGATTGATTATTTCTATTGCCTTTTGTAATTGTAAGTCGATTCCTTTGATTGTGGCATCCAAAGTTTGTTTTACTTCGATATTTGGAATAATAGGTTCATTTAATTCCTTGTCGCCATCTTTAATTTTAATAAAGGATTGTGAACCATAATAATACCCTGCCAATCTCATTTGTCCAACGTCGCTGTATACCCCTTGGGATGGCTCACCAACCAATATTCCAATGTTATTCTTCTTTGCAATATAGGCAATCAATTCAGAATATGATGTAGTGAATTCGTTTATTAGAAAAACTACCTTTTTATTTTTTAATGTACCATTGGGTTTAATGTTGCTATTGATTGGCAAAAGTGATACAATGGATTTTGCGGGTGCTGTATAGACTGGAACTTCTGCTTTGTAACCTTTTATGGAGTCGGACGAAAAGAATCCTAAAATATGTTCCGATAAAGTGGAGTACCCTCGCAAATCGAAAATAATTCCCTTAATATCTTGGGCTGAAAGTTGCTTGGAAATATTCTTAAAATCTTGGTCGCTCAACATTGTTGTGTTTAAATAGATCACACCAGTATCTAATTCCGTAGCATAAAATGGTTTATCTAAACTTTTTAAATTTAATGCTGTGCGTTTGAATTTGGTTGTAATTGTTTCTCCATTAGTTGTTTTTATCTTAATAGTTACAATTGAATTTTTGTTTCCAGCAAGCAATTGAGCAATTTTTTTTGCTAACTGATACTTGCTATTTCGTTTTAAATCTGTTATTTCGTTTGTTTTAGTATCATCAACAGATATTATCTCGGAACCATCTGGAATTTTTTTATCTTTAGAACCATAAATAAAAATTTTGTTACCATCACTATAAATTCCAATATCAGGCAGATATGCAGTGTTTTCCAAACCATTCCAAAACTTAGAATTTATATCCCCAGAAATTGAGTAAAACTTATAAATAATTCTCAAAAAATCTTCTGGATTTATATCCTTAGCTGATTCTTTTAGTGCATTTAATAATCCTTGTTCCAAAATTTTGTCGTCAATTTGATTTAACGAAAAATTCCTAATGTAACCATATAAATCAATTAAAATTAAAAAGCGAGAGTAAGCATCTCTTTCGTTTATCCTAAAAAATTTTGGGAAATGATAATTTGGCATTTTGGTCACATTTAGTTGTATTGGATGAAGCATCAAGGGTAATTCAACTACTTGGTTTGGATAAAAAAGTTCTTGGTAGCGACCCAACAATGCGGGCAATTTGTAGTTTGTTTGTAAATCTGAATAAATTTTAACAGAGTGATTGCTTTCGTAGCCATCTTCGGTGATGCTGGCTTGATAACCTTCGTCTTGTGAATAATTTGGCATATTCCATCCACTAATAATTTTGGGATTTTTGATATCTTCAAAATCCCCATTGCGTATTGTAAGAATTGAATCTTTTCCCCCAATTTTTATTTTCATAGATAATTTGTCGAATTGCACTTCCCCATTCCCTTCTAAAACAAGTCCAATTCGCAAATTGGCAGCCTCCTCGGGTATTTGGGCAGTCAATAACCCCTTTTGCCACTCAGTGACATCTTGTTCAATTGGATTGGATTTTAATTCGGCTAAACTTGACCCAAACGTATCGTCAATTCTCAACCAAACATTTGCTTTTCCATTGTAATTGTATTTTGTGAATTTGTAATAATAAGTTAATTCCAATGAAGTTGGTTTTTCTTTGGAAATATTGATAAATTGGAGCAATACACCGGGATTATTCTTATTTGTAACAAAAACATCCACTGTTTTGTGCGAAACAACTGGTGAATTTATTTTGGTTGGCAAACCACTAACAACCCGAGCCAAAGCAGATTTGATTGTATCTTTTTGTATTATAACCGGTTTTGGATTGATTATATTGTCAAATTCATTGATTAATAAGCTATTGAAACTCGATACATCATCCAATTCGACTGATTTTTTTATATAGTGATAAATTATCGATTCCCAATTTACTTTGTCCATCAATGGGTGGGGGTAAAAATACTTAAGCCAACTATAAAATTTGGCAAGGTTCAGAATACTTTGCAACGAATTTTCGGTTAATTCTACTTTTGGAACATTTTGGGAAAAATCATATGCCACATCGATATAAACATCATCAATCATCGCTGAAGTGAGTCCATAAAAAGCAAATCCATATTTGATCACTTTGGTTGACGAATCAATCAACACTCTCACCGAACCATCAACAATACCTTTGCCTTTCAAAGTATCAGACATCACCGTTGAACTCATTCCTTGCTTATCGCTTTCTTGTTGAATAAAAAAAAGCACAAAATTATCGTTCGAAGGTTTTTCAATTTGACATTTTGCTCCCATTATTAGTTCCAAGTTGTGGAATTTCTCGGCTTCAACTTCTTGGTAAACAACAGCCATCAATGTTTGATCAGATTGGATATTAATATCTGATTTGTTGATATGAATATTTTTAATTAATAGTGAATATTTACCTTCCAAAGAGTTTGTATCGGTCGCATAAGCATAATATCCTAAATTTTGGTATTGCTTGTTGAATTTCCATGCATAAGGCAATTGGCCTGATGTGGAATACTCAAAATCAAGATTTAAAGGATGGATTAATGACTGAGAATAAGTAATAAATGAATAAGTAATAAAAACTAAAATCAATGATAATTTCTTCATAAATTTTTTATTTTATGGGTGTAGCAATTATGATTTTAACAGTTCGGGAATATGCACGCCCTTGTGGTGTATTATTATCATACAACAATTCATCACTGCCAATGGGATAACGCCTAAGACTTTCTGGTTTGATTTTTAGGTATTTCACCACTTCTTCAATTCTGCGATTGGCCAAATCTTTGTTATATTGGGGTGTTCCCATTCGGTCGGCATATCCATGAATCGACACTTGACTATTGGGTTTAATATTATCACGAATTCTATTCAAAACAATTTTGTGAGCCTCGGTTAATTCAGACTTGTCGAAATCGAATACAATGAGAGAATAACGTTGATAAATGGTGTCGTTCTTAATTTCTTCACGTTTCTTTTTGATTGTTTTTTGTGTTAGTTGGATACTTTTTTCCACTTCAAATTTATTGCCTTGTTCGTCGAAAGCAGTTAATTTAACAATTACTGGTGTTTCGAATTGTGGTATGGGTTCGGTTTCGACCTTCCAAATTTGCTTTTCGGGAGCGGTGCCTTGGAACTGACGAATTACTTTGTTGTCCTGGCTAATGGTAATATTCCAACTTTTTATTGGTAAATCCGCAAATAATGCTGGTTCAATTTCGATTATTGGTGGATTGGCAACTTTATCAATTTGGCTTAATTGCAATGGTTCCAATACATTAAGATTATCTGCCACTATCTCGGCTCTTTGATTTTCTTGTATTCCATCTGGTGTAGTTGGATTTGATGGTTTTGCTGGTAAGTTTTGAATATTCATTGTGATTCGATTAGGATCAATTCCTAAACGAACCAAGTAATCACGCACAGCAACGGCTCTTGCTTTAGATAATTCGATATTATCCGCTTCTACACCTGTATTGCTATTATTGCCATTTATTGTAATCTTTGCAGTTGGATTTTGTTCCAATCTTTCCTTAATTATATTCAATAAATTTGCATAAATTATTAATGTCTCCCAAGGTAGATACTTAGTGCTAAAATCTTTTGCTTCATCGGGTGCTAGCAATACCATCGATGTCTTTGATAAATCGGAACTTCCTTCCGGAAAAAAGATATAAGGCAACAGCGGGAAACTCTCGCTCACTTCGATTTCTTCGATTGTGATTGTTGGATTTGGCTGCAAGTTGCCCTGGCGATCTTTTCCGTTGATCATTAAATTACCGGTAATTTTCGAAGTCTTGGGAACAATCATTTCATATTTTTCAGTTATCGTTGTGGTTTTGATTATGGTCCTCTCTGTTTCGTTAACTTTGGTTTGAATGTCTTTGGATTTTAGATTGATTGATGTTGATTTTGCATTAAAATCTGCAACAACAATAGTGTCGCGTTTGTATTCAATTTGTTCAATTTCCTCCTTTTCGATGCTTGGTTTAATCGGGTATTCCAAATTCAAAGTGAACGAAATAGGCATCACTTTCCAATCATCCGAAAATATCTTGGTAAAGGGATAAGCTAATCCTAATTCGGGCGATAAAATCATATCCCTACCAAAAGGAAAGGAATAAGAAAAACTCGTTTTTCCGAATAGTTGAAGTTGATTAGCTTCGGGAATATCCCTGTTCACATATTCGTTTCTAACTCGCTTTTCGGTATCTTTGAATACTACATTATTTGGGGAAACTAATTGTTCTTTTTGACTAAACTTTGGAGACAATAAATACGAAATGTTCAAACCAATATTCCAATTCAAATTATCCATAATTGTCCAAGCATAGATTGGTTCAGCCGAAATCGAAACTAAACTTCCTTCGACAGAATGATTGGAAATTGCTTTGACCACATCGGTAGTTTCGTAGGGTGGGGTCGCCTCTCTTAGTTCTGTATTCCCAATGAACTCATCTTTTTGCAGTTTACCTCTATAATCATTATAACCAATTTTTAACACAAACGATGATGCTTCGTCGAATGGATATCTCAAACTTAATCCAATTTGTGGAGCAATTCCATCGCCCGACTCGAATTTAGGACAACAATTTGGTATACCGGGTAAAGACCGAAAACCTGCACTATGAAGGTTGTAATTGAGCCCACCAAAAGCACCTATGTGAAATAAAGGTTTGGAAGTATCTACTTGACTAAGAGAAATTGATTGGAAAAAAGATATTACAAGCAAAATTCCAATGGTTTTTTTCATATTCATTAAACTTTTCATTTCCAAAATTAAAAATTAATTAACGAACAATTAACAAATTTGTAGAATAAATTTGGGTTGGTGATTTAACGACAATATTATAAGTTCCATTTGGCAAATTATGTAGATTATAAATTTGTTCAAAATGAGATTTATCTTTGGGATTTAATACTAACTTATCAACTTCGATTTGCCGACCTAAATTGTCAAAAATCAATATTTCGTATAATCCATTTTCGATTATGCTAAGATTAATTGTTATCTCTCCATTTGACGGATTTGGAACAATATTAACTAAAAATGGATTATTTGAATATTTCAACAAACGGTCTCCTCCTTCAGAACAATAATTGATCGTGAGTTTGCCGTCAATCGTATCGATTCGGGAAACTAAAGCTTTTTGGCTATAAATGCATTTTACTATGTCCAAAGCAGTCGTAGATTGGCTACCTAACATTGCTTTGCCTTGTAAAATTGCTAAAATTGTATCTTTATCGTTAATTGTGATATTTCTTAAATTAAGTGTAATCTTACGTCTATCTTGATTTAGTGTGGATCGATAATCAACATTAGAATTTTTATTAATAATTTTTTCTAAATAAAATAGGCTACGATCGAATTCAATTTCCAAAGTATCCAAATTGAATTGGGTTAGATTTTCTCCGGCTTTTTCCAATTTTGCATATATTGGTATTTGCAGATTTTCGTTTGTTGGATCTGTTGTAATTTCGGGTAACCATAAGGTAAAATTTTTGGCTGGAATGCCTTTACCTTCAAGGTATATCCATATTGAATCGGTTGGACAATTCAAAACTTGATATTCAATCAAAATGCTGTCGTTGTAATCTTGCAGTGCAGTTGGTTGAAATGTGATGTCGATCGTTCGATTTGATCCAATGACTAAATCGAATTTTGGAATGGGTGTTCCAGTGTAATTCAACGGATAGTTAATTGGTGGGCTAATTACAATATCGTGAATATCCCAAATACCATTATTTTCCAATCTTAATTGTAAAGTTTTCGTGGTATTCACTACAACATCTCCATAGCTTAGAGATTTTGGAGTGACCAACATTCCCGATTTACGCTCTGCAATTAATTGAATCCGTCGAGTTTCTTCTTTTCCATTTATGTATAGAATAACGTCTATATATGCTTCTAAAGTGCCATCCGGAGCTGTGCTTGGATCAACCTCGACAATTACACTACGATTTGTTCCCATCCAAACGGTATCGGGAACTGATGGTAATTTGCTTGTAATTCTAAATGAGTTGGCATCCTTACCTGCAACACCAGATATGGATTTGATAATAAATGGACCTTTACTCAAATTTTCTACAACAAATGAAAGTGTCTTGGTTTCGCAAGGTGATAGAATCCCGTAATCTAATTTATTGGGCAAAGTTGCCTCCGATGGTATCGAATTTGCCCGAATTATTGCAAAAAGTGTATCATAGCAAGGATTGGAAACAATAAACATTACCGCATATTCTTTGGTACCACCACTTGTTTCGATTATTTTGAATTCAAACTCTCGTTGATTTTCCTTATTTTTATTGAGCCAACCTCCCAAAGGAAACACTTTAACATTTGGGGAATTAATACGAGTATCAAAAACATAATGATCCAGCCGACCTGCGTTAGCAAGAATTAATTTGGCTGTAGCTTCAAATCCAGCAAAAATATTACCTATATCAATTGTATCATTTGGAATAATATCAATAACCAAATCCTCCCGTTCGGCAGTTAAATCAATACGTATGGTAGGCATATTAAAATCACTGGTTGGAATTTCGATATATGCATTTTTTATACCTTGGTTACCTTCAATAGCCGTATAACGAACATAATAAATTGTGCTATCCCCTGGCTTTAATGTCAAGGGAATTTTACCAGGTTCTTGTGAAATTATAAAGTTTGCTTTGTCGGGTCCAAGAATTTGAGCTCTTCCTGTAATAATCAAATCAGTCGAGGCATCAGGCAAATTTTTGACGTAAAAACTAAGTTCTTTGTCTTCGCATTTACTACCAAAACCAAAATCTAACAATTGATTAGAAACAAAAATGCGAGAAACAACTCCTCGACCATTCAAAACCAATCTATCTTGGCGTGGACAATCAAGTTTGGTATCCAAAACCAATAGATCTTGATAGGATTTTTCTTGTGTTGGTGTAAATTCAATTTCAACAAAAAGCGTATCCAAATATGGTCGTAATGAAACCGGTAATTTTGGTGTGATCGAAATTATTTTGAATTCATTTCCAGCCAGTAAATACAAGTCGTTGATGTCATTTATTACGGCATTCACAGAACCATTGTTGTAGATCTTTATTAAAGAAATTTTACTTACACCTAAATTAACATTCCCAAAGTTGCTATTCCCCGTGAATTTAAGAGAAACACTATCTATAAAAGTAGTAACATAGAATTTTCTCTCAAAACCGGGGCATTCGGCAACGGATACGAACATTGTATCAAATATTCTTCCATATTTATTAACATTCAAAGATATTTTTATATCTTGAGTATTTGTGGGTTCATTGTTGCTCATCAAAGGCTGAAAACTACTGATTTTATAGAAGTTGTTTTGAAATCTCACATTTGTTATTTTGATAATGTTTGATGAATAATTTTGCAATACAAAATCTTTTTCTAAATTATTAACATAACATATTTTGCCTAAATCCAAGGTATCCAAACCTTTGTAGGTTGATGTTATAGGTTTTTCTTTTCCTTTTTCTTGTATCGAAATAAGCATTGTATCAAGAATTACACGATAAACAATATAAAAGGGATTTTTTTGGAATATGTCGTTGTGTGAAAATATCAAAGTATCTTCAAACTTGCTGATGTATTTCTTATTTGGGGAAAAGGAGACTTGAATTTCCACACTATCGCCGGGTTTGATTTTTTTAAAACCTTTGGGATAATCAATCGTAAAACCTTGATTATTGAGCAAAAATTTTGCATTTTGAAACTCTACATCCAAATCTGCATTACCATTGTTATAAAGTTTACTTTTGAATGTTATTGGAAAATTTCCGCATTCAAATTGGCGCGTTTCGAGAATTGAGTCGCAGGCAAGTGATGGAGCTTTCATAACTTTAAGGATATTCATAGCAGATTGGGAAAAAATGGCTGGGGGTTCCATCTTATATTCTGTTTTTGATGGATTATCGATGTTTTGTGTAGCAATAATGTAGTAGACACTATCACGCTCGGGCAAAAGAATTTCTTGACTCCATGAACTTGGTTCGGATGAAATATCAATCAAATGTTGCCAAAAGCCACTTTGTGGCTTTATAAATATTTGTAAATGTTTTTGAAATTCTTTGCGACCTGTTAAAGTAAATTTTCGAAAAACATTAGATGAAGTATCGAAAGCGAATCCCCGAAATGGGTTGACAGATGATTGCAAATCGCCATTAACTTCTTGCAATGCATCAATTCTAATTCTACCGTTACTGGCATAGTAGGAATTCCCGCCAGCTTTTCCCCCATTAACTGATAATTTAAAGTTTATATAGGGTAATTTTGAATAAATCAATAATGAACCTCCTGAGCCTCCTCCACCATCAGCTGGTTGGCTACCACCGCTCGCTCCATTAGCAAATAAACTCACACCATCAATGCTTCGTGCATAGATAGAAATAGCACCACCACCACCACCACCATTTCCGGAACAAGTAAACAAGCCCTGCGGGTTGCCCGATGCACCACCTGAACCTCCAGCAACAGGAACAATCATAGTGTTGCCATAGCTTTTGCCTTTGGACTTAAATGGCCCAAAGCCATCATCAACATAGCCAGCACTTCCCCCATCGTTCAATTGTTTATTTCCGCTTCCACCACCGTAACCACCAACGCCTTCGCAATTGTTACCGTCAAAACAAGGCTCTCCACTCAAACCAAAAGGATGACCAGTTGCTCCACCAGAGGCTTCGTATTGTCCTTTGGGTGGTGGCATAACTCCATTCATCGAAGAACCATTGGTCCCCGTAGATTGTCCATAGTTTTTGAATACATTGTTTACTCCAGGAATACCCGAACTATTTCGTCCACCAGGTCCACCTGCAACAAACCCATTGCCTCCATCATCACCAATGTCGGTGCCATCACAAAAACGACCACCTCCACCGCCACCGCCAGGACCAGCATCCTGAGGAGAAGGTGAGCCTCCACTTACATTTATCGTCGTGTTTGCTCCACCTTTTAATTCTCCTTTAACAAGCAAAGTAAATGGCAAGTAACCTTGATTTCCATTACTAAATGGGTCGCAATCATTGACCGAAACTCGATATTCTTTATTTCCCAATACTAAATAATCAAAAATCATTGCACCTCGACGCGAGCGTTTGCCCAATTGTCCTTGCCCCAAAATATTCTCCGCAACACTGCTCCAATCCATTCCCGGGTAAGGTTTGACGATGTATATTGTATCAGTATTAGAGTATCCTTTACCTTGAACATAAACCCTAAATGGTATGCGAAACTCCTGATTCAACTGCGACCAATCCCAACTATTTGGTTCAACATTACTTTTTACAAAGATTGAACTCGAAATCATACGACCATCCCAACTTACGACCAAAGGACCAAAAATTATTTTATTAGTATCACTCAAGTTAAAAGGTTCTATTCTTACATTATCATTTGGATTGTTTAATGAAAACAAATCACTACCAAAATTTCCCTTCACATCGTGGGGACCAATTATTTCGATATAAATCGCCCTATCTGGTGCAGCTATGTCGGGCAATGTATAGGAAATAATTGGCTGTGAATTCATTGTATAAATTAATACCTGCAAAAAAAATAATAATTTTATTAATGTTTTCATTTCTTACTCTGACTAATTATTTAGTAATTACGAATTTAACAAAAGAAAAGTATATTTTTGTAATATGGAATTTAATAAATTACCAATTGAATTCTACCAACGAGAAACCGTAACGGTTGCCCGTGAGTTACTTGGAAAATTGTTCGTTCGGATTATCGATGGGCAGATACTTTCCGCCGAAATAATCGAAACCGAAGCATATTTGCCTGCCAACGATCCCGCTTGTCACGCTGCAAATCGAAAAACAACAAGAAATGCACCTATGTTCGAAGATGGCGGAATTTTGTATGTCTATTTTATTTATGGAAATCATTATTGTGCAAACATTGTAACCGAAACAAAAGGACTTGGTGCGGCTGTTTTAATCCGCTCTGCAAAGCCTGTTCAAGGAATTGAAATGATGCAAAACAATCGGGGTAACCAAGATTTTTTTAATTTATGTAGTGGACCGGGCAAATTTGCACAAGCTTTTGGTTTACGACGAGAGCACAATTTCCATTCATTGATGAGTGAAACTATATTCTTGACTGATTTTAATGAATATAATGACAACGAAATTGTTATTACCAAACGAATTGGTATTAAAGTAGCAGCAGATTTGCCCTTACGATTTTATGTAAATAATCCTGAAACTTTGAAATTTATTTCAAAAAAATGATTGAGACAGAAAAAGAATCAGCCTGCCAAATCAAAACATAAATTCACTTTAGTTATAAAGTTTCAATTTTAAGAACGAAAAAATCAATTAATTGCTTTTTTCTAACAACAATGGATTGTTGAAATAGTTTTAACAAGTATGTTTTTGTGAAGCAATTAGTTAAAGAACTTTTCAAAATAAATAGTAGCGTTTGGAAAGTTTACCTTTATTTAAATTAATTATCACCTATCATTGATTTTTGAATTGAGATATTCTCGAATAAATTCTAAAGAAGGTAATCCATTTGGATACAATCGGCAACTTAATGATGGTTCCTTTGGTATTGGCATATTTAATAAATCGCTTCCGTCGACTAAAATTGTTGGTGAACCACGAAAATTGTGTTTTTTTGCTAATTCGGGAGTATTAATTAATACTTCGTTGATATCAACTTTATCTTCAATTCCCTTAATGGCTTCTTTTAAATTTTTGAGAAGTTTTGGTCCATTGGGACAAGCTTCAAAATGCTGAAATTCGACAATTATTTTTTGGTTATAATTCATTATCTTTTTATTTTCTTTATTACAAGATATTAATGTTATAAATATTAAAATTAAAAAAAATTTAAACATAATGTAAATAAATCATAATTTTTTAGAATAGATTTCTTTTTTATATTCAATAGTTAGTTGGCGAATTTCATCATCTGTGTTGCGAACAACAATTTTGCGCCCACTTTTTAGAGTAATGATAGTGTCGTGTTGAGTTTCGATGGTTTCGATTTCTTCGGCATTAACCATCACTTTGGTGCCGTCAATTCTGGTTAAGGTTATCATATTGTTTTAATTCCCTTAGCAAAGCCTGCTTTTCTATTTCTAATTGACGTATACGTCGCTGTATATTGTCTAATTCTGCTGGCATAGAATCGATTTCTAAACGAAGTTTAGAAGCAGCTTCGTCAATTAGGTCAATTGCTTTATCGGGAAGGAATCTATCGTTGATATAACGATTGGAAAGCTCGGCGGCTGCTATGATTGCTGCATCAGTAATTCTAACACCGTGATGGATTTCGTATTTTTCCTTTAAACCTCGTAAAATCGAAATTGTATCCTCCACCGTGGGCTCGCTAACAAAGACTTTTTGAAAACGTCTTTCCAAGGCTGCATCTTTTTCGATGTATTTTTGATATTCATCCAAAGTTGTTGCTCCAATTAAATGCAATTCGCCTCGGGCTAATGCGGGTTTTAATATATTCGATGCATCCAAACTGCCTTCGGTTGCACCAGCTCCAACCAAAGTGTGAATTTCATCAATGAATAGGATTATGTTGCCTTCGGCCTCAACAACTTCTTTGACAATTGCTTTTAATCGTTCCTCGAATTGACCTCGATAACTTGTTCCTGCAACTAACGAACCAGTATCCAACACAATCAATTGTTTGTTTTTTAAACCTTCGGGCACATCACCGTTAACGATACGGATAGCAATTCCTTCGACTATTGCTGTTTTGCCAACACCTGGTTCGCCTATCAAAACTGGATTGTTTTTGGTTCGACGGGATAATACTTGCATAACTCGCCGAATTTCGTCTTCTCGACCTATTACTGGGTCAAGTTTTCCTTTTCGAGCTTCCTCGGTTAAATTCCGTCCATATCTTTTTAAAGATTGATATTTGTCTTCTGGGTTTTGGTCGGTAACTCTTTGAGTGCCTCTTATTCCCCTCAAAACATTTAAAATTGAATCTCGATTGACCTTAATTTCGGCTAATAAATTCCTTGCACTTGATGGAACTTCACTGAGCGCAATCAATAAATGTTCAATACTAGCATATTCATCACGCAAACTTGTGGCTTCTTTTAACGCTTGGTCCAAAACTTGACCCAACGAGTTAGATATGTAAAGATTTGTGCTTGCTATACCGCTTACTTTGGGTAATTTTTCGATTTCAGCAGTAATTTTGATTTTAAGTTTATTGAGCTCACCAGAAATTTTATTAATTATTTCGACACCAATCCCATCACTATCTTGCATTATAGCAGCAAGCAAATGAATAGGTTCCAAAGATTGATTTGAATAACTCGAAGCAATTTCTTGAGCACTTCTTATTGCCTCTTGTGATTTTAATGTAAATTTTTGAAAGTTCATTTTTTATTATTTTCATTTATTTATTAAGACTAAAAAAACTCAAAAATATTGTTTTGCAAATATAAAAGGAAATTTAAAAAGAGTTTATAAATTTTTTGCTTTGCTCAAAAGATCACAAGTTTCAATTGTTTATTCAATTTTTGTCGAAGAATAACTAAATTTCAATAAATTGAAATTTTTCGCCATCGAACAAACCTTTGTCGCTTAATTTTATTTTAGGAATTACCAATAATGCCATAAACGACAAAGTCATAAACGGTGACGATAGATTCGAGCCCAATTCTTTTGCTTTTTGTTGCAATGCTTGATAGGTTTCTGCAACTTTCTCGCCATAATCATCTGAAAGTAGTCCTGCTATTGGCAATGAAAGGATGTGAATCTGTTTTCCATCATAAACTGCCATTCCACCTTTATTCTCGATGATGGCATTGACTACTTTCGTAATTGATTTATCGTCGACACCAATGGCTATAATATTATGTGAATCGTGTGCAACACTTGTGGCAATAGCTCCCCGCTTTAGACCGAAATTTTTAATCAATCCAACTGCTGGCTTTGCATCTTTGTATCTATTTACTACTGTAATTTTTAAAATGTCATTATCTAAATCCGATTGGAAATTATTTATTTCAGTTGAGACTTCGTATTCCATCTTTTCTGTAATTAACTCTCCATCTATTGCAACTATGACTGGATGTTTACCTTTTTTAAGGTTCAATCGAAAATCTATTTCTTTTTTAAAATTTGTATTGAATTTATTTATTGGGGTTACTTTATAGTGTTTTATAGTGCTTTTGCCATTTTGGGCAATCAAAACACCATTTACAAATGTTTGCAAAACATTGAAATCTTGGAAATTATCAATAATGATAAAATCGGCAGGGTCGCCTTTTTGTAGCAATCCAATATCCAAATTGTAATGTTTGACTGGATTTACACTGGCAATTTTTAACACATTGATTAAATCGTAACCCAAATCGAAAGAACGCAAAACCAAATCCCTGATATTTTGTTTTTGCAGAGTGTCGGGATGGCTATCATCAGTACAAAACATCACCATATCGGGAAATTCTTCTATTAGTGGCGAAAGTTCTTCGAAATTTTTTGCTGCACTTCCCTCACGGATTAATATTTTCATTCCATATTTTATCTTTTCCTTTGCTTCTTTTAAATCCACACATTCGTGATCGGTTGTGATACCTGCCTTGATGTAACTTTTAGCATCTTTGCCTTTCAATCCTGGGGCGTGTCCGTCTATTGGTTTATTGTATTTTTTCGCTAATTCCAATTTTTCGATTACTTCGGGAGATTTGAGTAATACTCCGGGAAAATTCATCATTTCACTAAGATATTTTAAATTATATTTTTGGAATAGCAATTCAATATCTTCCTTGGTTATTCGTGCACCCGAAGTCTCGAAATCAGTTGCTGGAACGCAAGAAGGAGCACCAAAATAAAACTTAAATGGAACTTTTTGGGCATTGTCGATCATCCACAAAACACCGTCTAATCCCAATACATTAGCTATTTCGTGTGGGTCCGATACTGTTGCAATTGTGCCGTGAGGCGATACCATTCGAGCAAACTCACTTGGTGGCAACATTGAACTTTCGATGTGAACGTGGGCATCTATAAAACCAGGGAGTATGTAGTTTTTATATACCTTTTTGCTCTTAGTAATTTTTGATATTTTTCCATTTGTGATAACCAAATTGGCTGAATAAATTGTTTCTTCCACCAAATCGACAATATTACCAGATATTTCGAAAGAATTGCTCATAATCAAGAACCAAAAAAAACAAAAATATGAAATTCAACTACATTACAATGCTAAAAAACAATACAATATAAATTAGACCTAAAATGTTCATCAATATGCCGGTAAAAAGCATATCTTTGATTTTTAATCTACCACTGCTAAAAACAATAGCATTAGGTGGCGTTGATATAGGCATTGTAAAGGCAAATGAAGCAGAAATCGCTGCTGGTATCATCAACATTAGTGGATCTGTTTCCATTACTTTTGCCATTGCAGCTATAACCGGCAACATTGTTGCTGCTGTTGCAGTATTGGACGAGAATTCAGTTAAAGTTGTTACAATCCCACTTATCACAAATATAATCAATAATGAAGGTAAGTTGTGCATATATTCCAGTTGCATCGCAATTTGTTTGGATAACCCCGACGACTCGAAACCCGAAGCAAGAGCAAAACCACCACCAAACAAAAGAATTATTTCCCAAGGAACTAATTTAATAGATTCTTTGTTTAGTAACTTTATTGATAAATCATTAAAATTTGCAGGCATCAAAAATAAAATTACAGCTCCAAATATACCTACCGTTCCGTCATCAATTAGTTTACCTAATCCTAAAGATTCGCCCCAACCAGGAATTGTGAACCAATCTAATTTAATCGGTTCCCGAAAAATCCACATTAAAACAATTAGTAAGAATATCCCTAAAACCTTGGCTTCGGCTTTGCTCATTTTTCCCAAACTTATTAATTGATCTTGGATTTCGGTTTTAGATATTAAATCATTCGGTAATTTTCTTAAAAATACAAAAGAAATCATCAAAAGCATTAGTACCATCATCCCTAAAGATAAAGGAATTCCAAAGAACAACCAACTTGCAAATGTGATTTTGGGTAAATCAGGAAACGATGTTTCGTATACTTTCATTAACACTAAGTTTGGTGGAGTTCCTATAAGAGTGGCAATACCACCAATTGATGCCGAATACGCTATGACTATCATTAGTGCAATTGCAAATTTATTTCCCACAAGATTATTTCCATTAGCTTCAACTTTGATAATTATAGCCATTGCAATTGGTAACATTATCATAACCGTAGCTGTATTGGAAATAAACATAGACAAAAAAGCTGTTGCGATAGCAAATCCAAAAATAATACTGTATTTGGATGTTCCAGTTAAATTCAATATAGACAATGCTATTCGACGATGCAAATTCCATTTTTCCATCGCAATCGATAGGAAAAATCCGCCAAGAAACAACATTATTGTGGAATTCATATAATTGGCTGATAATTTCGCCGTAGAATCAATTCCAAAAATTGGAAACATAATTATAGGAAACAGTGATGTTATGCCTAATGGAATTGTTTCGGTTATCCACAAAAATGCCATCAATACAACAATTGCTAACATTCTTGATGCAGTTATGTTGGAAGGAAAAGCTGGAAAAATTAAAAAAATGATAAAAAGCAAAACCCCGATAAAAAATTGAATTAAAAATTTATTTTTCATATATAAACTATATAATTAAATTTTAGATAACTTAATTTTTTGGAATTAAAGAAACAAAATACTTTTTTGCATATTATAAATCGAAAAATTTAAATTAAACATTTTTGGATAATATTTATTACAAATTCAAAATATAATATGTTTTTTCGAATTCTTAATATTCAATTTCATAATTTTGCAATAATGGACGCAAATAAATCACAACTAAAATCAGAATTAGGGCTGTTTACTACAATTGCTATTGTTGTTGGAGCTGTAATAGGTTCAGGTATTTTCAAAAAGCCAGCATTGATGGCAAATGAAGTAGGTTCTGCAGAATTGTTGTTGTTAGTATGGATTGTTGCAGGTGTGGTAACACTATTTGGAGCTTTAACGAATGCAGAAGTAGCAGGGTTAATATCCGAGACTGGTGGTCAGTATGTTTTTTTCGAGAAAATGTATGGACGCTTTGTGGCTTTTATGTATGGTTGGGCGATATT
>Ga0209018_1000474_pt1 | contig 36839 bp, 26 predicted proteins | sample YNPBryBLVA2012_FD_185814 | JGI IMG/M metagenome (GOLD analysis project Ga0209018, IMG submission 185814) | Anoxygenic and chlorotrophic microbial mat microbial communities from Yellowstone National Park, USA - YNP Bryant BLVA 2012 (SPAdes)... ...
ATTTATGAAATATGTTATTAATACTCTGCTAATTATTTGTTTTGTTATTTCATCTTTAATAAGTAATGACAAAATAAATAATTTATTAAGCAAAAAAAATCCTAATTTTTATGAAATACAAAAAACTTTAAACGAGTATTACAATTCGGACAATCCATCTGTTCGACGCGGTTGGAAACAGTTCAAAAGATGGGAGTATTTTTGGGAAAAACGAACATATCCAAATGGACAATTTCCAAATGGTATTGAAATATATAAAGAATTTCAAAATTGGAATCAAAAATACTCAAAAAACCAAATTCAAAATACAAAAAAATGGATTTCGTTAGGTCCAAATCAAGCTCCATTTTCCACTGGAACACGTGAACAAGGTGTTGGACGAGTAAACATAGTTCGATTTAATCCAAAAGATGAATTGGATTTGTGGATTGGTGCCGCAACCGGAGGCGTCTGGCGTTCCAAAAATGGAGGCAATACCTGGATAAACTACACCGCAACCAACTTTCTTTCTCTTGGAATATCAGATATTGCCATAGCCCCATCCAATCCAAATGTAATATATATTACAACGGGTGATGCAGATGGAACAATTGGAACTGGTGCGAATTATTATTCGGTTGGTATTTTGAAATCCACCGACGATGGTGCAACTTGGAACCCCACTGGAATTGCTCATCAATACAATGAACTTAAAACCTATACCCGCTTATTGGTTCATCCAAACAACGAAAACATTGTATTAGTTGGCTCCAAAGATGGAATTCTTAAATCAACAGATGGCGGAGTAACTTGGAAAAATAAATATGGCGAAAGATCCATCATCGATATGGAATTCAAGCCTAACGACCCAAATGTTGTTTATGCTTCAACTTACGGCTATTCGGGTACAAATTTGATACTTAAATCAACTGATAATGGTGAAACCTGGAGCCAAGTTTATTCCATTCCAAATTCTAATAGAGTTGCAATTGATGTCTCTCCTCACGACGCACGCCACCTTTTTGCTGTTGCATCCAATGCTGCAACAAATGGATTTGAACTATTTGCTGTTTCGCCCGATGAAGGAATAACTTGGGAAGTAACTGCAAAACGCTCTACCAATCCCAATTATTTAGGATGGTACGATGGAAGTAGTTCAGACAACAAAGGTCAAGGGATGTATGACTTGGCAATAGCAGTCAATCCAAAAAATATCAGTGAAGTGTATATTGGTGGTGTTAATATTTGGAAATCAACTGATATGTTTTTTAATGCCACATTGAATACTCATTGGTATGGATATTACTCTAAGCCATATGTGCACGCCGATATTCACGATCTAAAGTTTTCTCCTTCGGGAAAAAGACTCTATGCTTGCCACGATGGTGGAATTTCTTTTACGGCAAACGGCGGAGTAGATTGGAAGGATATAAGTTTTGGTTTAAATATTACCCAATTTTATAGAATGAGTAATGCCGATAATTTTCCATCAATTGTTACAGCCGGGAGCCAAGACAATGGCACAAGTGGCATAATCGATGGTGTTTGGACTCATTTATATAGTGCCGATGGTATGGAAACTATTATCCATCCTACAAATCCAAATACCTATTTTGTATCAATATATTACGGACAAATTTATAGAACTACAAATGCCGGCAAGTCTTGGGCTGCCTCGATAGATAAAAATTTAACTGGAGAAAATGGTGGTTGGGTCACTCCATATGTTATCGACCCAAGTCGCCCTTGGGTTATGTATGCTGGTTACCAAAATGTTTGGAAGAATAATAATACTGGCACACGCTCATCTTGGACAAAAATTTCGAACTTCGGCTCTTCTTCTGTTCTTCAGTCTCTTGCGGTAGCACCTTCGGACACAAATACCATCTATGCAGCAAATAATTCCACCTTGTGGGGCACCTATGATGGCGGTAAAACTTGGTCAGTATTGTATAATTCAAATTCAGCAGCAATAACCTATATTGCAGTTGACCCCAAAAATCCAAAGCGAATTTGGATTACCAAATCCGGTTATGTTGTTGGCGACAAAGTTTACGAATTCGATGGCAAAAATTGGAAAAATCTCTCTGGTAATTTACCAAATATACCCGTAAACACAATTGTTTACCAAAAAAATTCACCAGATAGGCTCTACATTGGCACTGATATTGGTGTTTTCTTTAGCGACTATGGTTCGGGCTATTGGGAAAGATACGGTAGTGATCTACCAAACATTATTGTCAACGAATTAGAATTAGTGTATTCAAATCCTATCAAATTAAGGGCAGCTACCTACGGAAGAGGTATTTGGGAAATAGATGCATTGGAATGCAACTTAACTGAACCCAAAGTTTCGGTGATAGGCAAAACCGAAATTTGCGAAGGGGATAGCGTTATCATTGAATTGATTGGTGAATATGATGATTTTGAGTGGTCCAACGGTAGCAAAGACAGAAAATTAGTAATTAAAAAAACTGGCTCATACAGCGTTATTATAAGTTCCAAAGATGGCTGTAAAGCTAAATCCCAAGCCGTTCAAATAAATGTCTACGAAAAGAAAGAGTTGAATTTAACTTCTTCTACCAAAAGATTTGCTCTATGTGGAAATAATGACTCTCTGGAATTAAGAGCACCATTTGGTTTTGAAAAATATAAATGGAATACTGGCGAAACAGAACGGAAAATTTTAGTTAAAAAACCTGGGATTTATTCTGTTGAAGGGACTACCACACAAGGATGCACTTCTTCGGCTCAAATTGAAATCAAGCAATACGACTTTCCTCCAGTTCCATCACTGTCGCAAGACGGAAATAACTTGATCTGCTCTGTTGAAGGCGTTAGCTACAAATGGTATAAAGATGGCAAAGAAATTCCCAACCAAAACAGCAAAACATTGAACATCTTTGAATTGGGCGATGGTAATTACCAAGTTGAAGTATACAACGAAGGTGGTTGTAGTTCAATTTCCAAAGGTATGGAATTCAAAGTAAACAGCGTTAGTTACAACTTGGCAAATGACTATGGTATCGAAATTACTCCAAATCCCAATAATGGCATTTTCGAAATTACATTTCCTTCAAATTTAGATAATAGCAAAATTGAATTACACATTCTTGATGTTAACGGCAAATTATACTATTCAAATGATTATTACAACACAAATAAAATCCTAATCAGTTTGAATAATATTCCAAATGGAACTTATTTCATAAAAATTTCTATTAATAACAAAATATATACAACAAAGTTCCAAAAAATATAATGATTTCAACCCTTAAAGGTATTTTAATTGATAAGAAGCCAACCGAAAGTATAATTGAAGTCAATTCGGTTGGCTTCTTGGTATTTCACAGCGTGAACACCTACGAAAAATTGCCACAATTAGGTGAAACTACTTTTTTATATACTGCATTAATTCCCCGCGAAGAATCTATAAATCTTTTTGGTTTTTTTGATAAAAATGAACGGGAAATTTTCAAATTACTCCTAAGTGTTAACGGAATTGGCCCAAAAAGTGCAATAGCCATACTTTCGGCAATTAAATACCAAGATTTAGTTGAAATTATTCAAGAAAATAATTCACGGTTACTAAAAAAAATACCTGGAATTGGGAGCAAAACCGCCGAAAGGATTATATTGGAACTAAAAGACAAAATAAACCTGTTTACCGACATTATTTCAGAGCAACTATCAACGCAAAATTCACTTCGCGACGAAGCCATCGAAGCTCTTTACGTGTTGGGTTACAATCGTCAATCATCCGAAAAAATAGTTGCCGAAATTCTCAAAACCAATCCTAAGCTAAATAGTACCGAAGAAATTATTAAATTAGCATTAAAAAAGTTTTTTAAACAATAAAAATGTTGGTAATTCCTGCATTAAATATAAAAAATGGAAAAGTAGTTCAAAGATTCAAATCCGAAGATGGGTTTGCCTTTATTTATCGTGAATTACAAGAAAATCCCACCGATGTTTGCAAGCTTTGGCGTAGTGAAAATGCTCGCTCTCTCTATATTAGCGATTTGGATGGAGAACCGAATTCACTCACAAAACAAAAAATTTTAGAAATTCTTGAATGTATGGATATACCCATCATCCTATCGTCGACTTCAACTTCCTTAGAAGAATGCGAATTATTTTTATCCAAAGGAGCACATCGTGTTGCAATTTGTCGTTTTGCTATAAATAACGATAAAGAAGTTAAATATCTTATTGAAAAATACACTCCATCAAGAATCAACTTCTATGCAATTGTTCAAGATAACTTAGTCACTTATTGGGGTGAAAAAACAAATGTAACTTTGGAAGAATATTTAGAGAAAATCCAAAAGTTAGGTGCCACACGCTTGATTTACGGAGATATTGAATGGATTGATAATTTGGGGTATGCCAATTTAGAAAAAGTGCAAAAGGTTCTTGAATTATTCAAAGGAAATGTAACATTATTTTGCGGAGTTCCAAATTACTCGGGCTTCCAAAGATTAGCACAACTAAATAACCGGAGGTTGGACTCAGTTATCCTCTCAAAATCACTTTATGAAAATAATTTTCCTTGTCAAAAATTATGGAGAATGGCAGAATTACTCTAATAACTTATTCATTTTAGATAGACATTAACCAAAAAATTTGTATTTTGCAATTTTACATTTAAACATTATAAAAAAATAAATCTACAAATTTTGTTGATGAAAGGAGTTATTAAATGCCTCAAATAAATATAGATGGAAAGTTAATAACAGCAGAATCTGGAAAAACAATTATCGAAGCAGCTTTCCAAAACGGAATTAATATACCTCATTTTTGTTGGCACCCCGAATTAAGTGTGGCTGGCAATTGCCGAATGTGCTTGGTCGAAGTTGGAATGCAAAAACGATTGCCTAATGGCAATTTTGAATATAACGAAGACGGAACACCTGTAATCCAATGGTTCCCAAAACTCCAAATAGCCTGTGCTACAACTATTGCAGATGGTATGTTTGTTCGACTACACAATGATAAAGTCCAAAAAGCCCAAGAAGCAGTTATGGAGTTTTTATTGATAAATCATCCTCTGGATTGCCCTATTTGCGATGAAGCTGGCGAATGCAAACTCCAAGAATATGCTTTTAAACATTCAAACGGCGAAAGTCGCTTTATCGAAGAAAAAAATCACAAGCCAAAACGAATAGAATGGGGACCAAACGTAATATTCGATGCTGAAAGATGTATTTCTTGTTCGCGTTGTATCCGTTATGCTAAGGAAATTGCAAAACAAGACGTTCTAACTTTTGTTAACCGAGGCGACCACGTCACCATAGAATTGTTCGAAGGAACACAGTTCGATAACGATTATTCAATGAATGTTATTGAAATTTGTCCCGTTGGTGCTCTAACAAGTAAAGATTTTAGGTTCAAAACTCGTGTTTGGGAAATGAGCTTTACCGAGTCGATTTGTCCAGGGTGTGCCAAAGGATGTAACACAAAAATCGGTGTTCGCAATAACGAAATTTTGAGAATACAGCCTAACACTAATATGTACGTTAATCGATATTGGCTTTGTGATTATGGTAGATTGAACACTTTCCACAAAGTCAACCAAAATCGAATAACCCAAAATCAGATTAAAATTGATAATCAAATACAAAAAGTAAGTTTCGACCAAGCAAAGAGTTTTACAATCGAAAATCTACAAAAATTCAAGCCCAACGAAGTAATGGTAATTGGTTCGCCCTACTCTACAAATGAAGATTTATATGCATTATATAAATTTGCACGCACAATTCTGAAAACTAAACACTTGGACTTTATTCCTCGAATAAACGAAAGCTTTGGAGATGATTTTCTAAAACAAAACGACGTTACACCCAATTCCACAGGAGCTCGCCAAATTGGAATTGCACCAATTCAAGAAGGATTCGACATATCTCAACTTCGCAAAGCTATCTCAACCAATCATATTAGATGCGTAATCGTAATGAATGACGATTTGGACGACCAACCAGAATTGTTAGAATCCTTCGAAAAATTGGATTTTATAATTTCGTTATCTTCCAATCACTGCAAACTTACCGAAATTGCCAATGTTACTTTTGCATTATCAACCTATGCAGAAGTGGAAGGAACATTTACCAACATCAATGGTAGAGTTCAACATTTCACACCTGCTGTTGTAACCAAAGAAAACCTACACAGAATGGGAATGAAAATGAGTCGTTTGGATAAATTTGGCGCCCACAACGACCATTGGACCCAAAAAGAAATTCGGGATTGCAAACCAGGTTGGAAAATAATTACCTTAATTGCCAATTCAATGGGGGCATCTTGGCAATTCAAAACAGCCAAAGATGTATTCAATGAATTAGCAAAGCAAGTCCATCCATTTAATGGAATGAGTTATGAATTAATTGACAAACATCAAGGATTAGTTTTGGGGCGAGCAAATCATCCCGACGAAGTTTTAGTTAATTATGTGTCACACTATATGAAACCTGATTGATAACAATATAAAAGAACAATGAACGAATTAATTTGGATAATTATCGAAGCTCTTATTAAAGCAATAATAATAATCAACTTATTGCTTGTGTCGGCTGCAATTTCGGTTTATTTAGAACGCAAGATTTCAGCTTGGATTCAATACCGTATTGGCCCAAATCGAGTTGGACCATTTGGTTTGTTACAACCTTTTGCTGACGTATTCAAATTATTTATGAAAGAAGATATAATACCAAAAGGAGCAAACAAATTTTTTCACGGTGTTGCTCCTGTAATTACTTTGGGCATCGCTCTAAGTGTTTATGGAGTGATACCTTTTGGTGATCCATTCAAAATTGGCGAAAAAGTTATCCAAATGGGGATTGCACCTCAAGCCGACGTCGGAATTCTTTTTATTTTAGCTTTAACTTCGGTCGGTGTTTATGGAATTGCCTTAGCTGGTTGGTCATCGAACAACAAATATTCGCTTTTAGGAGGCTTGCGTTCTTCGGCTCAAATGATTTCTTACGAATTATCAATGGGACTTGCTATTCTCTCGGTTATTGTTATATCAGGTTCTTTTTCTCTTTTGGACATAGTCAATCAACAATATAGCCATTGGAATGGATTTCGATGGAACATTTTTCTGCAGCCAATTGGATTTATTATCTTCTTTATCACTTCCTTAGCCGAAACAAATCGAGCACCATTCGACCTTCCCGAAGCCGAACAAGAATTAGTATCAGGCTATAATACGGAATATTCTGGAATGCGTTTTGGTATGTTCTTTTTGGCTGAATATGCAAATATGGCAACTTCGGCTGCAATAGTCTCACTATTGTATTTGGGAGGTTGGACCTTGCCATTCGACCCCGCTATTATCGGTTTGCAACCTGGAACTTGGCAATTGGCTGTGTTTCAATTCTTAGTGCTTGTTTTCAAAATATATTTCTTAATTTTTGTAGTTATCTGGATTCGTTGGACAATACCCAGATTCCGCTATGATCAATTAATGAATTTAGGTTGGCGTGTGTTATTACCACTTTCTATTATCAATTTTATCGTAACAACACTTGTTGTATTGTTAGTAAAATAAATTAGGTCAGACAAATGAACATAAAGGAAAATATAGAATCAAATAGATTGTCTTTCTGGGAAAAATTATATTTGCCAGAAATAGCAAAAGGTTTGGCATCCACATTCAAAGCAATGTTCGAGCCCAAATTCACCCGCACCTACCCGGAAGAAAAAATGAACCCCAGTCCATCATTTCGAGGTCGCCCAGTTTTAGTTTTAGAGGAAGATGGCGAGCGTTGTGTAGCTTGTGGATTGTGTTCTCGAGTTTGTCCAGCTTTAGCAATCGAAGTTCAAGCCGCCGAAACCAACCAAGAAAAAGAGCGTTATCCAAAACTATTCGAAATCAATATGTTGCGTTGTATCTTCTGTGGTTATTGCGAAGAAGTCTGCCCCGAAGAAGCAATTGTGATGGGCAAAGATTATGAACTTGTTTTTACAAGTCAAGAAGATGCAATTTTGCCAAAAGAAAAACTATTAGTTCCAATTACAGAATTGCAAGATAGGTTGGAATGGCTCCGGCAGTATAAATAGACACCCACTTTTTGTATTATAAAATTTAGGATATACAATGAAAATTCGTGAAGAAGACGCCCTTAATTATCACAGTTCTGGTAGAAAAGGGAAAATTGAAGTTATTACCACAAAACCTTGTGAAACTCAATGGGATCTGTCGTTAGCTTACTCTCCAGGAGTTGCAATTCCTTGTTTAGCTATCGAAAAACAGCCCGAAAAAGTCTTTGAATACACAGCCAAAGGAAATTTGGTTGCAGTTATTTCGAATGGCACCGCTGTTCTGGGATTAGGCAATATTGGTGCGCTTGCAGGCAAACCCGTAATGGAGGGCAAAGGAGTTTTATTCAAGAGATTCGCTGATATCGATGTGTTCGATATCGAAATTAATGAATTAGACCAAGAAAAAATGGTTCAAATTATCGAAGCTATATCGCCAACTTTTGGGGGAATAAATTTAGAGGACATCAAAGCCCCCGAATGCTTTTATATCGAAGAGAAATTGAAAGAAAGGTTGGATATTCCAGTATTTCACGATGACCAACACGGTACAGCTATAATTAGTGGAGCTGCTTTGTTGAATGCATTAGAATTGGTTGGTAAAGACATAAGCAAAGTTAAAGTAGTTTACAACGGTGCAGGGGCATCCGGAATTGCTTGTGCAAAATTTCATATTTCATTGGGAGTAGACCCCAAAAACGTTATTATGTGCGATACAACTGGTGTTATCTATAAAGGTAGAACAAAAGGAATGAATCCGTTCAAAGAAGAATTTGCTGTCGAAACCGAAGCAAGAACACTCCAAGAAGCGTTGGTTGGTGCTGATGTATTTGTTGGATTATCCGTAGCCAACACAGTAACCCAGGAAATGGTAAAATCAATGGCTGATAACCCAATAATATTTGCTATGGCAAATCCCGATCCCGAAATTACATACGAAGACGCAATTGCTGCACGTCCAGACGTAATTATGGCAACAGGCCGATCTGATTACCCAAACCAAGTGAACAACGTTTTAGGCTTCCCATTCATTTTCCGCGGAGCTTTGGATGTTCAAGCAACAAAAATTAACGAAGAAATGAAACGCGCAGCAGCCTATGCATTAGCCCATTTGGCTAAAGAGCCAGTTCCCGAATCTGTTAAAGCAGCTTATGGAGGTATTGATTTAAAATTCGGTAGAGAATATATTATCCCCAAGCCATTCGACCCAAGAGTTCTCACTTGGGTGGCACCAGCAGTTGCAAAAGCAGCAATGGAAACTGGTGTAGCTCGCAAACCAATTACTGATTTCGACGCATATCGCAGTCAATTAGATATTCGAATGGGACGCTCTATGTCGATTATGGCTTCCCTTACCCGAAAAGCAACACAACATCCCAAATCAATTGTCTACGCCGAAGGAGATAATCCAAAAATAATCAAATCCGCTGCTTTGGCTTATGAACGTGGTTTGGCAAAACCAATTTTAATCGGTAATGAAGAAAGAATCAATCAAGTAGCCCAAAGCAACAACATCTCTTTGGAAGGTATTAAACTTGTCAATCCAAAATTATTCACAGATTTAGAAACATACATCGAAGAATACTTTCAATTAAGGCAACGAAAAGGCGTTACCAAAGAATCAGCAACAGCTACAATGCTACGAAGTCCAAACCACTTTGCTGCAATGATGGTTCGACTTGGCGATGCCGACTCGATGCTATCGGGCTTATCGTATCACTATCCCGAAACAATTCGTCCAGCTTTAGAAATAATTGGTAAAGATAGCAAATACGAAGTAGTTTCGGGTCTCTACATAGTATCGGTAAAAGGCAAAACCTATTTCCTCGCTGATACAACAGTTAACATCGATCCAACTGCAAATCAATTAGCTGATATAACAATCCAAGCAACAAACTTTATTTCGATATTCGATATCAAACCAAGTGTTGCATTACTATCCTATAGCAATTTTGGGTCTGCAAAAGGACCTTCACCCGAGAAAATCCGACAAGCACTAAGAATAATCAAAGATCGTAAACCAGATTTAATAATCGATGGCGAAATACAAGCAAACGTTGCTTTGGATAAGAAAATCCTTAGCGAAACTTTTCCATTTTCGCCATTAAAAGATCTCGAACCAAATGTATTGATTTTCCCAAATTTAGATTCGGGCAATGTTGCCTACAAATTGCTATACTCAATTGGAGGCGCCAGAATTATTGGTCCAATTTTACTTGGGTTAACTAAATCGGTTCACGTATTGCAACGAGGCGACGATGTTGATGATATATTAAACATGACTGCTATTGCAGTTGCCGATGCCGAAAGAAAAGCCAAGAAATAATTTAGTAAAATTATTTTTTTCATCACACTTATTCATAAAAGGGTTGATAAATTGTTTATCAACCCTAATTTTTATCAAACATTTTGAATAATTTTGCATTCTATGATTAAAAAGAAAATTTCAGATACGGAATTAATATTAAACCGTGACGGGAGTATCTATCACCTGCATCTTTTGCCCGAAGACATCGGAGAAGTGATTTTACTTGTAGGCGACCCCAAAAGGACAAAATTGATAAGCAAACATTTTGAATCTATTGAAGTAAAAAAGAATAACCGAGAATTTCATTCCTACACTGGAACATATAAAGGCAAACGAATCACAACTCTGTCCACTGGTATTGGAACCGACAACATAGATATCGTATTGAACGAATTGGATGCCTTGCTTAATATTGATTTTAAAACTAAAATGCCCAAGGAAAAACCAAACTCCTTAACTTTAATACGAATTGGAACTTCAGGTGCACTTCAGCCCGACATCCCCGTTGGTTCATTTGTTGTAAGCACCAAAGCCATCGGATTTGATGGGTTAATTAATTTTTACAAAAATCGTGAAAAAATATGCGATATTAATTTCGAAAATCAATTTAAAGAATATATTGGCTGGAATAATTTGTTGCCATCACCATATGTAGTAGATGCCTCATACGATCTGCTAAAAAAAATATCAAATATATTTATTAAAGGTATAACGATATCTACTCCAGGATTTTATGGTCCACAAGGACGAATTTTACGTTTACCAATATGGGATCCATCAATTAATTTTAAAATTCGACAATTCCATTACTATGGGGATAGAATTATCAATTACGAGATGGAAAGTTCTGCTATTTATGGTTTAGCAAAGCTAATGGGTCATAACGCTCTTACGGTATGCATTATCCTTGCAAATCGAATAGAAGGTACTTTTTTAAAAAATTATCAAAAAAAAATCGATGAACTCGTTGAATATACGCTAGATCATATTATAAAATGATTTATTAATATATTCATTAATTAGAAAAGAAAAAAGGCTTGTGGATTTGTACCACAAGCCTTTTTTTTCGTCTGACAAAAATCTAATAGTTGCGTCTGGAACCACCGTTGCGATTGTAACCGCCACGATTTTGATCCCTATCGTTTCTTTTTTCTCTTGCTTCATTAACAGTAAGCTGGAAACCTTTGTATTCAGCACCGTTTAATTCTTCAATAATTTTTTTGCCATCAGCATCGTTCATTTCCACAAACCCAAAACCTTTGGATCGACCAGTAACGCGGTCTGTTATAACTCTTGCTGATATTACTTCTCCGTATTCGGAAAAGATTTCTGATAGTATTTGCCCGGTTGTATCATAGGGCAAATTTCCAACATAGATATTCAAGAAAAACTCCTAAATGTTTAAAAAAAATGCAGTTTGTCTGCGGTATTAAATTTTTGAAATGATGTAAACTTTATTTTTTACTTTTCAATTATTTAATAATGTAAAATTAAGAATAAAAATTGGATAAACAATACTTTTTATTAAAATAATTATTGTTTTTTATATTTAATAAAAAATAATACCTATAATTTGTCAAAATAATTACTTTTACCAAAAATTAATTGCCTTAAAAAACCAAAAATTAAAATAATCTATACCAATAATAAATAATTTTACTTTTTCGTAATTTTGAAGTTTATGTAAAATTATGAATTAAAAATGGTAAAATTAGATACAATAATATCATTGGCTAAGCGAAGAGGCTTTGTTTTTCAATCATCCGAAATATATGGTGGATTAAATGGTTTTTGGGATTATGGACCATTAGGAGTTGAATTACTCAATAATTATAAACAAGCTTGGTGGCGCGAAATGACATATCGCGACGACATCGTTGGAGTAGATGCAGCCATCATAATGCATCCGAAAACCTGGATTGCAAGTGGTCATGTTGCCCAATTTTCGGACCCAATGATTGATAATAAAGTTAGTAAAGCCCGTTATCGCGCTGATAATTTGATTGAGGAATTTATTCAAAAATTACGAAATAAAAACAAAATTGATTTAGCTAACGAGATAGAAACAAAATTAAATAAAGCTGAAAAAAACGAAGATTATTACCAAATAATCACAACTTATCAAATTCCAGATCCAGTTTCGGGAACAACCGATTGGACCGAAGTGCGTAATTTTAATCTTATGTTCAAAACTTATGTAGGTCCGGTCGAAGACGAATCAAGTATAGTTTATTTGCGACCCGAATCTGCACAAGGGATCTTTGTTAACTTCAAAAATGTTATGGATTCGGCTCGAATGCGACCACCATTCGGTATTGCTCAAATTGGCAAGGCATTCCGAAACGAGATTAACACCAAAAATTTCTTGTTCCGTACTCGTGAATTTGAACAAATGGAAATGCAGTATTTTATTAAACCTGGAACCGAAAAAGAATGGTTTGAATATTGGAAAGAGCAACGTTGGAATTGGTATTTGAAAATGGGAATGAAAGAAAGCAAAATGAGATGGAAAGTTCACGAAAAATTAGCTCACTATGCTAATTATGCTGTAGATATTGAATTCGAATTTCCTTTTGGTTTTGGCGAAATCGAAGGAATTCACTCAAGAACTGATTTTGATTTATCAAATCATCAAGCCCATTCAGGTAAGAAATTGGAATATGTGGATACCGTAAACCAAGAACGATACGTACCTTATGTAATCGAAACATCTGGTGGTGTATCGCGTGGATTTATGGCAATACTTTGTAATGCCTATGACGAAGAAAAAATTGTTGAAGAGGGCAAAGAAGAAATTCGCGTCGTGATGCGGTTCAATCCTCGTTTGGCACCAATAACATTAGCAGTTTTCCCATTAGTAAACAAAGACGGAATGCCCGAATATGCCCACAAAATCTACAAAGATTTACAAAAGTATTTCCCAACACAATACGATACTTCGGGTGCTATTGGGCGTCGATATCGACGACAAGACGAAATTGGAACTCCATTCTGCGTTACAGTTGACGGACAAACATTAGTAGACCACACAGTTACCATACGTAATCGCGACTCAATGTTACAGGATAGAATACTCGTCAGCAAAATTAGGGAATACATCGAAGAAAGAATTGATTTGTAAAAATTGAATAAAACTTATAGAATTTTTCTAATTGTTATTTTAAAAACATAAAAGAGTGCTGAAAAATTCGGTTAATTTAATTCCTGTATAATTTTTTCAATTTCTGCTTCGTTAGCAATATATGGTATTGTAACTTTCAGCTTTGGTTCTTTTTCCATTGCTCTTTTGATTGTGTTTACGGCTCCTTGGTTTCGTGCCCAGCTTCTTCGTGAAATTCCATTATTTACATCCCAGAAAAGCATAGATTTCAAGCGTCTTTCGCTATCGGGTGAGCCATCGATAACCAAACCAAAACCACCATTGATAACCTCTCCCCAGCCAACGCCTCCTCCATTATGCAAACTAACCCAAGTTGCACCCCGAAAAGCATCACCAACAAAGTTTTGCACAGCCATATCGGCAGTAAATTGAGAGCCATCATAAATATTCGCAGTTTCGCGATATGGCGAGTCTGTTCCCGACACGTCGTGGTGGTCCCGTCCCAGGACAATTGGAGCCGATATTTCACCTTTGGCAATGGCATCGTTGAATGCTTTTGCAATTCTCATTCTACCTTCGGCATCAGCATACAAAATTCTTGCCTGGGAACCAACTACTAATTTATTTTTACTAGCCTCTGTAATCCACTTTAGATTATCTTCTAATTGTTGCTTTATTTCCGTTGGACAAGTCGTGAGCATATCCTCGATTACTTTTTGAGCAATTTTGTCTGTTTTTTCCAAATCTGCTGGATTGCCAGAAGTGCAAACCCACCTAAATGGTCCAAATCCGTAATCAAAACAAATTGGTCCCATAATGTTTTCTACATAGGATGGATACTTGAATTTTTCTCCATTCATTATATTTGCCCCAGCTCGCTTGGACTCCAATAGAAAAGCATTTCCGTAGTCCCAAAAATACATACCTCGATCGGCTAGCTGATTGATCGCATCAACTTGACGGATAAGTGAATCTTGGACATATTTCTTGAACTCTTCGGGGTTTCGAGCCATTAATTCGTTGGATTGTTCAAATGTTAATCCAACGGGATAATAACCTCCCGAAAATGGATTGTGTAGTGAAGTTTGGTCGGAACCTAATTCCACAACAAAATCCAATTTTGCGACTTTTTCCCATAAATCAACTACGTTGCCCAAATAACCAATGGATACCGCTTCTTTATTTTGACGAGCCTTCTCGGCTCGAAGTAGCAGCTTGTCCAAATCATCGTAATATTCGGTTAACCAACCTTGTTCATATCGTTTGAGCAAAGCTTTGGGATTAATTTCAGCAATTATACCTACAGCACCTGCGATAACAGATGCTTTTGCTTGAGCACCCGACATTCCTCCTAATCCGGAAGTTACAAAAACTTTTCCTGCTAATGTTTCGCCAGTTCTAAGTCGTTCGGCATTCATTAATGTTATTGTTGTTCCGTGGACAATGCCTTGTGGTCCAATATACATATACGAGCCAGCAGTCATTTGTCCATATTGAGTAACGCCCAAGGCATTATATTTTTCGTAGAGCTCTTTGGAACTATAATTCGGAATCATCATACCATTGGTGACCACAACTCGGGGTGCATCGGGGTGGGATGGAAAAAGTCCCATTGGATGACCGGAATACATCACCAAAGTCTGGTCCTCGGTCATTTCGGCTAAATACTTCATTGTCAATCTGTATTGAGCCCAATTTTGGAATACTGCACCATTTCCGCCATATGTAATTAATTCGTAAGGATGTTGAGCAACAGCAAAATCCAAGTTATTTTGTATCATCAGCATTATTGCGGCTGCTTGACGACTTTTGGCTGGATACTCATAAATTGGTCGAGCATAAATAGGATGTTTTGGGCGAAGGCGATACATATATATCCGCCCATATTCTTTCAATTCGTTAGCAAATTCTTTTGCCCAAAAATTATGAGTTTCGGGTCGAAAATATCTCAATGCATTCTTGATTGCAAGGACCTTTTCCTTTGGACTCAAAATATCCCGACGCTTTGGAGCACGATTAATATTTAAATCAAAATTTGGTAATTCAGGTATATAATCTGGGATTCCCTCTAATATTTCTTCTTGAAAACTTTTCATAGTCATCCACTCTATTTAATTTTTGGATTGATTTTCGATTTTATCAATTTCTTCGTCTGTTAAGTTATTATTTTTGGTTAATTCGTAAAATTGTTCCCAAGTGAATAATCCAGCATCGTGTCCGTCACCCCAAAAGGGTTGAATTCCATAGTTCCCAACTGGTTTCAAATCCTTTAATTCATACTTTCCTGGTTTAAAGGTGTTGAATGAGGGAACGGATATCCTTTTCTTTCCATCGATGCTGGGGAATTCTTCGCCAGCACATTCAGCACAAGGACAATTATTTCGCAAAACTTGCAATTTTATTCTATATACTTCATTATTGCCCCAATCTACCTGTAAATAATATGATTTGGGTCGGGATATTTTTCGGGGTGCATTCATATTTTTTCCTTTAATTTTTTTAGAATTATTTCGGGATAATTTGTTCCAATTCCTTGTACACGATAATTCATAGCCTTTTCTAACAGTTCAACTGTATCTACATCGTAAACAGCAATTGGAATTTTGTTTAGTTTTGCATTGTTATTAAAATTATCGTCCAACTCATTAATAGAACAAATCACTACATCACATTTTGATACATATTGCAAATCAGTTGGCAACAAATTTGAATCGGGAATTTTTATAGCTCCAATATTCAAATATTTGTTAGTTTTTCTTATTATTTTTAATAAATTATAATCAAAAGATACGAATATAGTTTTTTCTGCATATTTATACTTTTCAATTAATTTTAGCACTTCTTGAACAAATTCGTTAGGACGCTGTGAAAATGGCTTCAATTCCAAAACCAAATAAACTTTATCGTGGATTAATTCCATAACTTGTTCCAAAGTTGGTATATGTTCGTTTTTGAATTTACTATCGAACCAAGAACCAACTTCCAATTCCAATAAATCGCTATAATTGCAGTCGCTTATTAACTTATTTATATTCGATATTCTCCCCAAATTGTCATCGTGAATGGCAACAACATAGTTATCTTTGGTTAGATGAACATCAACTTCGATAGCTGGAATACCCGATTCAATCGCTTTTTGATAGGCAGACAAAGTGTTTTCGGGTGCATTACCCGAGTCGCCACGATGAGCAACGGCTAAAAACCGATGTTTAATGTAATATTTTTTTAATGATATCATTTATGACATTCTCTGAGATAAAAATTATATTTTTAATTCCAAATTTTTAATTTCTCTTCAATGGCAATTCCACATAAAAAATTGTTCCTTCATTTTCGTTAGACTTGAAATCGACTTTACCACCCAAATATTTTTCGGTTAGTAATTTAACGCTATATGTACCAAGTCCTCTTCCCAATCCTTTTGTCGAAAAAGAGCGTTGAAAAATTTGAAGTTGTACATCAAATGGCATTACCGTTGAATTTTGTACCCAAAATACAATCTTATCATCCTTTGTGCGGACGCCTAAATGAACTGCAGAACCTTCATTTACTGCTTCGAGAGCATTTTTAGTTAAATTTCCGAGTATTCTTTTAAGCAAAGTATGATCCGTGAAAAAAGTTGTATCCACAGAATCTTTATCTATATTAATAGTTTTACTTTTTGCTACTAAATGATTTTGGTAAATGTTTTTAACAGAGTTTAATAAATCCAAAGTATTAACGGGATCATTTGAAATTTCCAAGGAACCATTTTCGGCAGATACTAAAATCCTTTGTGCATTAATTTCGTCCATCAATGTCGAAGCTATATCGAACAAAATGTCTTTGAACTCTGTGATTTCTTCGGGGCTTTCTTTAATTACTTGAGAAATACCCAACAAACCACCAGCAGTATTGGTTATGTCGTGAAAAAAAATTCTTTCTAATGCATTTCGGCGTTTTTCGGAACTGATGTCCTGAATTGCAAAAATGGAATATTTATTGCCATTATATTCATATGGTGAAGCCCATACTTTAAAATCATATGCATTGTTATCGTGATCGATTATACGACATTCCTCAACACTAATTTGCCCTATTAAACTTTGTTGAATGGCATTTACCGCACCACACTTTGAGCAAAAAATTGTAGTTCCACAACCACCCTTGTTTTTGTTACTATGTTGGCAATTGAGAATTTCTCCAGGTCGTAACCCTAAGACTTTATCAATACTTTCAATGCCTAAAAGTTCACTTAATCGAAGATTAGCATAAACAACTTGGCGTTTGCTATTCAGTATCATCAATACATCGGGAATTGAATCTGTTATTGCGCGAATTTCAGGTAATTCAAGTAATTGGTGATATTTATCTTGGATTACATCCAAGTTTTCGCGCTCTGCTGGAGCAAATTCGGTGTAATTGATTTTGTCGTTGATTTCTTCCATACTCATATTTCATTAATTTTATTTTTCATTATTTTTATATTTTCTTGAATATTGCCTTCGAATACACCAGAACCACTGACTAAAATATTTGCTCCTGCTTGTACTATGGGTATTATATTGTCTATTTTAACTCCCCCATCAACTTCAATTTCGACGTTTTTAAGATTATTTTTGTTTAAAAAATCATTAAGTAATTCCATCCGTTTAAAATAATTACTAATAAATTCTTGCCCTCCAAAACCGGGATTAACAGTCATAATCAAAATAAAATCGCAATATTCGGCTGCCGAGAAAGCAAATTCTATAGGTGTTAACGGATTTAAGGCAACACCTGCCTTCACACCAAATGATTTTATCAACATAAGTGAGCGATGTATATGGGGAACAGCTTCAACGTGAAACGAAATATAATTGCTACCGTATTCAGCAAATTTAGGAATTAAACTATCGGGATTAGTTACCATCAAATGGGTTGATATTGGTAAGTTGGTGATTTTTCGGATATGTTGTAGAATTAGTGGACCAAAAGTTAAATTTGGCACAAAATGATTATCCATAATGTCCAAATGCAGCATATCAGCACCTGCAGTTTGGCATTGTTCAATGTCGGATTGCAAATTGGCAAAGTTTGCCGACAGTAAGGAAGGTGCTATTTTAATTTGTTGTTTCACTTCCAATCTCTTTGCTTGACTTACTTTCTTGTTTGTGTGGACGAGATAATTTGTATAATCTTTCGAGCGAACTTAGAACTTTTGCAAAAAACGTCCCTTCGGGATAGTTACCGTTTTCGTCCATTTTGCCAGCTTCCATACCAAAAAGCAATGGAACAGCATCTTCAACTTTTTTAATTGAGTAAATTTTGAAATTACCAGATTTAACATCTTCGATAATTTCATCGTCGAGCATTAAGTCCTTAACATTTTGTTCGGGAATTATACATCCTTGCTTGCCCGTAAAACCTCTGTTTTTACAAATTTCCCAAAAACCACGAATTTTTTCGTTAACACCACCAATTGGTTGGGCATCACCTTTTTGGTTCATCGATCCAGTTATAGCAATAGATTGATTTATCGGATATTTTGCAATAGCCGACATCAAAACTAATATTTCAGCAAGTGAAGCACTATCACCATCAATGCCTCCATAAGATTGTTCGAACGCTATAGTTGCCGAAAGCGACAAAGGAAACTTTTGGGCAAATCTTTCTCGTAGAAATCCCGAAATAATTAATACAGCTTTGTTGTGGATGGCACCACTCATTTGGGCTTCTCGCTCTATATTGATAATACCAGCATTGCCAACGCTAACTGTCGAAGTTATTCGGGCTGGTTTGCCAAAAGAATAAATACCATCATTATAAATTGTCAATCCATTGATTTGTCCAATGCGTTCTCCAGTTGTTGATACCATTATAATATCATCCAGTATCTCTTGCTTTATTTTTTCATCTAACAGATTGTTTCGATAACGCCTGATTTTTAATGCCTTGTCGATGGCTTCTCGATTTATCAATTGATTGTTATTATCGGAATAATATGATGCTTCGCGAACCAAATCGGCTAAATCCGAGAATTTTAAAGTCAATTTATCTTGTGAACCAGCAAACTCTGCTGCCCATTCCACCACACGAGCAACTCCATCTGGAGTTAGATGTGGTAATTTTTCGTCCCTACAAATTCGTGAAATAAAACGCACATAATTTTTGATAAGTTCTTCATTTTTCTTTGTATAATAATCAAATTGTGCATTTATTTTAAATATCTTTTTGAAGCCTTTTTCGTATTCATAAAGCAAATGATACAGAGTTTGTCCTCCAATAATTATCACTTTCACCTGTATGTCGATTGGCTCGGGCTTTAAATAGGATTGAGATATCTGAAAATAAACATCAACTGGTTGAATTTCCAATTTATTGTATAACAATACTCGTTTGAGTGCCTGCCAAACACCTGGTTCAAGAAATAAATCGTCGGCATTTACAATCAAATAACCTTGGTCGGCACGAAGCAAGGCTCCTGCCTTGATTTTGCTGAAATCTGTTTTCCAAAACCCTCGTTTATCATATGTTTTTTCGATTGTGCCGAATAAATTTGAATAAGATGGAGTGGTCTCGACGATTATTGGAGGGGATTTGGTTTCGGAATTATCCAAAATTACATTTACTGTGAAAACCGAAAAAACATCAGAATCTGTTATATTTTCGTCTGAGTTTTGTATGGGAGCATCTGATGATTTTATGAAAATATGTAGATTTTTCAAAATATATTCTTTGGCAGATTCCACATAGTTTTTGATTTTTTCGTTATTGGCAAATGTTTCCTCAATTTCTTTGAAAGTTGTGTTGATAACAACCGACGAAGTGCTTCGGTCCAATTCGTGAAGATTTGCTTTCATTTCTTGGAGCATCTTAAAGCTTTGACGAGAGAGATTAAAAATTTCGGCGTGAAAAATTTGGTAATTTTTGTAGAATTCTTCAGCTTGTTTTGGGGTGATTTTCTTTTCGGCAACTAACTGTTCGATTTGGTTTATGTGGACTGGTTGTCCGTCAATCAAAGGAAAGACATCTTGGATGACCAAGCCCTGTTCACTTTCGTAATTTCCTCGAATCAACCCAAATGGTTTAATCTTGTCGTCGAATTCCGAAAGAATCTGGTTTTCCTTTTGTTGATATGTTTCGAATATTTTTCTTTTGGCATTTTGATAATCGTCCTCTTCGAATAATTTTGGCAATCTTTTGCGTAAATAGTTTACTGCATCTTCCATCGATTTTGCCAACTTTTTGCCTTCGCCTTGGGGCAAACGAATTAAAATGGGTTTATCGGAATTCACAAAATTGTTGACATAGCAGTAATCATAAAAAGTGTGCGAATAGCCTTCCACTTGCTCTAGTATTGCTTTTACGGTTGATAAACGACCTGTTCCAGCCAAACCAGTAACAAAAATATTGAAACCTTTTGCAGCAACTTTAGCTCCAATTTTAATTGATTCGATTGCTCTTGGCTGGCCAACAATTTCGTTTAGTGTTTCGACATCTGCTGTACTTTCAAAGTTAAAAATATCAATCGGACAATTCCATCGGAGCTCTTCTGGTTTCAATTCCCGATAATTACTTTCACCACTATTAGTCAATATCAATGATTTTTTGGTGTTTTTCTTTTTCATTTATTATTTTGTTTTGCATTTGTTAAGATTACTAAACTAACAAAAATCCAGCCTAAAATATCCAAATTTAATGTTTTTTTAAAAAAAGCCAAGCAAAGACTGGTTAGACCATAACCTAACACAATTTGCTTTGCTTGGCATATCCGTTTAAAATTCGTTGTAACTTTATATTTAAATTTTAAACATTATTCCGGCATAAAATGTTCTTCCGGCCATTGGTAAACCCCATTGCGACAATTTATATTCGTCTGTCAGATTGTTCACCCTAACGAATAATTCGGTTAAATAAGTGTTGCCCAACAAAATCGAGTGGGATAAACGAAGGTTTAATAATAAACTAGGGTCTATTTCCACAAATTTTGTTCCATCCTCGGGATCGCTGTCGTATTGTTTGCCAACGAACTCCAATTCAAGTTGGGGTTTTAATCCAAAATCGAACTTGTAGTTTGCCGACAGACCAGCTACAATATCGGGTTTTTGAACCAAATGTTCAACCTCTTTTCCACCAGTTTTGGCTTTGATGTTCATATAAGTGAAAAATGCGTGAATATCCGAATTTTGTATTGGTGAATAGTATAAACTTAAATCCACTCCCGAAATTGTTGCTTCGCTATAATTTACTCTCATTCTTCTTCGCAAGGAATCTTGCTCTTTGGATAGGCGAATCCTCTCTATTAAATCAGTGTAATTATTGTAAAATACCGAAAAATTTGCTTCAATATTTCTGCCTATAATATTAGCACCCAACTCGGTCAAAACACCTTTTTCGGGTTCCAAATCTGGATTGGTTTTGAATGAACCCAATGCACCATCGTATTGTTCTCTCATCGATGGGAATCGAGTTCGACGGCTTCCACTTAAATAAATCGAAAGATATTCGGTAAAATCATATTTCAAAATTGCAAAGGCAGAAAAGTCCTTTTGTTTTGTATTTTCAGCTTCTTTGAATAATCCAGTTTTTGGAGTTATGTTGTAGTCGTAGCCAAGTCCTATATTGATATCAAAGTTTCCTATCAAACCACGGTACTCCAACCCTGGACTATATGTATTTTGAGAATAAATATCATCAGGCTTATTATTAATGTGTTGCTTGTGCTCGGTCGTAAAACCATTAAACACAAAAGAAAGATATTGATTGTCCAGCAATTGATAAATCAATGACAAACGACTGCCAACGACAAAATCTTTATCGTATTGACTTTCGACAATTTCCTTGTATTCAAATGATTTATACGAATCAATTTGCTGCGAAAAATCATCATACCATAAATTCACTTTAAGGTCCAAATTATTAATCAACGAAATTTGACCATTTAAATTTACAATCAAACGGTCACGTTGAGGATATCGCCAAAATCTTGCCAAACTTCCAGCAAAAGTTTCGGGAGCAACTCCTTTTTCTTGTTTTGTATAATTAAAGGACAAACCGATTTTTCCTATATTCATAAACGAATATTCACCTCTCAAGTAAGCATTAAATCTATTATAATCAGTATTGGTTCTCAATGCGGAATTTGACAACTGATTACCTAAGCTATCAGGAGCATTTCCCGACATCAAAAATCCGTCCGAACGAGAATAAGAAAGGTTTGCAAGATAGTTAAAATTGCCACTTTTACCATCATTGATTATAGAATACGACTGCGTATTGCCATCGCCAATAGTTGCTTTTAACATAAGTCCATACCCGTTGTTTGCTCTTTCGATTGTGGTTAGCGATACCGCACCACCCAGAACATTCGGACCATAAAACATAGAATTACCTAATTTGTTCACTCTAATATTACCTATAATATCTATTGGAACAAAGGTTAAATCCAAACGATTGTCCCAAGGAACATTTATCGACGCACCATCCAAAAACAATCCCAATTGACGTTCGCCAGCACCCCGCAAAAAAAGCATACTTTCGCCCCTTGAATTTGTCCGAATAACACCCGATGGAACAAAATGCTGCAAATCCGAAAGCGATATAACATCACTACTTTGAATTACATAATAAGGAATATTAACCACTGAAGGATTTATTAGTTTTTCTTGACCAATTTTGTCGTTTAATATTTCTATTTCACCTATTTTGTAAATCTTTAGCGTATCAAAGTTGGATGAATAAGCAATAAAATTAATTTGAATTGTTATGAATATTAATAAAATTATTTTTTTCATTTTTTTTCTCCATTTTCATTGTTTGTGAAATACTTTTTTAAATTTAACAAATAAATACGCAAACTCTCGAAAAAGTTTGTAAAAACACAATTTAGTTTGTTTGATTAATATGAATTCGATAAAGGTTATGATTTAAAGATTTTAGGAGGTGGCTCAGGAACATCCTTAACCATATTCAATGTAGTATTTAAAAAGAAATAAGATACTTGCAATTTACGAAAAAGATATAATGGTAGATTGCTTGAAAAAAGGATATAAAAGTTGTATAATAAAAGTATTGATTTCAAAATGGGCAATTCGGGCAAAAAATTCCCCGATTTTGCAATTCTGCCAATCAAAGCAGATATTTGTATCATTTCGGTAATATCGAGATAACAAACGAAGGTAACACTGTCGGAAGATTGAACAAACTTAACAATATCGTAGATGTTGCCATTATAATAAAATTCATCTTGACTGATAAATTTTAAAATTGCTTTATTTTTTTGTAAATCTTTTTTACTAAAAGACAAGTTAACGAGATGGTGCTTCAAAATTTCGGACTTTAGCTCTCTGCGAATTTGTTTTCGCCAGTTCTGTTGCCAAATACTAAAATAAACAGGTCTAAATGTGTCAATTAGCCCTACCAGGAAAATTAAAAATATTACTAAAAATTTTTTCAAATTATTAGCAATGTAAACTTTTCACAAAATTACAAATATAAAAACATAATATATAATGTATAAACGAATACAAAAAGTAAATTCATAAAAATCTGATTTATTCGTCACTTTGATTTTAAGTAGATTAAAATGACAGCTAAAGAAATAAGACAATCATTTTTAGATTTTTTTCGCTCCAAAGACCACAAGATAGTACCATCATCACCAGTGGTTCCCTATGGCGACCCCACTTTGTTATTTACCAATGCGGGGATGAACCAATTCAAGGATGTCTTCCTCGAAATTGGTACCCGAGAATATAAGCGAGCAGCCGATACTCAAAAATGTATTCGCGTTAGCGGCAAACACAACGACTTGGAAGAAGTGGGCGTGGATACCTACCATCACACATTTTTCGAGATGTTAGGCAACTGGAGCTTTGGAGATTACTACAAGGAAGAAGCCATTGCTTGGGCTTGGGAATTGCTCACCGAGATTTGGAAATTACCCAAGGAAAGACTATATGCAACAGTATATAAAACTGATGACGAAGCATTTGAAATTTGGAAAAAGTATTTACCCGAAAATAGGATTCAGCGATTCGGCGAAAAAGATAACTTTTGGGAAATGGGCGAAACCGGTCCCTGTGGTCCTTGTAGCGAAATTCATTACGACAGAACATCGGATTTGAGTGGTGGGAAATTAGTTAACGCAGGAACACCCGATGTTATTGAAATTTGGAATTTAGTATTTATTCAGTACAACCGCCTTCCTAATGGTGAGTTGGAACCATTGCGTTCCAAACACGTCGATACAGGAATGGGATTCGAACGTATTGTAGCAGTTATTCAAAACAAAAAATCGAACTACGACACTGATGTTTTTTCACCAATAATCAATCAAATAGAGCAATTATCCTCCAAAAAATACACCGAAGAATTGACCAATCCCGATGGTATAGCAATGCGAGTGATGGCAGACCACATTCGCACCCTTTCCTTTGCAATTGCCGATGGTGCTTTTCCTGGCAATGAAGGACGTGGATATGTTTTAAGGCGGATACTTCGGCGTGCCTGTCGTTATGCACGAAATTTAGGTTTTACCGAGCCCGTGCTCTACAAATTAGTCGATTCGGTTATCGAAACTTTGGGTGATACATTTCCGGAACTAATAACCAGCAAGGAAGTTATCCAAAAGGTTGTTCGAGGCGAGGAAGAATCATTCCTTGCCACTTTGGACCGAGGATTATCCAAGTTCGAGGAAATTATTTCGAAATCCGAAACACAAGAAACCCGAACAATCAAGGGTGAAGATGCATTTTTGCTTTACGACACCTTTGGCTTTCCGTTGGACTTAACCCAATTGCTCGCACGCGAAAGAAATCTAACAGTCGACCAAATGGGTTTTGACAAGCAATTGTTACTACAAAAAGAGCGTTCTCGCAAAAATCGAAAGGAAATTTCCATCGAAATCCACATTCCTTCCACCGATTACTTTACCGAATTTACTGGATACACCGAGCTATCTTCGGAATCAAAAGTATTATGGGTTGAAGATAATAAAATTATTTTGGACCGAACTCCGTTTTATGTTGAAAGTGGTGGACAAGTTTCGGATACTGGAAATATAGTCATAGCTGGAGTTTCCTACCCCATAATTGATGTAGTAAAATCCGGAAATGCTCGTGTGCATATCTCCGAAGAAAATATCGAACCTGCAATTGGTTCCATAGCACTAGCCAATGTGGACAAAATTCGTCGTCGAAAGATAATGAAAAATCACAGTGCAACTCATTTAGTTCATCAAGCTTTGTATGAAGTACTAGGCGGACACGTCAAACAAGCAGGTTCATTGGTAAACGAACATTACCTTCGATTCGACTTCAATCATTTCGAAAAATTGAGCAAAGACCAAATCAAAACAATCGAAGAAATTGTCAACCAAAAGATTTTGGAAGAAATCGATGTGCAAGTGACCGAAATGAAATTGGAGGAAGCCCAAAAAAATCCTAAAATCAAAATGTTTTTTGGTGATAAATATGGCGAAATTGTACGCGTTGTTACTATGGACAAAAATTTCTCGTCCGAATTATGCGGAGGAACGCACGTCAAGAATACTGGCGACATTGGATTTTTCAAGATTATATCCGAATCGGCAGTTGCTGCTGGCATTCGTCGAATCGAAGCAATCACAGCTCCTGCTTTGCATTTCTATATTGAAAACTTGCAACAACAAATCAATCAAAAATTATCCGAAAAAGATGAATTAATAGAAAAAATCAAAACATTAGAAAAACAAGTTGAAAAAGTAAAATTGCAAGAATTGCAAAGCTCTTTGGATAATTTACTTAAAAACACCCGAGATTATAAAGGAATTAGCATTCTCACTGCAAAATTGGATGATGTTTCGATGGACGAACTTCGTTCAATTGGGGACGAAATTCGTAATAAATTTGGGAAAAATGCGATTGCTCTTTTATCGACAATTAACGAGGGCAAAGTGCAAATGTGTTGCGTTGTAACCGACGACCTAAAAAATACATATCCAGCAGGCAAATTGGTTGGTCGGGCAGCACAATTCCTTGGTGGCGGTGGTGGTGGCAAACCCCATATGGCAACTGCTGGAGGTAAAGATATTTCCAAATTACAAGAATTATTAGATAACTTCGAAAAAATTGCAATTGATTAATGGCAAAATTTCAGGACAGAATTAACATCTGTATCGTTGGCAAAACTAATGCTGGAAAATCAAGCCTTCTGAATTTGCTTTCAGGTCAAAAGGATTTTGCCATTGTGGATTCCAAGCCTGGGACAACCGCTGATACCGTTGTAACATTGATGGAAATTCACGGCATTGGCCCCGTTAAAATTTTTGATACAGCCGGAATCGACGAACAAGGTGAATTAGGAGAAAAAAAACGCAGAAAAACATTCCAAGCAATCGACGAATCCGATTTGTGCCTTATTACAATTGATAGTTGTCGTCTGGTTGATCCAAATGACAACTTTTTCGAGGAAAAACAAATCGACCTCTACATTTCAAGTAAAAACAAACAAGAACTCATAATATTCAATTTATTTGATACTAATTACTCCGAAGAAATATCAACTAAAGCAAAAAAACTTGCTGAAGAATTTGGCATACCATATCTTTTGTTGAATATAGCTGATTTAAACAATCAATTCTGTTTAATACAATTTATTATAGATAACTTCCACTACGAAAAAAAAAGTATCGATTTGTTCCCTAATCTAAAAGACAAAGGATTAGTTCTTCTCAACATACCAATGGACGAAGAAACACCCGAATTGCGACTATTACGTCCACAAGATATGGTTGTCGAGCGTCTTCTTCGCAATTACTTAACCCCTGTTTTGTATCGAATGAATTTGAAAAAGGCACGCAGCACCGACCCAAATGAAGTTCAATCCGAACACAAAAGATTTACAGAATTGGTAAACACATTAAAATCAAGTTCCGAAGGTTTGCAATTAATTGTTACCGATTCTCAAGCTTTCGATATCATCGGCAAATGGGTTCCAGACGACATTCCAGTAACTTCGTTTTCGATAGCAATGACCTATTTTATGACTTATGGAAATTTGGACTATTTAGTGCAAAGCACCTATAAATTGGATGATTTAAAGGATGGCGACTTGGTTCTAATTGCAGAGTCGTGTAATCACAATCGTCAATGCGACGATATTGGCACTCAGCAATTACCAAAACTTTTAAAAAAGAAAATTTCACCTAATTTGAAATTCGAGTTTGCTTTTGGGCGAACATTTCCCGATGATATCGAAAAATACAAATTGATTGTTCATTGTGGTTCGTGTATGACCGATCGCCAAAAATATTATTCACGAATTCAAAAATCCAAAGAAAAGGACATCCCTTTCACAAATTACGGAATGACAATATCATATTGCTTAAACAAAGAACTTTTCGATAGAGTGCTCGAACCTTTCAAGACAATTTAGCTCCTCGAAAGCTTTTTCAATAAATACAAGCATCCAATTCCATTAAAATTCAAACAAAAGATGGAATTGAAATATTTGCTTTTGTTATAGCTCAATTTGAAAGATGCGGTATTCTGATTCTCACTCGAGGCAGATTATATATCTTTGTTCCATTTATTAATGTGTGAGATGGATTTATTAAACGGATTATTGTGGAGGTGCCGGGAGTTGAACCCGGGTCCGAGATGGTTCAATTGCCGCTTCTACATACTTAGTTTACCTTTGATCGAAGATGCAACGAGCCGGTAAACGGGCTTTTGCACCTTTTGGTTTGTTTGTTTTCGCCCAATTCCCCAAACCAAGGAATTGAACTATCCGATTTACTTTCGACACCCATTCAATTCCGAATCGGAACAGAATTGATAGATGTTAGTTGCCGTTTTTTTAGGCAGCTAAAGCGTAGTTTTCGTTGGCATTTATGATTGACTGATTGTATTAACGAGCAACATCAGTCAAGCTCGGTATGCGGCAAGCAACATCCTTCACCCCGTCGAATCCAACACACCCCCATTTATATTTTTGAGAACTAATAGCTGATAATTTATTGACGTTTTTGAGGACTATTAATTTTAATTTAACGGAAGGGTGAAGTAAAATGTTGTTCCAATATCTAATTCGCTTTCCACCCAAATTTTGCCATTATGTTTCTCGACATATTCCTTACATAACAACAATCCCAAACCCGTTCCGGATTCGTTATGGGTGCCTTTGGTAGAACTTGCTGTGTCGATACGGAAGAGTTTTTGTACTTTATCGGGAGGTATACCAACCCCACTATCTTTGACTGCTACTAAATAGTGATTAGCATCAGAATTGATTTTGCCAATTATCTCGATTTGTCCACCGTCGCGAGTAAATTTAATTGCATTACTCACCAAATTACGGACTACAATAGTTATTAAGTTAATATCCCCGTTTACGAAAGCTGGCTCTTCGATATCACTTACAATATTGATTTTCTTATTTTTTGCTTGTAGATAAAGTTGAGATAGAACAGATTCGACAACGTTTTTAAAGTTGAACATTTCGGGGTTGAATGGTGTTTTGTTGCGTTGTGCAAGCGACCATTGCAATAGGTTTTCCAACAGTTCATAAACTGATTTAGCAGATTTGTTAATCTCGTCTAATAGTTCAATTTTTTCTTCATCACTAAAGGTATAGTAATCCTTATGCAAATATTCAATAGCAGTTTTGAAAGAGGATAAAGGATTTTTTAGGTCGTGAGCGATTATCGAAAACAATTTATCTTTAGTAGCATTTAATGTTTTTAATTCTTCGTTAATTTGAGTTAAATCGTGGTTCTGTTGCATTATTAATCTATTATTGTGCTCAATGCTTCTTACCATTGAATTGAAAACATTTGCTAACATTTCGAATTCATCATCAGTTTTTAATGATAATTTTACTTTTAAATCCCCTTTTGCAACTTGAAGGGTAGCTTTTTGTAATTCCACAACTGGTTTGGTGATAGTCTTGGCATAAAAGAAAGTTAATATCAAACCCGATATAACCGAAATTATCATTAAGGGATTAACAATATTTTGTGCAGTTTTGGCTTGTCGTTCAAGTATTTTGTATTTTGTATTAAAAATTCTATCTAATTCTGCTTCGTTCTGTTTAATAGAGAGAATGGAAAATCTTAATTTATTGAAGGCTTCGAGATAATCCTGAAAGCTTTTTGTATAGTTTTCCACAAAAAAAAGTGCAGAATCGGCTCCAGTATAAAAGCTTTTTAAACGCTTTTTCAATTTTTCTATATTTTGGTTAACCTTATTTACATATTCTTCGCGGTGCCTCATTATAAAATCTTTTTCACTTCGTCGGGCTTGCAACATCAACGATATTGCTTCATAGTCGTTAACTTTATAAAGAAATTTCTCTAAGTTATGGATATTTTTCCTAAAAACACCTTCTATTCCATCGTTTTCGGTTAATCCAATCAATTTTAAATTTTGTAGGAATGCATTGATATTCTTTTTGTACTCTGCAAATTCAATATTGAACTCTTTTTCATTGATAATACTTGTTAGTTTTGCAAGCGAATCTATAGATTTCAAGAAAGTCGTAATTTTTGCAGTATCCGTTTGATATGTCAAATGCAAGTCATCCCGACGGCGATGTTCCATCATTGTTAATTCTTTGCTAATTTCGTTATATTTTATAATCATTTGCGTAAACTTCTCTTTATCCGAAAGTTTATCGTACGATAAACTTGAAAGTAAGGAAATAATTACAATTACGGCAATCAAAATACCAGATAATGCCAAAAGTTTGAGAAATAAAGGAAAATTAATTTTTTTGTTTTCGGTTTCCAATTTTTTTGATATCGTTTTGTTACAAAATTAATTTTCAAATATTAATATAATGTTAAGAAAAAAATACTCAATAAAAGAATAAATATTCGTAATTTTGTAATCTTTAATATATTAATAAATATGCGAGCAATTATACCAGTTGCAGGAATTGGAACAAGATTGAGACCCCACACTTTCACAACACCCAAAGTGCTACTAAATGTTGCAGGAAAACCTATTTTGGCACATATAATTGAATCATTGATAAATATTGGAATTAATAAAGCAACCATTATAACTGGTTATATGGGCGATAGAGTGATGGATTTTGTATACAAAAAATACCCAGGATTGGACGTAAGATTTGTTCATCAGGAAGAAACATTGGGCTTGGGACACGCAATTTGGACTGCTCGAAAAAGTTTTGCTGGTGAACCTTTATTAATTATTTTGGGCGACACAATATTTGATGTAGATTTATCTTTTTTGTATAATCATAAATGTAATTCATTAGGAGTTAAGGAAGTTAGCGATCCAAGACGATTTGGAATAGTGATTAAAAATAAAGAAGGGAAAATTGAAAAATTAATCGAAAAACCAGAAAATCCTATCTCAAATTCGGCTATTGTTGGTATTTATTACATTCATAATTCTACTGCTTTGAATTTTGCATTAGAAGAATTGATTAATAATAACATTAGAACACGCGGAGAATTCCAATTGACCGACGCATTGCAAATTATGATTGATAAAGGTGAGTATTTTGATACTTTCCAAGTTGATGGTTGGTATGATTGCGGCAAGCCCGAAACTCTTTTGTCCACAAATCAATTTTTATTGAATAAAATAAATACCACAACATCAATCGAAGGTTCGGTGATTATTCCACCAAGTTTTATATCTCCCAAAGCAAAGGTCGAAAACTCCATAATTGGTCCCTATGCATCGATTGCTGATGAAGCAATTGTGAAGGACACAATAATCAGAAATTCAATTGTAAGTTATGGTGCCCAAGTTTACAGTTCATTATTAGACGAATCAATAATTGGAAACGAAGCATATGTCAATGGATTATTTCAAAAATTGAATGTTGGGGATTCGAGCACTTTGGATTATTCAAAATTAATTTAGAAAATTGAACAATCAAATTAGGAATTTAAATGAAAAAAAATTATCTGTTTACTTCGGAATCGGTTTCGGAAGGTCATCCCGACAAAATATGCGACCAAGTTTCGGATGCAGTTTTGGACGCAATGTTGGCAGGTGACCCATTTAGTAGAGTTGCTTGCGAATGCTTTGCTACAACCGGGATGATACTTATTGGCGGTGAAATCACAACCAACACATATGTTGATTTACAATTGCTTGTCCGCGATGTTATACGCGATATTGGATACACCGAACCAGGATTGAGGTTCGATGCCGACTCTGTTGCAATTCTAAATACAATCAATCAGCAATCTCCCGATATCAAAATTGGAGTGGATGTTGGTGGAGCTGGCGATCAAGGTATGATGTTTGGCTATGCCATCAACGAAACGCCGGAATTGATGCCTGCTGCAATTATCTACGCCCACAAATTAGTCAAAAAATTAGCCGATATACGCAAAAATACCACTTTGATGCCTTATTTAAAACCAGATTCAAAATCCCAAGTTACATTGGAATACGACGAAAACAATAAAATTCAACGCGTCGATGCAATTGTTGTATCAACTCAACATTCTGCTGGCATTCCTCAAAGTAAAATTAAAGAAGACATTTTGAAATACGTTATTTCCGAAGTTATCCCAAACGAATTATTGGACGACGAAACAAAAGTTTTTGTCAATCCAACTGGAAGCTTTGTAATTGGTGGTCCTCACGGCGACACTGGTTTAACTGGTCGTAAGATAATCGTCGATACTTATGGTGGCAAAGCACCTCACGGTGGTGGTGCTTTTTCGGGCAAAGATCCAACAAAAGTTGATCGATCAGCTGCTTATGCTGCTCGTCATTTGGCTAAAAATATCGTTGCTGCTGGTATTGCCGAAGAATGTTTGATTCAATTATCTTATGCTATTGGAATTGCCCAACCAATTTCGATCTTTGTTCAAACCAGTAGGAACAATAAGGACTTGGACTTCGAGTTGGGTCGTTTTATCGTAAACAATATCGACCTTACACCTCGCGGTATTATCGATAAATTTGATTTACGTAAGCCAATTTACCGCAAAACAGCTACCTATGGACACTTTGGACGAAACGAATTCCCTTGGGAAAAATTAGATTTAATTGATGTGTTCAAAAAAAATTTTAGTTAATCATATTAAGGAATAAAGTTATGTTTGATAATTATAATGGACGAAAAACAACAGAAAAATTAGATGAAGTAGTAGGTCAATACTGTATTCGTGACATATCTTTAGCACCCGAAGGCAGGTTACTTATTGATTGGGCAGAATCCCGTATGCCCGTTTTAATGGGATTACGCGAAAAATACAGAAAAACAAAACCATTCGAAGGCTATACAATTGCTGGTTGCTTGCACGTAACCAAAGAAACTGCTGTTTTGATCCGTACTTTTAAAGAATGTGGAGCCAAAGTTGCTTGGTCGGGTTGCAATCCTTTGTCGACAAACGATGCTGTTGCTGCTGCCCTGGCAGACGAAGGCGTTAAAATTTATGCCTGGTATAATAACAAAGAAGACTACTATTGGTGCATTGAACGAACTATTGACGAAAATCCACATCTAACCTTGGACGATGGCTGCGACTTGATCGACACCGTCCACGAAAAATATCCCGAGTTGGCAAAAACCCATATCATAGGTGGTTCCGAAGAAACTACAACTGGAGTTCATCGATTACGTGCCCGTCAAGCTGCTGGAAAATTATTATATCCTGTTTATGCAGTCAACGATGCCGAAACCAAATGGGATTTCGACAATGTCTACGGAACAGGTCAATCAACAATTGATGGAATTATCCGTGCAACATCAGTTTTGATTGCAGGCAAAAACTTCGTTGTTGCTGGTCACGGACATTGCGGTTCGGGTGTAGCCAAAAGAGCAAAAGGTTTGGGAGCAAACACCATTATTACCGAAGTCAAAGCGACAGCTGCACTCAAAGGAATATTGGAAGGACACGAACTAATGACAATGGACCAAGCAGCCGAAGTTGGCGATATATTCGTTACTGCAACTGGAGTTAAGGACGTTATCCGCAAATGGCATTTTGAAAAAATGAAAGATGGAGCAATTGTTTGCAATACTGGTCATTATGATGCAGAAATCAATATTCCCGAATTAGAAGAATTGGCAGTTAGCAAACGCACAATTCGACCAAATTGCGAAGAGTATACTTTGAAAAACGGCAAGAGAATTTATTTACTTGCTCAAGGAAGATTGATCAACTTAGCTGCTGCCGAAGGTCATCCTTCGGAAGTAATGGATATGTCGTTTGCCAATCAATTTATGGCACACCTTTCGTTGGTCACTCGACACAAATCAGGCGAAAAAATCCCAATCGAAGTTATGGACATACCCGAAGAACAAGATGAATTTGTTGCTAAAACAAAAATCGAAATGATGAACAAGCAATTGGACGTTCTCACTCCCGAACAAATTGCATACATTAATGACTACAACGCCGGAACTTGATAGTAAATGTTAAATCCCTAAAAAACCTTCCGAAGGTTAAGAAATCTTTGGAAGGTTAAATCATAATATTCAATTCTAAATACAAAACAATAATTTTTAATTTTTAATTTTTAATTTTTAATTTTTAATTTTTAATTTTTAATTTTTAATTTTTAATTTTTAATTTTTAATTAACTTGACTGCTTCCACTTTCGTTCCATAGTTTATTAGCAAGGTGTAAGAGCCTATTGGTAATGCGCTTACGTCCAATTCCATCTCCCCAGCAGTTGCAAAGCCCGACCACAATGGGAACGAACGACCAAGCACATCCACAGCCGATATCGATACTTCCCCCTCTTGCTGTAACGAAATCCGAGTAGTGTAAAGAGCAGGGTTGGGGAAGGGAATTGAACTATTAAATAAATAATTTTTATCATTTTTGCTTAAATATTTTGGAATTACTTCTGAAATAACTAAACTATCACTACCATTCTTTGCTATAATTAATAAATGGTTATTAGGACCTTCGATAACATTGAAAACTGTGCAATCTAAATACTTGTTTCTTTGCCAAGCATAGGTTTCTAAATGATTACCATCTTTATCAAAAAACTGTATATAACTACCATAGGGATTTTTGGTATTTCCATCGGGGAAAAACCTCCCATAAGCTGCTATTACCCCACTTTTTTCTAAATATGATATTCTCAATATTACAAAAGGATTTTTATTATCTTCAATAGGTGCAATCCAAGATATTTCACCATTAGGTGCATATTTTATCAAGCATTGAATTGTTTTTGTTGAGTTTGTTAGTTCATTATAAACAATCCAAGAAAAATCTTTCATTTTACCAACTGCATACCCTTTGTAATTAAAAGTATCATTTTTAAAAATAATTTTATTTTCAACTAAATTTTTTGAGTAAAATTTGCCCGTAAAATCAAATTCGTACATATATTTAAGAGCATTTATTGGGCTACCATCACCATTCTTAGATTTAAACATTGTAAATCTGAAACGTCCATTATCTAAATAATGAAGTGGGGTCCCACCATTCCAAATATCCGAATCGATATTCGAAGCATCTAAATCTACAATGTTAAGTATTCGATAATTCAAGTCTGTTGTAATAATATGATATCTTCGTTTTAATCTTGTTTCCTTATCTGTTGAATGAATTAAAAAATACAAACTATCCCCTTTTCTTGGTATATCGGTTGCTCCTGTACTAATATATCCATGAAAATAAGTTCTTTCGATAAGTTTATTGACTGTTTTAAGATCCTTTGAATAAATATAATTAAAATATTTAATTGTGTCCAGAACTCCATAAAATAATTTTACTGATAAATAATTATCATAGAAATCTATCTTTCTAATGTCATAAATATCACCATTAAAATTTTGACCAACTTTTTCCCCTTTTAAATTATAGCAAAGTGTTCTATATTTATTGTCAAGCCCGAAAAATAAATATAATTTGTCGTCATTGAAAGTTGCAACTGGTTGAAAGAAAAATTGAGCAGAATCACCAGTTATTACAAACTCGTTTACTATGTTTGGAATTTCCGAAGCATATACTTTTATCCAATTTAATATTATTGTCAACATCACTGCAAACACAATTAATATTTTTTTCATTTCTACTCCTTTTAAAATTTAATTAACAATTTTATATTCAATAATTTAAGGAAGGACTACTTGGCTAATTATTAACTAAGTAATCCCTCCATTGCAAATATTATTCTAAAATAATGATTTTAGAATAAAAATCGCCACTTTCTAAAAAAACAGTTAGAATATATTTACCTTTTTTCATATTGCAAAATTTCAATAATCCATCTGTAAATGATGTTGCATAAGTTGTGAGGCTCTCGCCAGAACCATAACTTGTTAATATAACTTTTGCAATTTGAAGTTCTGAATTTTTGAAAGTTATTCTCGCTCCATCAGAGAAAGTTGGATTAGGATAAACTTCAAATGAAAATTTCGAGGCCCTCTCAATTGTTTTTCTTTGGCATTTTTCACTTATTACTTTTCTAACAATTATATTTTTATCGCTTTGTGTTTTTATAGGTATGCTTAATACATTGTGTTCTTTACTAGCTAGATTATTAGTTATAAAAAACAAATAAATGATTATTGTTAGAAAAAGACTATTTGTTATTCTTATTATTGACATATTGTTGTACACCCCCCACTTGAACTACCAACATAACCAGGTATTTGGATACAAGGGTTTTCGGTTGGTGGCACAGCACCTTCGCATAAACCTTGTCCTTCAATTACTGTTGTTTTATAGAATTGATTTCCACATTTGCAGAATTTTACATAGTGAGCACAACAAGTCGAATTTTGAGATTGACACGGATGAGTCATTGTAATAACGCCTGGTCCTTGACCACCTGTTCCTGGTTGTTTGAAATAGTAACAAATATATTGGCAAGTAAAGTTCGAATAATACACATCTGTTTCGCATGGATCACTAATAGTTGGATTATCGCAATCAGGTGGTGTCCCAACACATTGATAAGCAGACTTTTTGTCTTCATCTAAGCTGTTAAAATAATTTTCAAAGGCCTTTTCAGCCATCTTTGATGATGCTTGACTAAACAATACTCCAAACTGAACATAATTAATATCAGAAAAATTATCAGGCCAGCCAGGAAACATTATTGTTTGAATGTAACAATTTGTATCCCAACTAATTTGCCAAATTCTTGTTTCGAGCCTTGTAACTGGAGTTCCATTCTTGCAATCTGGTCTTGTAATTGTACAAATCCTTACCATATAATCAACATGGACAGGACAACCTAAGTAAGTCATGTCAAATCCGTAAGTATTCCAATTACCACATTCTTTATTTTGTTCCTCTGGATAGCATATATCTACATCAGAATAGCTTTTTGTTGTAAAAAAGAAAATACCTATAAATATAAATATACTTAAAATTTTAATTTTCATCTTATTTCTCCTTATAATTAATAATTTATTCTCCTTCCACTTTTTTTGCAAAGTGGAAGATAACTGCACGTGTTAACATCACAAAATGCAAAAACGCTACAAAGCAGAGCCAAATTA